>Ga0315336_1007539_pt1 | contig 10329 bp, 3 predicted proteins | sample ASW5metaG_FD_204512 | JGI IMG/M metagenome (GOLD analysis project Ga0315336, IMG submission 204512) | Ammonia-oxidizing marine archaeal communities from Monterey Bay, California, United States - ASW #5 | ecosystem: Environmental > Aquatic > Marine > Intertidal zone | place: USA: California... | reverse complement strand
GTGTCCGTTGTCGAATTGGTATAGGTGCCAGGGGTACCCGTCGTTTCACCATCGGGCTCGGCATCGGTCGTCGTCGAGACAATGGTCAATTCCAGCTTGCCGGCCAAATCCGGGTTGTCGGGATTCTCGTCACTTGAGTCGTATCCGACCGGGAATGTCATGTTCAAGTCGGCGAGTTCTTCCTCGGGGATCGTCCAGGTGCCATCTGCATTGTCCGTACCGGCACTAAACGTCGTCCCTTCGGGGAAGCCGGAAATGGTCACGGACAAACTCTCGGAATCATCGGTATCCGCGCTTGATGTCGTGATATTCAGCGGTACTTCGAAACCGATATTTGCTTCAACGCCGTCTGCTTCAACGGGCGAAGAGACATTCAGGCTTACCTCGTCCGCAACGCTACGGACATCGACCGTCATGTTGACGGCGGTCTCGGCAACTTCCTGGCCATTCGTCCCTAATTCCACGGACTGCGCCGTCACGGTGAGATCGAAGTTCTCATTCGAATCAGCCGGCGGCGTGATGGTCAAACCTTCGAGTTGATCAGGCTGCAACGTCACCGAACCATCATCGTTCAGCGTACCGGCGGAAAGCACGGCCCCTTCCGGAATATTGGAAATAGTGATCGACAAAGCTTCCGAACCATCCTGGTCAACCAGCGAAGCATCGATATCGAGCGCAATGGGCTCATCTTCACGGCCAATGGCGGTCGCAACTTCGACGATGGGTGCATCGGCAACCGGATCGACTGTGACATTGAGCAAAACGGGATCGGAAATTTCGAAAACGTCGATATCCCCTTCCTCGCCGACGTCCGTCACGGTCGCGGTAACGCTCAGGGTGAACTCCGTATCGTCATGGGCCGGCGGCGTAATCGTCAACCCGGCCAGATCGGCTTCGGCGAGAGTCCAGGTGCCGTCGCCATTATCCGTACCGGCGGACAAAGTCGCGCCTTCAGGCACGCCGGCGATATCGACGGAAAGCGTTTCCGAGCCATCCGTATCCTGGAGCTCCGTGGCGATATCGAGCGGAATAGCAGTGTCTTCGTCGCCCTGAGCGGCGGTGACATCCAAGGTGATCTCGTCGGCGACGCTGTCGACCTCAACACGCAAAATGCCGCTCACAGTCGCCGTATCGCCAACAATTTCTACGCCGTTTTCATCGACGCCGGAAACGCCCGCCTCAAAGCTGGTGGCTTCGACGGTGAGGTCGAAATCAACGTTGGAATCGGCCGGCGGCACAACCGCGAGCGGTGCGCCGATCAAGAAACTGGGAACGGACACGGTGCCGTCATCGGTCGGCAATTGGAAATAAATAGGATCGCCGCCGCCTTCCGGCGTGAACTCGGCGAAAATGCGAATCCCATCCGGCGTCGGCGGGATATCGATCGTCAGCGACACCAATGTTTCGGACTCGTCGTAGGTGCTGGCGGAAACCTGAATGGGAATGGCGCCGTCCGGCCAAGTGCCTTCGTCATGAACCTGGTCTTCCAGACCACGCGCATCGCTCAAATTCAAGATCGGGTCATCGGCCCGGTCGAAAACCTGCACATTGAAGCTCAGATTGTCCTGCTCTGTCGCGTTGGTGCCCTCACCGGTGGTGAAGATGGTCTCCGTCGAGCCATCGGCATCGGTGACCACGGCCTCGACGGAGATGGTGAAATCTTCGTCGTGGTGCATGGCCGGCGACAACTGCAGATTGGACATGACTTCGGTCATTTGTTCCGGCGTCAGCCCCAAATCGGCGCTATCGATGGTGAAGGTGCCGTTGTCCGGATCTTGCTCGAATGACAGCGGAACGGAGGTCGTGGTTCCGTTCTCGTCCGTCACAGTGAAATAGGACGACATTTCCGCGGTATCCTGGCCCGGCTCAAGCTGCGGCCGGCCATCATCGAGATAGATGACATTGCCGGCTTCATCGGTGGCCGGCACATAGGCGCCGAAGGGCACACCGGAAAGCGTGATCGACAGGCTTTCCGAACCATCCGTATCGGTCAACGCCGCGTCGATGGAAAGATTAATCGTGGTATCCTCGGGACCCGTCACATCGGCAACATCGATGTGTGCCATATCGGCAACAGCCTGGGTCTCGACACTGACCAGAGCTCGGCCGGTCGTGTCACCAGCTGCGTCCAAGGCCTTGATATCAAGCGCCATATCCTCACCGAAATTCTCCGGCAGGCTAGCCGTGACACCGTTCAATTGGTTGGTGTCCAAGGTGAACACGCCGTCTTCGTCGGCCGAAAGCGTTTGGCCGTCAACGTTCAACACCGTCCCATCAGGGAAACCGGAGATGGTCACTGTTTCGGCATCGCCCATATCACCGAGGGCGCCACCGATATCCAGCGCCATGGGCTGGTCTTCGGTCGCCGTCGCCGAGACGATGGTCAGGCTTTCGTCAACATTGCCGTCGGAGAAGTTCAACGATTCGATGTCGCGCAAAATGGTCGTTTCGGTCACCCCTTCTTCGTTGGTGACGGTGACGACGAACTCGTCACCCTGAATCTCGAAACCGTAATCGCGCAGTTGGCCGTCAAACAAGGCAACGTCGTCACCATGACCACCGACGAGAATGTTGTTGCCGCCGCCGCCGACCAGAATATCGTCGCCGTAGCCGCCTTCGATGTAATCATCGCCGGCGCCGCCATCCAAGGTGTTGCCCGCGTCGCTACCGATGATGATGTCATCACCACTACCCGTGGTGATGTTCTCGATCCCTTCCAAGGTGTCGAAATTGATCCACGGCATTTCTTCGTCACGCTCATAGGCAATACCCGCGACGAGATCGACGAACATGCCGGGATCCTCATCGGTATCGCCAAACACGATCTCATCTTCGCCGCTGCCGCCGACGTATCTGTCGTTGCCGGCCCCATCGCCGGCCAAAAATGTATCACCACCTGCGCCACCGAAGACGATATCGTCGCCTTCGCCGCCGATCATCGTATCGGCACCAGTGCCGCCGACAATGACGTCGTCACCCGTGCCACCGATGATCAAGTCGCTACCGGACCCACCGATGATAATGTCGTCGCCGGCACCGCCGTCCATGGTATCCAGCCCGGCGCCGATCTCCGTATCGGACTGAACCGAAATTTCCGCGCCTTCGCCCTCTTCGCCGTCAACCGTCACGATGACGGTACCGTCATCGGTAACCGAAACTTCGACCGCGTCAGCGGGCAGATCGCCGCCAACCAACAAGTCGTCGCCTTCGCCGCCGTCGATGGCATCGCTGCCGGTGCCACCGGCCAGAACATCATCGCCCTCGCCGCCATCCAGCGTATCGGTGCCCGAGCCGCCGCTCAGGACGTCAGCGCCTTCACCGCCATCAATGATATCGTCTCCGGCACCGCCGTCGATGACATCATCACCGAGGCCGCCGTCGATTTGGTCGTTGCCGGCGCCGCCGTCGATCACGTCACTGCCATCCGAACCCCGGACGATGTCATCGCCGGAGCCCGTGGCAATGGCGTTCTCGTTTTCGCTGCCGGTGATTTCAAAATCTACGCCTTCGACTGCGGAGGCATCGAAATCACCTTCGACCGTGCCCTCGACGCGGCCATCTTCGTTGACTTCCGGATTGTCCAAGCCAAGCGGAATTTGAATGTCGGTGCCGGGTATGAATTGATTGCCGGGATCGGGTTGCGGCCCGAGATCTACTTCCTCAACGATCTCCTCCTGGTCGTCATCAGAGTTGTCTTGCGGTCCCTGCGGGCCTTGCGGTCCCTGCGGGCCGGTTTGCACAGTGACGGGGCCGACAATATTCAAGGCGCCCAATTCACCAGTGACGTCAATGTCTTCATTCGCGTCTTCCTGCTCCTCTTCACCGGCGGCGGTTTCCGTATCGGCGAGATCGGCGCCCGAGTCGCCCTCTTCTTCCAGTTGCTGAATTTCCTCATCAAGGAATTCGCCTTCGCCTTTCTGCATGCCGAAGTCGTTCTGGTTACCGTGCACCAACGGCAAATGCTCGAGGGCCGTGGCGAAACTCTCGACCATGTCCTCTTGCTCGATGGTCTGGACGACCGTCGGCTGGATCTGAAAACTGCGAACCTGGGTAAACGCGTTGGCACTGTTCAAGACCGTCGAGCCGGCGTCATTCAAGACGACAACTTCGCCGACGAACCCGTCGGCTTCCTCCATCAAGACGACATTCATTTCCCCGTCCTCGGGAATCTCGATACCAACCTGGGTGCCGCGAATACCGATGGTCGCCACCGGGGTGTCCAAGGTCATCGCATCCGGATCGGTTTTCGCCACCTGACCGGAGACGAAGGTGAACACGCCTTGCAGCGCCGACATGGAGACGGAACCTTCCTGGGTCGCCGGATCATAGATCATCTCATCCAGGACCATCTTGCCTTCGCTGCTCATGGAGAAAGTCGTTTCGTCGGCCAAGAGCACGCCAATGGCGCCTTCGGGACCGGATTCCAATGTGTCGCCCTGATAGACGGGATCGCCGACTTGCAATTCGACTTTGGTGCCGTCGGCACGAACCGCCCAGACCTCGCCGGACATATTTTCAACGTTACCAATGGGCTCGCCATCGGTACCGGTAATGGCTGTCGGGTTTTCGGCGATCAAGCCGCCGCCGCCGGGCTGTGCCGGCGTCGCGCCGTCGGTGCCGGCGATCATCGATTCGCCGCCTTCGCCACCGGCGACTTCCGCCGTATCCGTCGCGTCGGCGGGGGATGCGGGGCCGCTATCGGCGGAATTGTCCGCAGCGCCGTCGGCCAGCTGTGAAACCATCTCGCCGGAAATCTGGGTGCCGTCGGGCGCCGTCAGTTCGGGGGGCGTGTCGCCGGCATTGAATCCCTCGACAATGACCTCGGAGCCGTCCTCGGCGGTGATGATCAAATCATCGCCGTTCGTCTCGAACTCGGCGGTCGAGAGATCAAATCCTTCGGGAAGGGAAATCGAGTCGCTATCGCCAGCCTGCAGGGTGACAGCGTCGTCCGCACCGTTCTCGCCAGTGGGGGAAATAATATCGGCCATTTTATTCGTACCTCATCAGATGCCCCGCTATTCGCGGCCAATTGGCATCCATCGAGATCCGGTGTTTTGTTATTTTTCTTTTTATATACGACAAATGTAGTCGTTGGGCCGGTTTCTAGCAACTAATCCCGGCAAATACTGTGATGACGATCACAGGGGTGATCTTATTTCTGGGTGCAGGTCTAGGCGGACTCGGCACCATAATAGAGCGTCACCACGTGTTTCGCTTCGGCGAAAAACAGCCAGCGCTCGATCAACAGGCCGATCGTCACGGAAATCGCCGCAATTCCGGCGGCCGCAAATGCGATCATGCCATCCGCCGCGACCGATAGCCCCAGCAACGCCACCGGCAGGGCAAATGCCAAGCCTTCCGCATTACGGCGCAGTTTTGCCGCATGTTTGCGCGCCACCCGATAACCCATCTCCTTGAGGAGGTAGTTATCTTCCGTATGCGGGCCTTCAAATGACCTGACGGTCCCGAAACGGCCAAGTCCGGTGGCACTTTCCGGTGTCACCGGATGGTTCGTGGTATCAATGAACCGCCAGTAGCTTTTCTTGGCCAGCCACGCTGCCGCCAATGCCGCTACTGCCGTTCCGCCCACGGCGGTGCGTTCAATATCAAAAACCAAAAGAACGGCCTGCATCCATACCGCGCCGCCTGCCAGCCCAAGCAGTAAATAGTTGGGGATGGTCCAAGGGTTGTGCCACTGATGGATGGTTTTAAGGCTCTTATAGATCATGCCCGTACAGGCGACCGTCGCCAATGAACCAAGCGCCGTCAGCACGGCCCAGATCTCCAGGGTTTTCGCATCGCCACCCCGGTACACCCAACAGTAGGCCAACAAGACCAGGGGTGCGTATGTGAAGACGGCGACAATGCCCTCGCGCGACAACCAAGATGTGCGCCATTGTGAGAACGCCCGCCAGGCGCGTTCCGGATGGCCGAGATGCCAAGTTGACGCCAGTAATCCGGCGCTCACCGCGGCAAACCCGAGCCCGAGCCCACTCATGCCAAGGGCCTTGGTGAGGGGCAACGAACCGAGAGCCGCGAAAATGCTTAAAAGCGCCAACAGCCCATAGCCGATGCCGGAAAAAACGGTGAAGAAGATGACTGAAAAAGCGGGATGCATGGTGTCTCTCCCTCGCCTAGCGTGACAGGAACCGGTCGGCCCAACGGAGAAGTGGATTCTCGATCCCGTCCGTCGGCGTCAACTGGACTGCCTTGGTCGATTTGGCCCGTGGCCTCGGTGGTAGGTATTTGTTGGTCGGCTGATAATCCATCTCGGCCATCAGGTCGTAGCCGTCACGCGCCGCAACAAGCTTCGAAACATCGGACCCCGGATCACCGAGATTGCCGAAATGCCGGGCCCCGGCCGGGCAGGTTGATACACAAGCCGGGACACGGTCCACCTCTTCCAAGTTTTCGTTGTAGATGCGGTCAATGCACAGCGTGCATTTCTTCATCACGCCGGCATCGGAATCGAATTCCCGGGCTCCGTATGGGCACGCCCAGGAGCAGAGCTTGCAGCCGATACAACGCTGCTCGTCCACCAAGACAATACCATCTTCATTTCTTTTATAGGACGCGCCGGTCGGGCAGACGGTGACACAGGCCGCGTTCTCACAATGCAGGCAGGACTTCGGAAAATAGACGGTCATGTCGGTACCGTCCGCGTCGGCGCTCACTTCGTAAGCGTGGATGCGGTTGAACCAGACACCGTCCTGGCCCTTGCCGTATGGGTTGAGATCGGTGAGCGGCGCCATATGACCACCGGTGTTCCATTCCTTGCAGTTCACCGCACAGGCATGGCAGCCGACGCAGATATCGAGATCGATGACCAAGCCGAGTTTGGTATTCGTCGCCGCGGGAAGCATCGTCATGACGATGGCTCCTTTTCCCGCGATTTTCGGAAGTCTTCACCGTAGCGCAACACCTTCGCCGGCGAGATCATATTCGGCGGCCTCGCTGTCGCTTCGAAGCGCGGCGCCAATTCGCCCTGCTCCGCCGCATCGGCCTTGTCGACCCGGACCCGCAAATCAAACCAGGCGGCTTGCCCGGTCAAAGGATCGGAATTCGAATACCGATAGCCGTCACCCTTCTCCGGCAGCAATTCCGAAATTAGATGATTGAGCAAGAACCCTTTGCGGCCTTCCGATGCGCCTTCGTCGAGATTCCATGCGCCAGGCCGTTTGCCGATGGCATTCCAAGTCCAGACCGTGTCCTTGTTGAGCCCTTCCATCAGCGCCGCCTGAACCTTGATGCGGCCATTGTGGCTGGTCACCCAGACCCAATCGCCGTCCTCAATCCCCAGCTCGGCACCTTTCTCACGCGCCATATAGAGCTTGTTCTCGCCGGTAATCTGACGAAGCCAGGCATTCTGCGATCCCCAGGAATGGTACATATGCATGGGACGCTGGGTAATGGCGTGGAGTGGATATTCTTTCTCATCGACCATCTGTTCTTCGATGGGCGCATACCAGATCGGCAGGGGCGAGGCATAGGTTGCAATCCGTTCGCGTTCGGAGTCAGGCGGCTGCACGTCACCATGGCCTTCCGCCGCCAGACGGAATTTCTGCAGGGCTTCGGAATAGATTTTCATAACGATCTGGTCTGAATTGGTGACGAAGGCCATCGTCTCCGCCCATTCCAGATACCCCTTATTGGCAAAACGGTAGTAGCGGTGCGCCTCGGGCAGCTCGTATTCCCAAAAGCCCTCGTTCTCGATATAGCGTTGCAGCTGATCGGGGTTAGGCTCGCCGCGCCCCTGGCCTTCACCGTCCTTGCCGCGCCAGCCGGCCAGCGGCCCCAGACCGGGCCGGCGTTCGTGATTGGTGATGTAATCGGCATAACCGCCCGGGTATTTGGGCGACCCGTCATCGTTCATCATGCCGGCAAGTCCGAGCCGCGCGCCCAGATCCAACAACACTTCCTGAAAACAACGGACATCGCGGTCGGGCTCGACGATGGGATGACGGATGGCGTCGGCGGCCGCATTGGCGTGGCTGATCGGCCGATCAAGCAACGAGATGCAATCCCAGCGCTCCAGATAGGTCGTGTCCGGCAGGATCAAATCGGCATAAGGCACCATTTCCGAATAGAAGGCGTCGGAATAGATGATGCGCGGAATCTTATACTCACCGGTTTCCTCATCGGTGTCGGTGAGCATGTCCATGACCTTCGACGTATTCATGGTCGAATTCCAGGCCATGTTGGCCATGTAAAGGAACAGGGTATCGATGGGATACGGATCGCCCTTCCAGGCATTGGTGATGACCATATGCATGAGACCGTGCGTGGCCAGCGGCGCTTCCCAGGAAAACGCCTTGTCGATACGCTGCGCCTTGCCATCGTCATCGATCAGCAGTTGATCGGGCGCCATGGGGAAACCTAGGTGCGGCCCCGCCAACGGCGTGTTCGGCTTGATCTCCTGGACGCCGCCCATCGGCTTCGGCAGCGAATATAGCGCCTTCGGATAAGGCGGCTTGTAACGCATGCCGCCGGGCACATCGATGGTGCCGAGCAGCAATTGCAGAATATGGATGGCCCTGCAGGTATGGAACCCGTTGGCATGGGCCGAGATTCCGCGCATGGCGTGCATGGCCACCGGACGGCCGATAACCTTGTCATGTTTACGGCCGAAGCTATCGACCCACTCGATGGGCAATTCGATTGCTTGTTCGAAGGCGACCTCGGCTAATTCGGCGGCAATGCGGCGAATGGTCGCCGCATCAATCCCGGTTTTCCCGGCCACGGCCTCCGGCGCGAACTGATCATCTAGGTATTGTTCGGCGATCAACTGAAACGCCGGTACCGCCTTGCGGCCATCCGGCAATGTCACCTCGCCCATGATGGTCGGCTTAGCGTCACCGTCCGTATTGGCCGCCAGAGCCTTTTTCTCGCCGTCCCAACATTGAGCGACGCCATCCGCATCGCGGACATAAAGCCCGTGGTCGGCCCCGCCTTCATTGCGGATCACCAGCCAATGCACGTTCGTATATCGGACCAGGTACTCTTCATCTATGGCGCCGGCCTGCAAAAGCTCGCGGATCAGCGACATGACGAAGAGGCCGTCGGTGCCCGGCCGGATGCCGACCCATTCGTCGGCGATGCCTGAATAGCCGGTGCGAACCGGATTGACGGAAACGAATTTCACGCCTCTGGTTTTAATCTTCCCCAACCCCTTCTTAATGGGATTGGAATCATGATCCTCGGCGACCCCGAACATCATGAAATATTTCGTATGCTCCCAGTCCGGTTCACCGAATTCCCAAAATGCGCTGCCGATGGTATAGAGGCCGCCGGCCGCCATGTTGACGGAGCAAAAACCGCCGTGGGCGGAGAAATTCGGTGTGCCGAATTGCTGTGCCCACCAGCTGGTCAGCGACTGGCTCTGGTCGCGGCCGGTAAAAAACGCCAACTTCCGAGGATTGGTCGCCCGGCAGCGCGCCAGCCATGCGGTGGCGATATCCAGCGCCTCGTCCCACTCGATTTCCTTGAACTCGCCACTCCCGCGCGGACCGACACGTTTCAGCGGTTTCGACAATTTCGCCGGCGACTTGTAGTTCATGATCCCGGCGGACCCCTTGGCGCACAAGATGCCTTTGTTCACCGGGTGGTTTCGGTTTCCCTGGATATAACGAATGGCGCCGTCCTGCAGATAGACTTTGATCCCGCAACGGCAGGCACACATGTAGCAGGTCGTGAATTTGACCTCGTCGCCAAGGCTTGGCGACGTGTCAATCTCACGATCCGTTTGATGACTTCCGGTATCTGTCATTGCGTTACCATTAAGTTACATTAAATTAAAAATTGGGACAAGATCGCCCTGTTTTTGAAATATGGCATAATTTCGTATAACCGCCAAGCACATTCCTACTTGATGCGAATCAATTATGATTGTGTCGAGTAATCTCTCACTCGAATAAATCTAACACATATTCATAAAATTGTAAGTGTTAGGTTTGAAGCCGCGAACATGTCCCGTCGAAGACGGCGGTGTTTTTGGAAAGCCGAGACAGTACGCAAGGCGTCATATCTCATATTCAACACGACGTCTTAGAGCCAATAGGGACAAATTGGATGGCCAGGAGATTACAGCCCGCCGTTGCGGGCCTCACATCTGTTTCGATGTGCCGTAGGCCGCTAAAAATTTCTTCTGAGATCCGGCTTTCAAGAATGCCAGGGCGCATCCGAGAACCCGATCGTCGACGGGCTTGCGACCGGTGCGTCGGGGCGAGTCAGCCTTCGGACACGATGCTTCGGGAACCTTGAATGCATGGCGCTGTTCGATGCCCTTATTCTGAGCCGCAATGGCGCCCGGCAGGTCCGCTTCGCGTTTGC
>Ga0315336_1007538_pt1 | contig 10330 bp, 9 predicted proteins | sample ASW5metaG_FD_204512 | JGI IMG/M metagenome (GOLD analysis project Ga0315336, IMG submission 204512) | Ammonia-oxidizing marine archaeal communities from Monterey Bay, California, United States - ASW #5 | ecosystem: Environmental > Aquatic > Marine > Intertidal zone | place: USA: California... | reverse complement strand
GTTGAGGAATGCTTCGAGGTGGCCCTCGATGACTCGATACAGCAGATCGGTCCGTCGCTCTGATTCCCATCGGCGGCGGGACTTCGGAGGTGATGACGGAGATCGTGTGGTGTATCAGAACACCAGCGGTGTGGACGAGCGCCTGTATGTGGTCGCGGACTGCCAATCGGCGGTGGACTGCCGCGAGTTCGTGCTCCACATGGAGTTTGACTAGACTCGACACTGAACGCGCGAAACAGAAGCTGCGCCCAGGGAATCCTCGAACGCGGGTGCCCAACGACGTCAGAAGATGTCATCAGGGACGCCGAAAACGCAGTTCTGTCCGCTAAACATGCGGGTGGTGGCCGAATCGCGCTCGGAGGCCGTGCCGTCGTCGCGGCGTAGTAGTTACCCCTGTGCCATGAGAATTGTACTGCTGACTTGTGTTCTGGTGACCTCGGCGTGTGGAGAACAGTCCGCGCTGTGGGGCGACGACCGACTGCGCGTCGACTTCGCCACAGGCCAGGAAGTAGAGGCCTTCGAGGCGGAGATTCGCGTGTCCGAGGACGGCATACCCAGCCGCGATTCGGTGAGCGACGCGCTCAGGGTCGGCCTCGACAACTTCGACGACGACTCGATCTTCATCACGTTCTTCGACGACGGTGAGCCGGTCGACGACCCCGACCGGCTGCGCGATTTCGGCCCCGACGGAGCCAACCTGCTCGGGATCTTCGAGGACTGCGCGGTGGACGAAGTCTGCCTTGTCACGGTGCCTTTCGAGCTGCACCGCGCGCCCGGGGCTCCGGCCGAAGGCATAATCCGCGCCGAAGCCACCCTTTGTGTAGGCGCGCTGGGTCCGACAGGCCGCGAGCGGGTCGACATCACCGTCAGGCAAGTCTCCCTCCGACCCTAGATTCCGTTCGCGGTCGGCGCCCAAACCGGAGGAAATAGCGCTTGCGCCCTCCGGTTTGAGGGTCGACTGTGAATGGAATCTCCCCAGTGGCGCGCTTGCGCGTCACGAAACTGATGTTTCGAGGCTGATAATCGACCGAAGGGAGATCGTCTGGCTCGATTCCGTTCACGGTCGGCGCCCGGCGGCGGCTATCGTCACAGTTAAGGGTAGTACGAGTAAGGGTCGTGGTAGACGTCCCACATCTCCAGGTCGACAATAGGCTCGCAGTATCCTCCCATACCACAGGCCAGCGCCACTGAACCGTCGAATTGTTCCCCATCCGTTCCGCGAATGGTGCTCCCCTGAATGATGGGCTGAGTGTTGCCAGCTGCTTCTCTCCAGGCCGCCTGCTGCTCTTGGTGCCTGATCATCGCCTGCCTCTCCAAATCGTAGCAGTAGTCCACATCGGGTTCCCAAGGGTCCTTGCCGCGCTCGATCTCGGCGCCGTCGGACAAACAATCCCCGTCGGAATTGTAGCTTAGCGGCCAGGTATTGTGGACCAGGACCTCGTCTCCATCCGAGAGTTTATCATTGTCCGAGTCCGGGTTGAGAGGGTCGGTCCAATACATGCCCAGCTCTTCCGAATCGGTGAGCCCATCGCCATCGGTGTCTGCGTTGTAGGGATCGGTGCCGTAGATGAGCTCATTGGCGTTCGTGAGTCCATCCCAGTCGCTGTCATGCTCGAGCACCGGACCGACGGAGGGTGCCGAAGCGCCTCCGCCTGCGGTGTCCCACCCGAAACCGGCGTGGGCTGGACTGACGAGTAGGATGGCCAAGGCCACTGCACTGGATGTCTTGAGTCTGCCGTTCATCGGAACCTCCTCATTTGTATACCGGCAGCGTAGCCAGCAAGGCCCTGAAGAAGTGTCATGTACGCGACACAAGGGTGTGCCCGAAGAGATGCAGTATCCAGGGGGCGGTGGCGGACGAGTGGTCCTGGAGACCGTGGTGGCAGAGGCGACTGCCCTATAAGGACTGCGCTCCGGGAAAGGCCCAGTCCTGCGCGGCGATCGCGTCGCGCCGCCATTGGTTGCCGCCGCCTTGCCACAGCGCCTCGGTCTGTGCTGTGAACAGGTGCAAGACGGTGATCGGCACCAGCTCGTCGGGGTAGCCATCGTCGTCCGCGTCGGTCCAGGTCTCGTGCCCGTCGGGCAGCATGCCGGCGTACTCCGGTGCCCAGAAGTAGTACCAGTCCGTCATGTGCACGTGCTCATGGGCCACGGTCTCGCCGTAGTGGTTCGCGTCGTTGAACGGGCCACAGAAGTGCGTGTCGGTGTGCACGCGCTCGAACGGGCCGTCCTTGCCTGGCACCGGCTGGTACGCGAGGCGAGCCAGGTCGTCGGAGTTGCACCAGGACCCGTCGAACCGGTGGCTGTGGTTGTCGACAGTGTAGAACGCCGTGGCGGGATCCGTCGTTCCGGTTTCGCTGCCCTGAAGGTACGCGGGCATCGCGTACATGTCGAGCATGAGCTGATCGGGGCCCGGCAGTCCATCCCCAAGGATCGAGCGGTCCGGCTGCAGATCGGCGGGGTCGTCTTCGAGGGCCTCGAGCTCGGGGATCTGACTCCAGTAGTAGGCCCAGTTGGGCACGTCGCCGCCGGCGTCCGAGGGGTACACGTCATCCCGCGGAAAGTAGAGGACCAGCTGGCTCTCAATGGTCTGGTCGCCCAGGAAGTCGTCGCCCTCGTAGAAGGAGAACGACAGTGTGAGGTCGTGCCAGCCGAACGCGTCGTTGGTGGGGCGTTCGACCGCCCTACCCCTGGTCTCGGGAATCGGGAAGGTCATGTCGAAATTCGCATAGAAGGCGCCCAACGCATCGTCCCAGTCAGCGTAGAACTCCCCTCCGAAGACTGTGCCCTTGCCCTTGGCACCCGGCTTGCTGTACTCGGCCGACCAGACGACCGACACATCGGTGAGGTCGTCGTACTCCGACGCGATCAACGCCTCGACTTCGACCGGAGCGCCAACCAGGCCGCCGAACACCCCCACCGAGTCCGCATAGACGCCCGCGCCAGGCGCCAGGGTTCCACTGAAGTACTGCTGCACGTCAGGGCGTGGCCCGAGGTCGTCCATTCCGGTGATTCCCGTCACATAGGGAGCAGCGACAGAGTCGAAGGTGTGCGTCGTGTTCGCACAGGTCGCGAGCACCTGGTAGTCGCCGTCCTTGTTGCCGAAGGTCAGGGTGGCCGTGGCCACGCCATCGGCGTCGGTCGTGGCGTCCACGGTGCTGGAGAAGATGCCGCCCGATTCCAGCGTCTCGTTCTTGGCACCCTTCGGCGAGTCGACGATTTCGAAGGTCACGGTCTTGCCGCTCTGGGGCTCGCCGTCTGCGTCGAGATGGGTAACGGTGTACGGCTGCAGGGTCGTGCCGTTGGGCTCGATCTGGCTGTCGCCGGCACCCTTGAGGCACTGGTCCTCCTCGGGGTCGGGCGGTGGGTCGCCACCCCCACCGTCGCCTGAGGTCACGATGTAGGTCGTGGTGAGCATGGGCCCACCGTTGAGCATCACGTCGGTGGTGTAGGTGCCGGTCTCGTGGAACAGGATGTTCCACAGCCAGGTCCACGTCGTGGTGTGGTTCGGGCCGCAGTACTGCAAGCTTCCGACAAAGCAATATGCATCGTCCACATCGGACCAGACGTACTCAGCCCAACGGTACTCTTCGAGGTTGCCCGAGGGGTCGGTCGTCTCCCATTCGATGAGATCGCCCTCGACGGGGCCAGAAACCCGGATGCGGTGGGCAACGTACCCGTTGTCGTTGCTGACCGAACCCCCGTCTCCGAGAGCCTCGCCGCCGCCGACAAAGGAGTCGTTCACATAGTCGGTGTAGGTGGCGTAGTAGTTCTGCTCGACGAAGGTGACCGTGGTGGCATTGGCCACCGCGGGAGCCCCCAGAAAGGCGACAACGACAAGGCGATTCAGCAAGCATCCTCCAAAGGAGGCGGCTGGTAACGGGTTGGTGGCCGTCGCCCTGTCAACAACGCGCAATCAGACCTGAGGCGCCCCTAGCCAGGTTGGCCGATGGCGTGGGAGTGCAGATTGAGCGACGAGGCTCTGGGCCAATGATGATAGAAGCGCTGCATGGAGTCCCAACCGCATCGCCATGGGCGAGTCTTGTGGTCTTAGAATGGTGAGCGACACCTTTCTTCGCACCCTGCTCCTGACCGACCTGGTCGGCAGCACGGCCCTCGTCGACGCTATCGGAGACCGCCGCAGCGCAGCACTCGGGGTGCGCTTCGACCGGATCTCCAGAGATCTGTTGCGCCGCCATGGCGGCGTCGAGATCGACAAGACCGACGGTTTCCTGCTCCTGTTCGAGCGGCCCGATCGCGCCGTGCGCTATGCGCTGGACATGCACCGCGAGCTGGACGCACTGTCCCGGAACGAGGGGGTGTCGATGCGGGCGCGGTGTGGCATCCACCTGGGCGAGGTGCGGCTGCGAGAGAACCCTCCCGACGACGTGGCCCGGGGGGCCAAGCCGCTGGAGGTAGAGGGGCTGGCCAAGCCACTGGCGGCGCGGGTGATGTCGCTGGCACAGGGCGGGCAGACGCTCCTCACCCGAGCGGCCTTCGACCTGGCGCGTCGAGCGGCGGTGGGGGAGCCCGAGCTCGAGGGGTGCGAGTGGCGCCAGCACGGTCTCTACGACCTGAAAGGGGTGTCGGAAGGTGTCGAGATCTGCGAGGTCGGACGCCCCGGCCAGGCACCACTGACGCCGCCGCCCTCCACCGAGAAGGCCAAGCGCCGCGGTCGGTGGGCATTCTGGCGCCCGCTGGCTGGCGTGCTTGGCGTCGCGGCGATCGCCGGGACTGCCCTCTGGTGGTCGGACCCGTGGGGTGAAAAGGTCGGGTACTACAGCAAGACGGAGTGGCACAATGGCATCATTGGCGTCGGTCCGATCGAGGCACCGCTACCGGTCGGGATGCGCGCGTATCGGGTGACGACCCAAGCCGGTCGCGTCACCGAGGTCGAGCCGGTCGGGCCCCGCTGGCCGGCCAAGTCGGTCTACGCCGTCCATCGCATGGAGCAGCGCTGGGAGGGGGATCTGGCCGTGGAGGTACGGGCGCTCTCCGGGCACGGCCAACTCCTGTTCACCCAAACCATGGAGCGCATCGACGCGAACACCTTCGAGTTCGAAATACGGCGCCCCGACGGCACGCCTGGTCAGCCGTTCATCATCCCCAGCGGCAGCGCACATGGGCGGCTCGAGGTGGATGAGCGAGGATGGGGCGTACGGCTGATCGATCTTGCGCAACACGGCAACGAGCGCTTCGGCAGCGCCGACACAGTCCTGACTCGCAACAATCACGGCATGATTACTCGGATCGAGTGGCGCGACCTCGACGACAACCCGACCGTTGGGCCCAATGGGCAGGTGGCCATCACCCGCATCTATGGCGACGAGGCGCGCCCCTGGCTCCTCACAGGCGAGTACAATCTGGGGTTCGGTGATGTCCCGCGGAACGGGCCAGACGGCTGCGCGGGTCGGGACGCGACGTACGACGACCTGGGCCGACCGACCGGTTGGACCTGTCGGGATGCCGACGGCGAGCTCACTCTGAACCCCAATGGGTGCCATCAAGGCCGAACGCGCTATCGGCAGGATGGGTGGGAGCAGGACTGTCTCGACGAAAACGGGGCGTTGGCCATCCGGCGCTCCGGTCACGCCACCGGCGCGCTAACCCTCGACGCCAAGGGCCAGGTGTCCCGCTTCGACTACCTCGGTCTCCAGGGAGAGCCGGCGGAGGCCGCTCCCATCGCGTCCGTCGACATGACCCTCGATGCGTTTGGACAGCACGTCCGGTTCGGGCCGATGCGGGACGTGGCAAGAGAGCCCGTGTGGGGGCGCGACCACGGCTGGGGATGGCAAGCCGGCTTCGACGCACAGGGAAACCGCGAGTCCATCACCTGGCTCGGGCCGGACGGCAATCCCGCGCCAGGTCCCACCGGGCACGTGGTCGGGCACTTCACCTACGACGCCAGCAACCGGCCGACGTCGCTGCGCTTCTTCGACGCCGCGAACAACCCGATCCTGTCCACCCTCCCCGAGATACGCCTTCCCTCGGGCATGCGGGCGTTGGTGATGCCCACCGACGCCGAAGGCCCCTTCCATGCCCACGTCATCGAATACCACCCCGACACCGGCAGGGCGGTGAGGGAGGCTTTCCTCGACGCGTCAGACCAACCGATTGCGGTTGGAGGCGTGGCATCGCGAGCGCTGGACATCGACGTCCATGGCATGCTGGCCCGCCGGGTGCACTTCGGTGTGGATGGGGAACCGGTGATGGCTCTGGAGGGCGGGCTGGGCCCTGGTGAAGAGCAGTGGTGTTACGCCTTTTCCTGGGAGCGAGACCCCGCGGGCCGGCTTCGGCGCTCCACTTGCGAGTCGGCCGACGGTCAGCCCTTGGTCAACGCCCACGGCTTCGCCACGATTGCGCACAAATTCGCCATCTCCGAGGAACCCATGGAGACGCGGCTCGAAGACGCCGAGGGGCGGGCAGTCGTGGCGCGATCCGGGTTCGCCATCCGGAGGTACGCGCGGGACGCCAGCGGACGAGTCAGCCGCAGGGAGTCGTTCGACGCCGCTGGCCAGCGACATGCGGAGGACGACGGGTGTTCGATCCTCGAGTTCGAGCGCGACGCCTACGGTCGCAAGACGCGCGACTGTTGCTTTGATGTCTACGAGCAGCCCGTTCTGCGCGCCGACGAACCGGTCCATTGCACTGCATGGGGCAACCGCGACGACAGCGACACAGAGACGCGGGCGTACTTCGATCGGGACGGCGCCCCCACCACCGGCGCCGAGGGATTTCATCGATTGGAGATCCGCAGCAGCCGGAACAAGATCGGTCTTCTGGAGGACTTCACATTCTTCGATGTCCAGGGACGGCCCACCCTCAACAACGGCGGATACGCGCAGCACCACCGCCAGCGAGATGAGCGTGGGGACGTGGTGCGCGACGCCTGGCTTGGGATCGATGGGGAGCCCATCGACCCCGACAACCGATGTGCAACGATCGAGGTCGATTACGACCGGCAGCGCCGGACGAAGACGTCGCGCTACTCTCGGGCTGACGGCACCGCCTGCACAACCGCGACCCATCCGCCCGAGATCCGCTTTCAAACCGACAGCCGCGGCAACGTGATCGCGAGGGACCACTTTGACGGGCGCGGTCAGCGGACCCTGCACAGCGGCTTCGCGTCGAGCCGCGCCCGCCATGACCACCGAGGCAGAGCCATTGTCGAGCGCTTCCTGGACGTCGACGGCACCCCGATTCCCGTCCGCGGGTGCATCGAGTGGCGCTTCGAGCACGACGAGCGCGGCCACAAGACACGAGAGGCCTGCTATTCGGCGAACGGCGAGCGGATGCTGGGCGCGGAAGGCTTCGCGGAAGTCCGGATGGTATGGAGCAACAATGCCCGGGCGACCGAGCCCAGCCGCGTCGAATACCGCGGCCTCGACGACGAGCCCGTGATCGTAGGCGCTGGGGCCACTATCGAGCGCGAATTCGACGTGCGCGGGACCACGATCAGCGAGGTACACCTCGATCGGGATGGCCGGCCCAAGTCGCTGCGGAGATCGCGGGGTTCCTCCGACGGTCTGTGGAACGGGCCCCAGTGATGTGGCTCTGGCTCGCGCTCAGCTGTGCGCCCCGTGAGGTCGACGCGGCGCTCCCCGAGCCGGTGTCCGTCGAGACCATCGACGCCCCTCCGCGCGTACATGTGGATCGCCAGGGGCGGATCCTCTCGCTCGTGGATGGCCACGGAGAAGTGGTCCATTCCGAGCCCATTGGGATTGGCCGGGGCGGGTTGTTGGAGAAGACGGCGATGTCGGATCTGGTCACCCCGACCGGAACCTTCACGGTGGATCTGGTGCTCCAGACTTCTGGCGAACACGACGCCGTCGCTCCTGAGGTGATCGCGCGATTTGCGGACGAACCGGAGTTCGCGGCGCTCTTGAGCGGCGAACCCGGGCTGTCCGGCCTGTTCGGCAACATGAGTGGCATCGACTTCGACGGAGATGGGAAGCCCGACAGAGCCTACGGCGAGGCCTATGTGGGCTTGCGCTCCGACACCGCGGTGACTGGACCCAAGATGCGTCGGCACTCCAAGAGCCGGACTGCCTACTGGTACTCCATCGCCTTGCACGGCACCCCCGTTGCGGAGAACCTCGGAGCGGCCAACTCTGGCGGCTGTGTGCATGTGGCGCCGGCACTGCTCGACCGGATGATCAACGAGGGGATCCTCGCGCTGGGCTCCGAGCTCAGGATCGCGGACGGACCCCCATAATGCCCTGACCCCAATGGCGAGGTCAGATATTCCATTCCATCGATCCCCGGCTACTCATCACTTTTACAGTCAGCGCGGTTGCCAAGCGCTCTCTGAGAGGTCTGGGCGGAATAGGATGTCGTGTGAGGGCGAAGGGTCCGATTCAGGCCATTATGCGGGAACGTAACTGGTGTACATGCTCCCGCTAAACCCGATGTATTGGCAAGCCGTCGTGTCGTAAAACCCTGTGACCTGTCCCCCGGCAAGCGAAAGGAATCCCGCGACGACTTCGTCGAGTTCTTCATCGCTGACGCTCTGGTCTTGGTCGCGTTCGCTCTGCTTGGTCGTCTCATTGGTTGGTGTAGTCATCATGTCCTCTTGGGTGTGCTTTCCCATTCTGCAAGAGCCATACCATTGGCGGATGTGGGCTCGGCTTCAACGTGTTGACTGCTTTCTATCTGGCATACGGGCCGCTGTTGTCGGCTTCCCGTCTCAGGTGACGTCATGACCGGTCATGCCTCAGGTGGTGCCCGCCCGATCAGTCGAGCTCGTAGCAGTCGTTGAGCGCGATCTCCACCTGGTCCGCTCTACACACGTCGTCGAGCTCGACGTTCTTGCCATTGCACTGGTAGCCGTTGTGCCGACCGTCGTCCCAGAACGCCCACAGCACCCAGCTGTCCGCGGAATCGAGCTCGAAGGAGAAGCCACCGTCATCGTCGGCCTCCACCTCCAGCCGGGTCGGCTCGACGACCTCTTCCACGTCCTCCATGTCGTCGTCGGCCGCGGTGCCCTCGACTGCCTCGGAGTCATCGATGTCCTCGGTCATCGTCATGGCCTGGTCTTCGCTGTTTCGCATCTGCTGGTAGTCGTCAGTGGTCATCGCCGTCACCCGGCTGCCGGCGAGGGGCTCGCCATCGCGGTCGACGACGACACCGGTGATGAGCACCGGACCGTCGCAAGGTGTGGAGCAACCCGTCAGGGCGGCAAGGGTCAGAATCAGGGCTGTGTATCGACTCATCGAGTCCTCCAGTTCAAAGGGAAAGTCGGGGTTTATTCTTCCATCTCGAGGTAGCACTCGAGCAGATCCTCTACGTAGGGCGTGCCGTCACAGGCCGCGACGCGCTCCGACGTCGACCCGTCGACACCGATGAGCCAGACATCGCCGCACAGCTCCTGACCGAAGTCGTCGTGCAGGCCCGCGAAGTACATCTCGAACCCCTCTTCCAGGGTGAACCAGCGCGTGCCCTGGCTCCCGTGGCATCCCGGTGATGTTCATGGGCGCCGCCAAGCTTCCCGAGGCGATGGCCGACTACGGACTGGTCAAGCCCACGGGCTTGCCTTCGGCGCCAAACGGTACGTGCAGGCGCTCGAGGACACGTCGCTCGAGTCGGGTTCGTTCTATGCGAGCGTGGGGGGCGGGATCTCCGGTCCTCTCGCGCGGCAGACAGCGGAGCGCCAGCCCTTGTTGGCGGACGCGCTGTTCACGGCGGCCGTCGGGCGCTTGATCGAAGAGCAGGTGGCCCGCCTCTCTGGACGTCCCTAGCGGAAGGTCGAGCCGCCCACGCAGTCACCGCCGGCAGGGATGGCGCGGGTCCCACACGTCCTCTTCTCATCCAAGATGTAGCGTGCGGAACCGTCCAGCCAGATGGCCCTCTCAGTCGTCGCAGCTTGTCCCGGAGATTCTGCCATTTCGACCCACCGTGCGCACGATGCGCATGCATCCTTTGCTACCCATCATCGGTTCGCCAGAACCATCGAACCAGGCCTCCGCGATCTTGTTGTCGTAGCGGTCATGCCCCGTGGTCTTCTGGTGGTGGCCCTGTCGGTTCAGCGCCGGCTGACCCTCCAGGTCATACCAGCGCTCGTCGATGAGGCGCCCTCGTCGGTCGTAGTTCTCCTGAAGGCGATGGTATCTCCCAAATCGCATCACCGGTTGGCGGTCGGTCCCCAGGAAGGTCAGCGTCGTGGTGGTCTCGCCGTCGTAGTCGTACCGCCGAACGGCTACCCCGCCCTCGTCGGCCATGAGCCGCCCCTCCCTGTCGAGGCATTCCATGCTCGCGAGGCGCCTCCCAACGTCGTGGTACCGCACCCCCTCGCAGCCGTTTGAGTCCAGCGTCTTGCCGTCACCGTCGAACT
>Ga0315336_1007537_pt1 | contig 10333 bp, 8 predicted proteins | sample ASW5metaG_FD_204512 | JGI IMG/M metagenome (GOLD analysis project Ga0315336, IMG submission 204512) | Ammonia-oxidizing marine archaeal communities from Monterey Bay, California, United States - ASW #5 | ecosystem: Environmental > Aquatic > Marine > Intertidal zone | place: USA: California... | reverse complement strand
TGATACTGATGGCAGAGGTCAGTAACTCACGGTCGACAAGGGCGTGGACGATGGAAAGCCGCACTGGACTATAGAAGGCCATCACCACGCCGTTAACCAGCACCAGGCCAAGTAATAGCTCCTTGTTCATGGCTTCGCTTAACACCAATACCGCCATGGCCGTCAATAGGGCCGCAGATAACGAGATATAGAGACGCATGGCTTTGAGCCGGTCCACCCGGTCAGCCAAGGCGCCAGCTAGGGGTGCAATCACGACATTGGGGAAGACATCGGCGAAGGCGATGATGCCAAGCCAAGTCGGAGAATGGGTAAGTTCCCAGGTGAGCCACTGCACGGCAATGCGCTGTACCCACACGCCCATTTGAGAGGCAAAATTACCAACGGCATAATTACGGTAATTTCTATTTTTTAGTGTCAGCCATATTGTGCTTGAGCCTGCGGCATTTTCCATAGCCTTGCCAGGCCTAGGGTGACTGTGAACCCGTCCCAAGATGCAGCAACCACGCGACGCGGCGATCAATCAAGGACGGACGGCATGAAAACAAACAACCGGTGAAGTTCATGCACCCAAGGTACCGTAATCAGTGAGCCCCACCAAGCGGCATGGCATAATCGCAACACCAACTGAAACCAAAATAAAATTGATGATGGCTAGTCGGGGTTGAAATTCCCCCTATAGTTCCTTCCGTACCTTATGAAAGGTAGCGCTCCCAAATACCAGCGTTTTCAGAATTTCTATCCATTTGTTCCCATCACCATTGAGTCTCCGTTTAGTTAAGAATTAACCGGCATGGGAATAGCTAAATAACCCGGGTTACACTTACAAGGTTTAGGTAAAGGTTCTGAAACAAATGAAAGCGAACAAGCAGTAGCAGAATACCACCGCGCCGCCCTACCCCCCGGCGTAGACCGTTGCCCGGTGCATGATGCGGCGCTGGCCATGATAATCGTTAAGCGCGTAATGCAGCGCAGAGCGATTATCCCAAAAAACAAGGGAGCCGTCATCCCAGTGGAATCGGCAGGAATTCTCTGGACTCGTTGCATGGGCGAATAGGCGGTTCAGGAGGGGCCTGCTTTCGTCGTAGGTCCAGCCCTCGAAGTGGGACGTGTAGGTGGGATTGATGAAGAGGATCTCACGCCCAGTCTCCGGGTGGCGCGTGACCGCCGGGTGAACGCATTGGCGCTCCTTGAATTCCTCGTCATGGTGGGCGAGTTCAGCCGCGCTTACGGCCCTATCGGGCCGGGTATCGGCGTGCCAGGACTGGGCCTTGGCATGGACCGCGTTTAAACCCCGAAGGGTCTCCTTCAAACCGTCGGAGAGGCTATCGAAGGCCGCACCCATATTGGCAAACAAGGTATCTCCACCTGATCGCGGCAGTTCCTTGGCATAGAGCACGGCGCCCAAGGGAGCGTGGCTGTCGAAAGAATGGTCGGAATGCCAGTTGCCGCCAACATTGCGGGTCTCGTCAGGTTCCTTACCAACGATACCGATCTCGGGGAAGCCCTCGGGGGTCTTAAGGAACTCCGCCGGTGGCACGGCGCCGAAGCGCTGTGCGAAGGCCAGATGCTGGGCCGAGTTCAACTTCTGGCCACGGAAACAGATGACTCCAGTATCGCAGAGCGCATGGCGCATTTCGTGATAGGCGCGCTCATCCATAGGCGCACTGAGATCAATCCCCAAGATTTCCATCCCGGTATTTGCTGACATCGGCCGTAAGGTGACGCTGGTGTTGCGCATTGGACTTCCTCCAGGTGCTGCGACAGTGCCGCACTAAATTTCATTAATCCCACAACATGGGATTCTAACCGGTGCTTAGGCCCCAGAAAAGCATCCCTAAACGCGTGCCTAATGGACCGCGTTGCGCGTCTCAATTAGGCTTTCAAGGGTCAGGTCCGGATCGAATTGTAAGGCGGCGAGGCGCGCGTAAAGCTGGCAGCCGTCCATCAGTTCCGTGTGAGTCCCCTTGGCAAGGATAAGTCCCCCCTCAATCACGGCAATGCGGTCGGCGTTGACCACGGTCGCCAGCCGATGGGCTATAATCAGGGTCGTGCGGCCTTCCATCAGACGCTCCAACGCGGCCTGGACCAGGCGTTCATTTTCGGCGTCCAGGGCACTTGTCGCTTCATCTAGCAAAAGTACCGCCGGGTTGCGCAATATTGCCCGGGCAATGGCGATGCGCTGACGCTGGCCGCCTGACAGGCGCACGCCACGTTCGCCCAGGAAGGTATCAAAGCCGTCGGGCAGACGATCGATGAATTCGGTGGCGACAGCCGCTTCCGCCGCAGCACGGACCTCATCGTCAGTGGCGTCTTCGCGTCCATAACGGATATTATTCCAGGCATTGGCAGAGAAGATCACCGGTTCTTGGGAAACCAGACCAATGCGCCCCCGTGCCGTGATCGGATCGACGCGCTTGAGGTCGACTCCGTCGAGGCTGACCGTGCCTTCTTGGGGGTCGTAGAATCGCAAGGCCAATTGGAACACCGTGGTTTTACCTGCCCCCGATGGCCCCACCAAGGCCACGGTCTCGCCCGGCGCGATTTCTAAATTTAGGCCGGCAAGCGCCGATTGATCGGGGCGCGAAGGATATTGGAAGGTCACGTCCTTGAAGGTCACGGTGCCGACAGGGGGATCGGGGAGGGCGATGGGGTTATCCGACACGGTTATGTCAGATTTAACAGCAAGAATTTCCAACAGCCTTTCGGTGGCGCCAGCAGCTCGCTGGACATCACCGTAGACCTCACTCAGTCCCCTGGCCGAACGCGCCATGACATAGGCGTAAAATATAAACGCCGACATTTCCCCAGCCGTCACCGCCCCCGCCAGCACTTTATGACCGGCGATCCAGACCATCGCGCCGGTTGCGCCAAACATCAGGATGATCACCGCAAAATTCAGGATTGCCCGAGCACGGGTCCGCTCAACGGCAGTTTTAAAGGCGTCCTCCGCATGACGTGCATAGGAATCCTTGTCTCGCGCCTCGTGGCTAAAAGCCTGAACTGTTCGAACGTTGTTGAGGCTCTCCTCGGCGAAAGCTGATGAGTCGGCGATCTTATCCTGGGCCAGGCGTGACAAGCGGCGCACCCGACGCCCGTAAATCACCACTGGCACCACCACCACGGGCACAATTAGAAAGATCGGCCCTGTGAGTTCCCAAGACGTGTACATCAGCATCACTAAACCACCCGCCAACATAACGGCGTGACGGATGGCAAGGGAGACCGACGACCCCACCATGGATTGGAGAACGGTGGTATCAGTGGTCAGACGCGACAGAACCTCGCCGATCTTCGTGGTCTCGAAGAAGGCTACCGAAAGACCCACCACATGATCGAAGACCTTGCGGCGGAGGTCCATGGCCACCCGTTCACCGATCCAGGATATCAGGAAAAACCGGGCATATGTGGCAACAGCCATTACTCCGATGATGATACAGAGCACTAGCAGACCCCGGTCCAAGAGGGCGGGACTGGTCTTGGAAAACCCTTCATCTACCAAAAACTTTACACCGAGGCCGATGGCCAGTAACGCCGCCGCTCCGAAGCCAAGGGCGAACAGAAAACCGATGATCTGAGCACGATAGGGCCTTAAATAAGGATAGAGGCCACGCAGGGTACGCAGACTCTTGCCCCGTCCTCGATGCACGAAAGACGTGCGCCCACCTCGCCCGTAGCCGCCGCCACCTCCAATTCCCACCCAATTAAAACTCATCTAATTCCCAAATTTTCAGCAGATTATTGTGTGTATGATTTTACACTGATTTAACGCGCTGCAGGCCTAATTCCCACTTAAAACCTCGCAGATACCGGCACATAGGTGGTCGATGTCGGTATCCTTCATGACCAAGGCCGGAGTAAGGTAGACGATGTGCCCGAAGGGACGCACCCAAAGCCCGCGTTCAATAAAGCTACGGCGCAAGCGATAGAGCTCGGATAATGGTAGGTCATCGAGCTCAACAACGCCGATCCCCCCCATGACTCGAACATCGGTGACCCCATCCATGGCGCGGCATGGCGCGAGGCCTTCGCGCAGCCGGACCTCAATGTGCGCCACCTGATCAAGACGGAGTTCAGTCTCGAATAGGTCGAGGGACGCATTGGCGGCTGCGCAAGCCACTGGATTTGCCATATAGGTGGGACCATGCATGAAGGCGCGGCTAAGGTCATCACCCAGGAAGGCCTCGAAGATGTGGGACCGCGCCATGGTCACCCCAAGTCCCACGGCGCCGCCGGTTAATCCCTTGGATAGGCACATGATGTCGGGTACGACCTCCGCCGCTTCACAGGCGAACATTTTTCCGGTCCTCCCGAAGCCGGTGAAGATTTCATCAGCGATGACGGGGATCCCTCGCGATTGGGCCGCCTTGGCCACCCGCCGCACCGTCTCGGCATCGTGGAACAGCATGCCGCCGGCGCCCTGAACTAATGGCTCGATAATGACAGCAGCGATCTCTCCACCCCTTGAATCCAAAATTGCCTCGAATTCCGCGGCCGAGGCCCGGTCCCGGGGTAGCGCCGTTATTATCTGTTGGGCAATGACACCACGAAAGGCCGTATGGAATCCTTCCTCAACACCGGACACGCTCATGGCGCCGATAGTATCGCCGTGATAGCCGCCTTGGAAACAGACGAAACGGGTACGCCGAGTCTCACCCTTGTTGACCCAGTTCTGTAGCGCCATTTTCAACGCTACCTCGACCGCCACCGAACCGGAATCGGAAAAGAACGCCCGGTCGAGATCCCCGGGCGTAATCGTCGCTAAGCGCCAAGCCAAGCGTAGCGCACCCTCATGAACCAGCCCACCGAACATGACGTGGGACATGTTCTGGATTTGGCCAGTCATGGCAGCAACGATATGGGGATGGTTGTAGCCGTGGCAGGCGGTCCACCAAGACGCCATACCGTCGATCAATTGGCGCCCATCGGCGAGATATATATGGACACCATCGGTTCTGGCCACCGCCAGGGGCGTTTCTTCCACACCCATCTGGGTATAAGGCAGCCATATGTGATCGAGCCCGTCCACATACCATCCCGGCGCATCGGCTGTGCGCCCGACGCCTTCAGTCTGCTCACCCATCAGTCGGGCCCTCACGCCCTCGGCGTCATGGGTTTAAGGCCGAGCCTATTGAGCATCTCCTGATCCTCGGCCCCGGCAGGGTTGGGCGTGGTCAGCAGCTTTTCACCGTAAAATATTGAATTGGCTCCGGCGAAATACGCCAGCGCCTGGGCGGCAGCATCCATATCCAGCCGGCCAGCAGCAAAACGGACGACCGAGGCCGGCATCATGATCCGCGTCACGGCAATAACCCGCACAAAATCGATAGCATCGATGGGTTCATTTCCGGCATAGGGCGTGCCTTCTATGGCCACCAGCATATTGATGGGCACGGATTCGGGATGCTCATCCAGATTGGCGAGGGTCACCAGCATGGAAGCCCTATCTTCCGCCGATTCGCCCAGCCCCAGGATGCCACCACAACAAACATTTATGTTCGCCCCGCGGACATGGGCAAGGGTATCGAGCCGATCCTGATAGGTGCGGGTGGTGATGACCTCGCCATAATATTTCTCTGAGGTATCGAGATTATGGTTGTAGTAATCGAGCCCCGCCTCCTTCAGGCGCTGGGCCTGATCACCTGAAAGCATGCCCAGGGTCACGCAGGTTTCCATGCCGAGATCTTTGACCGCTGTGACCATGTCGCAAATATATCCCAACTCATGATCCTTAGGAGACCGCCAAGCCGCCCCCATACAGAAACGCTGGGCACCCGCCGTCTTGGCCGCCTTGGCCTTGGCTACCACCTCGTTAACTGCCATTAGCTTCTTGGCGGCAAAGTCAGTCTGGTATCGGGCTGATTGGGCGCAGTATTTGCAGTCCTCAGGGCAGCCCCCATCCTTGACGTTGAGCAGGGTAGAAAGCTGCACCTCGTTGACGTCGAAATAGCGCCGGTGCAGGCTATGGGCTCGATAGAGAAGCTCGTTGAACGGCAGTGCAAAAAGCGCCTCGGCCTCGGCCAGGGTCCAGTCGTAACGGATCTCAGGCGGTGATTGGGGGGGGACGTCTTTGACCCGTGGAGCCATGGTGATAGGTCCTTTTGTAAGTTTCCCCGCACCCTAGAGCACAATCGGGTTAAATTGAACCATGACCAACACACTAGACAACTTCGCCCGCGAAAAACTCGCGACGATAGAGGCGGCCACCCTTACCCGCCAGCTTAAGCCGACCATACGCGAGGCGGATGGTGGCGTCTGGCGGGGAACTTCCCAGCTCCTCTCGTTCTGCGACAACGACTACCTAGGCCTTTCCCAGCACCCAAGACTTAAACGTGCAGCCATTGACGCTACTAAGAGTTATGGCGTGGGCGCCGGTGCTTCGCGATTGGTGACTGGCAACAATCCCCTGTATGAGGCCCTGGAGAGCCGCCTCGCTCACATCAAGGGAGCCGAGGCAGCTATAGTTTTCGGATCTGGTTATCTCGCCAATATCGGCATCATTCCGACCTTTATAGGCGCTGGCGACCTGATTGTCGCCGATGAACTGGCCCATGCCTGCCTGCACGCCGGCGCCCACTTGTCCCACGCCGAATTCAAATTGTTCAAGCACAACGATCCGGAGGATTGCGAAAGATTGCTCACCGAATCGCGTTGGAAACACCGTAACTGCATGATCTTGACCGAAGGGGTCTTTTCCATGGATGGCGACCGGGCACCGGTAGCCGCCCTTAGCTCGATCGCCCGGACGATGGACGCTTGGCTACTGGTTGATGACGCCCATGCATTGGGGGTGATCAATGATGGGCGCGGTAGTGGTTTCTTGAATGGCGAATTGCTCCCCGTGGATTTGCAGATGGGGACACTGTCAAAGGCAGTCGGCGCCTATGGCGGCTATCTAGCGGCAAGTAGGGCGGCGGTCGATTTGATTGTCAACAGGGCCCGGAGCCTGATTTATACCACGGCGCTACCGTCGGGCACACTGGCCGCCGCCGAAAAAGGCCTTGAGCTGATTGAAAGTGATCCCGAACTGACCGCTGCCCCTTTGGCCCGTGCCCAGGCCTTTACTGAGGCCCTCGGCCTGCCGATGGCGGAAAGCGCCATTGTGCCGATAATCATCGGGGACGAGGCGCTGGCGCTCGACGCCGCGGAACGGCTCGCCGGACAGGGTTTTTTGGTCACCGCCATACGCCCACCGACGGTACCTAAGGGAACCTCGCGGCTGCGCTTTACCTTTTCCGCCACACACCGCGACGACGACGTCATCGCTCTGGCGGAAGAGGTCCAAGCGCTTGGGCTCACGGCACATTGGTCCGGTGCTTAGAGCCATGGTACAGGGTCTTTTCGTCACTGGCGCGGGAACCGAGATTGGCAAGACACTGATTGCCACGGCTCTGGTTCACCAGCTGGTCTCCAAACGCGTTGCGGTCCGTGTCCTCAAGCCAGTAGTTTCAGGATTCGATGCCGAAAATCTGGAGGACAGTGATAGCGGTCGGCTTTTGACGGCCGCCGGCATCAATGTGACCAGAGAAGCAATCGACGGGATCTCGCCATGGCGATTTTCCGAGCCCATCGCCCCCAACATGGCGGCCAACCGCACCGGAGCCCCCATCGACCTCGATGCCGTCGTGGCCTTTTGCCGGGCGAGTCTGGCCGGCGACGGGCTCACGGTAATCGAGGGGATCGGCGGGGTCATGGCGCCGGTCACCGACGAAGCATCAGTGCTGGACTGGATGGCGGCGCTGGGCCTGCCCGCTATTCTGGTGGGAAGCAGTTACCTCGGCGCCATCTCCCATACCCTAACAGCGGCATCTGTCCTGATCGACCGTGGCGTGCCGATTGCCGGCGTGGTGTTGAGCGAATCTGCGGACCAGCCGGTACCCCTGGCTGAGACCAGCGCTACCGTCGCGGGTTTTCTACCGCACCTTTCGGTGATTGAAGTACCGCGAATTAAAGGGGAAACTCGACCCTGGGAAGCCGTGCCTGACCTAATGGCGCTGATCGCCTAACGCTACCCCCCATCCTAAGAGGGTTCTAAACCGGGCGGCGGGCCTTGAGCGCGGCGGAAATTGTGCCATCATCTAGATAGTCTAATTCACCGCCCACGGGGACCCCATGCGCCAGGCGAGTGACACTGACATTGGCGCCTTCCAGACGTTCGGTGATGTAATGGGCAGTGGTTTGGCCATCGACGGTGACGGACAGCGCCAGGATAATTTCCGTCACCTCCGGCCGTATGGCCCGTGCCAGCAGCTCTGAAATGTTGAGGTCCTCAGGTCCTATACCGTCGAGCGCCGACAGCACACCACCCATCACATGATAGCGGCCCCGAAACGCGCCTGCGCGTTCTAGTGCCCAAAGGTCAGCGACCTCCTCCACCACACAAATTTGCGATTCAAGGCGCCCGGGATCAGAGCAAATGCCACAGGGTTCGCTCGAATCAAGATTCCCACAAGAGGTGCAAATTCCAACAGCTTCGGCGGTGTCATTGAGCACCTTGGCGAGTGGAGTCATCACCGATTCTCGGTGTTTCAAGAGATAGAGCGCGGTTCGGCGGGCCGAACGCGGGCCGAGCCCCGGCAACTTCGCCAGCAAGACGATCAGACGTTCTATTTCTGGGCTCGACATGGAATTACGCAAAACCGATTAGAACGATAGTTTCATGCCTGGTGGCAGTTGCATCCCACCGGTGACCTCGGACATCTTATCAGCGACCAGGGCTTCCACCTTGGTCTTGGCGTCGTTGAATGCCGCTGTGACCAGATCTTCCAACATTGCCACGTCACTAGGATCTACCACGGTTGGATCGATATGGATTTTCCTGAGTGTTCCCTTGCCATCCAGCGTCACGGTGATCAGGCCTCCGCCTGCGACTCCGGTGACCTCAGCCTCAACCAGGCGCGCTTGCATCTCTTGCATCTTGACCTGCATCTCCTGGGCCTGTTTCATCATCTGGCTCAGGTTCTTCATTCCTCATCCTCCTGACTTTCTGATTCTGGGTCCGACATGGGCTCCTCCTCGGGTATAGCGGTGCGCTCGCGCACATCGGTGATTTTGGCGCCGGGAAAGGCGTCTAGAGCCGCGCGCACCAGTGGATGATCGGCCGCATTGTGTTTGGCCGCATCGGCAACGGATCGGGTCTGCTGGACAATTGTCGGCGCGCCCTCCTCGCTTGATAGGCTGATCGCCCAGCGGGTGTCGGTCAGCCGCGTGAGTGTGCCGCCAAGGCGGCTGGCAAGGGTAGATTCCGCAGCCTCACCCGGCCGGAATTCAATCCGTCCAGGGGCATAATTAACCAGGTGTGCCTGGGTGCGAAGCTCGGCAGCGAGACGCCCTTCACGGGCGTCGTCAAGCATTTGAACCGCCGCCTCGAAGCTGCCCGGCAGCGACGCAGTCGGCTTGGGAGCTGGCGGCACCACTGATGCTGAAGACATCGCTTGGGATGATGTAGTCTGGGGCGAAGGCACGTCCTGGGCTCCAGCTGGCAGAGAGGCCCCCTGTATTCCTCCGGGCAGAGAGGACGGGTCCGGGGACGGCTCTGAACGTGACGCAAGCGCTGGAACAGAAACCGCCACAGCCGCCTGCGAAGCGGCGCTACCCTCTTTCTCGAGCCGCGCGACCATTTCCGCCGGGGTCAGCAGGCCTGCCGCATAGGCAATCCGCACCAGCACCATCTCGGCCGCCTTCATGGGCTGGGGGGCATTTTGCACCTCGCCAAGCCCCTTCAGCAACATTTGCCAAGCCCTTGCTAAGACGGCCATGGGAAGCCCTTCGGCAAGGGCCATACCGATCACCCTTTCGGCCTCAGGCACCATTGGATCGTCGGCAACATCGGGCGTAATCTTAACCCGGGTCAGCCAATGGGTGAGGTCCAGCATATCCGCCATCACACTTTCCGCATCGGCCCCCGCCACGTACTGTTCCGACAACTGGACTAAGGCCGGACCGATCTCCCCCTTCATCACCGATTCGAACAGGATAAAGACCTGGGAACGATCGGACAGGCCGAGCATGGCCCTAACCAAGTTCTCATTGATGCCAGCCCCTTCGCCTTCCGTGGTCAAGGCCTGGTCGAGGATCGAGAGCCCGTCACGCACCGAGCCGTCGGCTGCTCGGGCGATCAGGCGAAGAGCGCCCTCATCCACCGCTACGCCCTCAGCCTCGGCGATGGCGGCAAAATGGCGGGCCAACTCGTCCTCTCTGACGCGCTTGAGATCAAAACGCTGGCAGCGTGAAACCACGGTCACAGGGACCTTGCGGGACTCGGTGGTAGCGAAGACGAATTTGACGTGTTCCGGTGGTTCTTCTAGGGTCTTCAACAAGGCGTTGAAGGCGTTAG
>Ga0315336_1007536_pt1 | contig 10334 bp, 9 predicted proteins | sample ASW5metaG_FD_204512 | JGI IMG/M metagenome (GOLD analysis project Ga0315336, IMG submission 204512) | Ammonia-oxidizing marine archaeal communities from Monterey Bay, California, United States - ASW #5 | ecosystem: Environmental > Aquatic > Marine > Intertidal zone | place: USA: California... | reverse complement strand
TGACGGTCTGAGTGTGTATTTTCTTTTTTTTCAAGGAGTGGTCGTATGGCACAAGGTACCATCATAAAGCTAATTGCTGACAAAGGTTTCGGATTCATCAGTGGAGAACAGGGAGAGTTGTTCTTCCATCACAGCGCCCTCGACGGAGTGACTATCGAGACACTGAGTATTGGGCAGGAAGTGACCTACGAAGAAGGTAGTGGCCCCAAGGGACCGCGCGCCGAGAATGTCCGGCCGACATAAACTGCCCGCGCTTCACTGAAGTCTGTGGCAACTGAAAACAGGAATACGTTTATGGCTAAAGACCAGGACACGTTCGCTAAGCGGCGCCGCGAGGTGGAAAAGAAACACAAAGCTGAGGAAAAACGGGAACGACGCCGCAAGAAGAAAGAGCAAGCCGACAACCCCACCGATGCGGCGGACACAAACACCGCCGCCGATGATACCACCGAGCAGTAGGCTTACCAATGCTCTATCTTGCAATCATCGCACGCGGCGACGGGGATGCAACTGGTGGGTGAAATGGTAGATTGGAAGTAAATCCAAATTCATGAGTATCAAAAAGCCTGTTCCTGTCATTGCTGATGAGAACTACAACCTGTGTCCCGTCTGCGGAAAACGATCCTACTCGGCTGCTGGCATGCATCCACAATGTGCTCAAAGTCAGGCCGAGATGGTACAAAAAGAAAAGATGGCAGCAGAAAAAACAGTAGAGGAGAAACTGCCTGCGAAAGCCTCGCGTCAACAGCTCTCCTGGAAGAAGAAGTGCCCAAAATGCGGTGCCGACGTTCACATTCGAAAGAAAATATGCTCCTGCGGTCACAACTTTTCTGGCCGATGATGACGGGCTGATACTCCTTGTCACGATTGGGTATTATCAGGTATCATCAGGTGCAGTGCGATCGGCTAAGTTTCACGTTTTGTTCAAGGGAAGATAGAAATGCCAGTAGGTAAGATTAAAAAGTTGGTTTCGGACCGAGGTTTTGGATTCATTGAAGGCGACCAAGGTGAGCTGTTCTTCCACCATTCGGAAGTCAGCGACACAACCTTCGAGGAACTCAGTGAAGGCCAAACGGTGGAATACGAGGTCGGGCAGGGCCGCAAAGGCCCGTGTGCGACATCCGTGCGCGTAACCGGCTGATTACGGATCACCGCCAGCGACAGCCTGAATCTTCGGGTTCCGGTACGATCCGGCAGTCCAACTCCCTGACGTGCCTGGTTCGGGTGCTGCGCTTAAATCGTAAGAGGTAAGTGCAAGACCGGCATGGGCTTGAGCTATGCCGTGTTCATTCAACTTCGATTGCAGCGGCCGCCAGGGTGACTCGACGTTGTCGGTGACGACAAATTTGCCCGCTATTTAGCTCTCAACCGCGACGGATTCTCCTGCTCCTGAGGCATCCCAACGACGGTCTCTCGGGGTGCGCTCTTTCTGCCCCAGTTGGCCAGTCGCAGGCGTATTGTCAGGAATTCTTGCAGTGCCGCCGTGGCCTACTTGCAACCGTCGGCGGGAACACACCCAGGGCGGCAAACGCCAACAGGGCAAGGGTCGAGGGTTCAGGGATGAGCAACGTGACCAGGTGCACGGTGTGCCCCCCGATCGAAATGTCTCGCGGATCAGCCAGAGAGACACCGATTTCCGAAAGATGGTCCGATACCTCAAAGACACGCACTACATACTGAGAAATGTCGAGCCCGGTCGCGCTGTCGAAGGAGACTTCGTAGTGTGTCGCCGCCTCATCAAGGTTGCTGACCAGCACCGCAATGTTGCCCGCCGGGTCTTCGCCCACCAGCGCCCAGAGATCACCGCTGGTGCCGTTAGTAATGGCAAGTTCCCGTTGATCCGGGTGTGCCGCCACGTCAGACCACAGGTCAAAGGCCAGCGCCGTCTTCTTAGGTGTTCCATCCGCCCGGAAAATACCATGAAAGGTGGGAAGGTCCGTTGAAGTGTCGTTTCCGCGGTAGAAGGTCGAAACCACCACGTCGGAATCCTGCAGGGCAATCCAGGCGGCGGTGTTGATCGCCGCCCCTCGAGCTCCGATGCGGGTCTCGTTGAGGTTACCTGCGGACGTAGAGGTGTTCCATTCGCTGATGTGACTTTCGGTCGCGGTCATTCCGCGACTGTTTAATTCGTCCCGGTAGAAGTCGGCCGCCTCAGCATAGTCCTGCGGGTCGTTTGTATAGATGTGCCAGGAAAGAAAATCGAGTGGCGCCGAAGCTGCGTCAACCGTGTCGAGAAAACTGGCCACGGTCTCCCGTCCCCCGGGCGCCAGCGCGCCTGACGGGGCCCAGCCTGGACCGCCGATCTTCAGGTCAGCAAACCCGGCCCGCAGCCCTTCGGCCACGGCGATGTAGAACGCGTTGAATTGTGCCTGGGTTTGTCCAGGCCAAAAATGTCCCCCGGGTTCATTCCAAATTTCCACGTAGGGAAAACCGCTGTTAAACCCGTCCCACTGACCTTCCCGATAGTGGCGGACAACGTTCACCGATGCCTGGACGTAGTTGGGCACATTGGCCGGGTTCGGCGGGGAAGAATTGTTGTAGGAATCGCCCAGGCGAAAATAGGGCACCAGTCCCGCATCCAATATGGCCTCAAACCGCACGTCGCTTTCTGTGAAATTGTAGCTGCTGGCCAGATCGGGATCGGCCGTGTGGTCCGGATACATTTCGGCCATATCCAGCGGGCCGTAAAAGTCGTGGTTGCGCACCAGGTTCACGCCGAGATCCTGGTACTCGGTAGTCAGGTCGACATTGCCCGGCTCACCAACGGGGTAAGGACCCGCGTTCACCCCCAGAAGCGGCCTGAGGGTACGCCCATTGCCATCACCGATCTGAAGTGACCAGTCTGCCCCGCGAGAATCCGCCACCAGCAGTCCCATCAACAGCACCGAGCATCCTGCCCGCAAGCCGATCACGATCCAATTACCGGCACGGTCCGATGGCCAAGGCCAGTTCATCATGGCTGTTTCTCTTTCGCTATGAACAACTCGAGCTTGCTGGTCCGGTACACTCCTGAGGGTAACTGAGTTTCTTTGACAAGCAAGGAAAAATCTGACAATTCCCCAAGAAGTTGGGGATTTCGGTCCGCATTCTTCAATACGCCCCGTACTAAATGCCTTAGGGCTGAGAACCGCTTTGCATCGAAGTCGACGAGTCAGAACAAAAGGCAACAAACCCTTTCCTGCACAAGAGACCGTCGACGGTGGCAAGGAGATGCTTGAGGTGCTTGGTGTCGGCTAAACATGACATTGGCATGCGCAACGCAAATAATGATTGCCGACACTTTGCGCACCACTGCCTGTGGTTGGCCGGGCGTTTCTGTTTGGTCGCAAGCCGAGGCGAAATTGGTTACATTAGCTCAAGGGCTCCGTTTGTTAGTGGGCCGTTACCTCATCTTTGTACCGAATCCCCGACATGGCCGCCCCAAAGCAGTAAGGTGGTTTCTAAAAAACGATACCACATTTTTCAGATTGCTCCAAAATCGTCACGACCAACCCACGGGATTTCACATGAAATACGACACGATTCTTCGTCCAACCATAAGCCCGGAGCAAAAATGCCTGACCTGGTTACGTCCGGTTTGGCTGACCATCGCCTTATTGCCACCCATGTGGCTCTGCACTCTTGCCGCTCATACCTTTGCACAATCAAGTGAGAAGACGGCGCCGATCACTCCCAAGGACGGCGTTATCCAGTTATTCAACGGGAAAGACCTCGACGGCCTCTACACCTATCTGGAAGACACCAAGTACGAAGACCCTCGTCAAGTCTTCACCGTCCGCGATGGGCTCCTGGTAATTTCAGGGGATGGCTACGGTGGTGTGACCACTCGGAAGACATACCAGAACTACCATCTGGTTTGTGAGTTCAAGTGGGGCCAACGAACCTGGGGAGGACGCAAGCAACGTGCCCGCGACAGTGGAATTCTGGTGCACTGCAATGGTCCGGACGGCAGCTTTTCGAACAAGTGGTTAACGTCGATCGAATCTCAGATCATCGAGGGGGGCATGGGTGACTTCATCGTCGTGGGTGGCGTCGATGAGGAAGGCAAATCGATACCGATCACTTTGACAGCCGAAGTAACCACCGACCGCGACGGAGAAACCGTCTGGGAAAAAGGTGGTGAGAAACAAACTTTCCACGGAGGTCGGATCAACTGGTACGGGCGAGATCCAGACTGGAAAGACGTGCTGGGGTTTTGCGGTGCTAACGATATCCCGGACCCAAGTGACGGTTGGACCCGCATGGAAGTGATTTGCAACGGGAGCGACATCCAGATTCTCGTCAATGGAGTGTTGGTGAACGAGGGAACTGACATAAATCCAAGTTCGGGTACGATTACAATTCAAACTGAGGAAGCCGAAATCTTTGTCCGTCTCTGGGAACTCTGGCCACTCGATACAGCGCCAACCGACAAGGCGCAGTAACAGCGCGACGGGACCAGCAGTAGGATTCGGGAGGCTGACACATGGCCCGGCACGTGGCCCGGCCGAAAGAACCAAGTCGGGTGACCCACAGCAGCGCAAGGCACCCATGTCGAAGTAATCGACGCGGGTGCCGTCTGCAGCTACGCTAACTTCTGCCGTGTTACGAATACCTGCAAGAGATTGATTCTTTTTATCATTTGGAGACACTTGCCGTGAAAGCCGTACGCTACGACCAGCCGTGGAAGATGACGATGGTCGACCTTCCGAAACCGGCGCCCGGACCGGGAGAGGTGCTGCTCAAATCCGAGGCAGTCGGCATCTGTGGCAGCGACGTCCACGGTTTCACCGGCGAAAGCGGCCGCCGAAAACCTGGCATGATTATGGGCCACGAGATCGCCGGACGCGTTGAGGAACTCGGCGATGGAGTCGATTCCCTCGAGGAAGGGGACATCGTCGCGGTCTTCAACTTTATTTCCTGCGGAAAATGCGCGTACTGCCTGAAAGGACAGGAACAGGTCTGCCCGGAGAAACGTATGATCGGCGTCAACTCCGGAGAGTGGGGCGCGATGGCAGAGTACTTCATCTTCCCGGCTTCCGGTCTCTTCAAGCTTGCCGAGGGAGTGTCGCCGGCAGTGGGCTTGCTCGCCGAGCCCATCGCCGTTGGCATGCACGCGATTGGTCACATGGATCCCGATCCCGACGACACTCTCGCGGTGATCGGCGCAGGCATGATCGGCATTGGAGTAGTGACTGCCCTGAAACACCGTGGTGTCAAGCATGTGTTCGCAATCGATCCCCTCGCAGAAAAGCTCGACGTGGTCCGGAAAGTCGGTGCAGAAACGATTCAAGTCGGCAAGCAGGACGCGGTGCAGGTCATCCACGATGCCACCGATGGCAAAGGTGTTCGTGGCGCGTTTGAAGCCGTCGGTACCGGTGAAACCGTACGCGCGGCCTACGATCTCTGCGGGGCGGGAGCCACCCTTGTGATCATCGGCAACCTCGGTCAAGAGTTCACGCTGCCCCTCCAGGGGGTGACGAGCAACGAAACGATCATCCGGGGCTCGTACGCTTTTACGCGGGACGACTTCGCCAACGCCGTCGAGCTCATCAACAGCAAGCAGATCATGCTCGACCATCTGATCACGAACTCGTGCAGTCTCGAAGAGACGCCCGAGGTAATGACGAGGCTTGCAAAGGGAGAATTGCGGGAGATCAAGATGGTGATCTACCCCTAGGAAGGCCCACGGAATGCCAGGTGTGCAATACGCCAACCTGAACTTCGGCACCTTTGTTAATTTGAGCTCACCGCAACCGAACTTCTACGGTTGACAACGTGGATTAAGTCTTGCAGATAAGGTAACTCAGTTGCCCGGATTTTGATTCTGAGCTGGTGGTAATTCCATGATCGCCGCCACGCTGTCGCCTTCCAGCACGCGGCTAAACGTGCGTAAACACATCACGACGCCATGCTCTTTTGAGGTCATCGTTTCGCACCGGTCACCCAGGTGATCGCACACCTGGCCAAGCGACTGGCCCACTTCGACAACCTGGCGCAACTTCACCGCAGGCTCGAAGAAACCACGAAATGGCGCCGGGTAGGCGATCTGTACGTGGCCGCTTCCACTGCGATCATCTTCGACAACAAACTCCACCATCGTGGCCGGAGCTGGTCGGTTGATCATCTCCAACTCGCCCATGACATTGAGACAACCTTCAAAGTAAGCCTCCACACCGGCCGGATCACATTCACCGGCACCCAGCCATTCGGCGTAAATGGCGGGTACGTTGGCGTCGCGCGCTATTGAGAGCGTGCGGCCATCGAGGCTCGGCGTCGTACCCCAGATCAACGGCATGTTGAACGCCCGGCACATGCGGCGCTGCACCTCCAGCACAGTCGGGTCGGGATGCAGCACATAACCGGCCATGGGACCCATCCGCATCACCAGCCCCCCGCTGTGTAGATCGATCAAATAGTCGACCGAGCGGATCATTTCACTGACCGTAGCCGCAACACGCTCTGTGACGGAACCATCCGGTCGGCCGGGACATGTCCGTGCCAGGTCCAGCCCGTCCTCGGCACACCGTTGGCCTCGCCAATAAGATGCTTCATTGACGACGGGCACCACGGTGACCTGTCCGCACAGCTCACCCGTGTCCACTTCACGGATCAACCGCCGAATTGCTGCCATCGATTCGAACTCATCGCCGTGCACTCCGCCTAAAATCAGCAGGTGCGGTCCGTCGCCGGTTCCCGTGAGCGTTCGGGTCACCAGCTTGATCGGTTCACTCATAGCTAGTTAAGTCACCTTATGGAGTTAAGTCACCTTATGAATAAGTGTCGAGTCACTGATTGGGAATAAAAAACGTGGTACTTCCAGACGGATCCGGGTTATCGTAGGCGCTGTTATAGCCTTCTTGCAAATATGCTTGATGGTACTTGTCAAGCTTGTCCGGATCGAGTTCCACGCCCAGTCCGGGACGATCGTCGACGGGAATACGACCGTCCTCGATTTTCACCGGCTGCTTGACCACATCGTCCGCCATCATGTGATTGTACGTCTGGTGCGCATACATGCATGCAGGGCTGACCGCCAACACTTGTGCCGCGGCCCGCGTGGCGATCGAAAGCGGTGCAAAACTGTGATAAACCAGTGGCAATCCCGCGGTCTCGCACATAGTCGCAGCGCGGTGGAAGTTGCCAATCCCACCAGCCTGCCACGGGTCGGTCATGATCACGTCGGCTGCCTCGGCCCGCAGGATGTCCAAAATATCCCAGTTAAGCCAACTGGACTGGTTGGCGGCGATGGGCACCGGGCTGCGCTTGCGAAGCGCAGCCAACTCACTGATCGCACGCATCCGTAGCGGCTGTTCGATGTATTGCACACGCAGGTGCGCCATCGCGTGCGCCATGCGTATTGCATGCCCGGGCGTCCACGACTCGTTAGGATCACAGCGGATCTCCACCTGATCACCCCCGCCGCGGCGCAGCGATTCAATCGCTTCCAGGTCGCGATGCATGCCCATGCCAACCTTCGTGTAAAGGGTCCTGTAACCCTGCGACGCCATACGTTGCGCATCGGCTTCGATGCGGTCTGGCGTGGTGTGCTGCACAAAGCCCATGATCTCAATATGCTTGCGGATCGCCCCGCCAAACAGGCCATGCACCGCAACGCCCAACGACTTGCCGACAATATCCCAGCACGCCATTTCAATGCCGGCCAGTGCTGCGTTGCCCAAATACGGAAAGCTTACGTAGCCACCGAGGCTTTGCATGTCCAGCCAGAGATGATTGACCCGTCGCGGATCTTGTCCGACCAGGATCGACCGGACGCTGTCGATCACTGCCAATGTGACCTGCGGCGACGGCGCAGGCACCGATTCGCCGATACCGACTGCACCGTCGTCGGTGGTAACCTGCACCACGATGGCCGTAACGCCCTCGCGCCTGCCCTGGGACCAATACTCCGGTTCGGTAAATGCAATCGTAACCGGCGTTGCCTCGATGGACTGAATCTTCATGTCAACCTACCTTGGAGACTTCTCACGCGTTTCGTAGATATCGTCCCTGAGCACGGCCGTGGCAGAGTCGCTGAAAATTCGGCTTCAGTAGTTTGCCATCACCACCAGGTTCAATGCCGAGATGGGATAGTCGATGTTCGCCAAGGCCTTGCAGCGCGGCCATCAACCACTGATACAGTTTTAATTCCCAAATGGCTGACACGGGCGCTCAGGCATTCAATCGCGACCGATTCCTTGGGTTAAGGGACGATTTTATCCGATCGCTGACACCAGGTAAGGTCGCATAACTCTCCGATTTCAAAGCATACGACATTCGGGAAGATTGTAGCATTAAATCCGACCCTGGCAATGCAACCGAAGTACCATCACCCAAGTCACCGTTGCTACGTCGCATGGCCATTTTGACGTGGAAGGTGTTTTTTCCTGATAGCCGTCACAAGTGATGGCGGGGGGATCATGACTGGTGACTGGAGGTGAATCGCAGGTGCGCTACTCGCGGCAGTCAGCGGACTGGTCCGATTTTAGCCCTGCTACATTCCTGCTGCTCAAGGAACAGGAATAGAAACTACAAAGTCACGCCTCTGCGATCAGGGGACAAAGAAAAGAGACAACTTGCCAAACCGTTGCACTGATGCTAGACAGTCGTTCATGAGTTTATCTCAACTCTTAGAGAAACGCTTACATGACCAAGGCCCCGTGCGTGTTGGTCTCATCGGTGCGGGAAAATTTGGATCGATGTTCCTGACCCAGGTGCCCACGACGACGGGAATCGAAGTAACCTGGATTGCAGACCTGGATCCTCAACGTGCTCGCAACACGTGCCGCACTGTCGGCTGGGAGGCCCAGCGAACCTCGGCCACGCAATTCACCGATGACAGCCTTGTGCTTATTGCAGCCAATGACGTCGACGTGGTAGTCGAAGCGACCGGAGATCCGTTGGTCGGAGTCACTCACGCGCGGGCGGCGGTCGGCGCAGGGAAACACCTTGTGATGGTCAATGTCGAGGCCGACGTGCTGGCCGGACCGGCACTCGCGCGGGAAGCCGAAGCTGCTGGCGTTGTTTATTCCATGGCCTACGGTGATCAACCGGCACTCGTATGTGAGTTGGTCGACTGGGCGCGAACTTGCGGATTCGAGGTGGTGGCGGCGGGGAAAGGGACCAAGTATCTCCCCGCCTATCACAACTCAACGCCCGATACTGTTTGGGAACATTACGGGCTGACGGCACCCCAGGCTGAAGCTGCGGGGATGAATTCGCAAATGTTCAACTCGTTCCTCGATGGGACCAAGTCGGCGATCGAGATGGCTGCGATTGCCAACGCCACGGGACTGACCCCTGCTCCGAATGGTCTGGCCTTTCCGCCTTGTGGAACCAATCAGTTGCCTCACGTCCTGCGGCCCCCGGAGGACGGCGGACAGCTCCACCACAAGGGACAGGTGGAAGTTGTCTCATCGCTCCTGCGGGACGGTCAGCCCGTGTATCGCGATCTGCGATGGGGAGTCTACGTCGTTCTTGAGGCGCCCTCCGCGTACGCAGCAGATTGCTTTCGGCAGTACGGCCTGGTCACCGACGACACTGGGCGTTATGCGGCGACTTATAAACCGTACCATTTGATCGGCCTGGAACTCAACATCTCTATCCTTTCCGCAGCGCTTCGAGGTGAGCCGACCGGATGCACGGTAGATTTCTGTGGTGACGTCGTTGCCACTGCAAAGCAGAACCTGACAGCCGGTGAATTCTTAGATGGCGAAGGTGGCTACACCGTGTGGGGAAAACTGATGCCCGCGCGGGACAGTCTGGCACTCGGTGCATTGCCGATTGGACTTGCCAATAACGTGAAGATCCGACATGACATTCCGGCCGGGCAGCTGGTACGCTGGACCGATGTAGACCGGGACCATGCCCCCGAAGCTCTACAGGTTCGGCAGGCGATGGAAAAGGCGTACCGAGATCAGTGGAATTTGTGCAACTGAGTGTAATCACGCTCAGGTTGTGTCAGCCGGTGCCGCCATGCGCCGGTTCAGTGGGGGGCCCGGCAATATCCCACACACCTTTCGCAATACTGGCGACACGACAGGCCAGCTATCGCTGCACGTGATTCCGGGTCGATTCGCGGCCACTGTCAAACAGCTTGTCCACGAGTACAATGTTGAGATTCTCACCTGAAAGGTGAATTATGGACGAAACACTTCTCGAGTTCGCGCCGGTTGTGCCACTAGAATGATCAAGGGCGGTTGAACTTGACAACGGTTCTCACGCGCTCGGTTTTACACTCATGCTCTACCAATTTAATTTTGGAAAATCGCGCTGGGGTGGCTGGCGATGGCGGCACATCCCGGTGTACTACATGCTGTATTGGCAGCCCGGCAAGAGTACCCAAGACCGGGTCG
>Ga0315336_1007535_pt1 | contig 10334 bp, 9 predicted proteins | sample ASW5metaG_FD_204512 | JGI IMG/M metagenome (GOLD analysis project Ga0315336, IMG submission 204512) | Ammonia-oxidizing marine archaeal communities from Monterey Bay, California, United States - ASW #5 | ecosystem: Environmental > Aquatic > Marine > Intertidal zone | place: USA: California... | reverse complement strand
TCTTTCCCAAATGTTAATCGTGTTCTAACCATAGATAAGAGAAAGTTTGGCTTGCATTGGCTTAGTGTTTGGAAAAAATGTTTCGGTACAAAATGGTCCATTGTTGTTGATTTGAGAAGCGGAGGTATATCAACATTTCTTCGATCCGAATCAAGCTTTATCTTTAGAAGTCAAAGGAGAGCGAGAAAATATATTATTTTCGGAGCTCGTCAATTATCAAAGAATCATCGTTTAGAAGAGATGGCAAAAATATTTAATTTAAGAAAACCTCCCAATCCTAAGATCTTTGTGAGCGAAAAAGATTGCGAATATGCAAAAAACATTATTCCCAAGAAAGATCTTGTTCTAGCTTTTGGACCGACGGCGAATTGGATTGCAAAAAAATGGAGGACGGAGAGGTTTTTGCAACTCGCTCAAAAACTTATTAGAAAAAATGGACTTTTTGAGGAGTCAAAAATTGTGATTTTTGGACTAGAGAACGAAAGAGAGTCTATTGGAGAGTTAATAAACTCTCTGCCCAAAGGACAGGTGATTGATCTAGTTGGGAAAGTTAATCTAAGGACAGCATATGCTTGCTTGGAGAGATGTAAATTATTTGTTGGAAATGATTCGGGATTGATGCATCTAGCTGCGGCTTCGGGGATTCCGACAATAGGTTTGTTTGGCCCAAGCAGAATCGAGCATTATAGGCCTTGGGGAGAATTTACTGGGGTTGCGTCTACAAAAAAAACATTAGAAGAACTTTCGGGTTATGATGGTTTTAAAGTAAAAAATACAGAAGCCTTATCCGGTGATCAAAAGCTCTCCTTGGAGAGTATTATGGACAGTCTTTCTGTTAACGAAGTTGAAAAAGTGATAAGAAATTTATGGAAAAAGGTTAAGGAATCTTCGGGGTAATTTTATTAGATATGGTCAAAACGAGATCTAAAAAAAATATTTCAGCTTTGGTAGTTGTTCACAATGAGGAAAAGCAGTTACACGATTGTCTTAAGCGTTTAAATTTTGTTGATGAAATAGTTGTTGTTCTTGATAACTGTACGGATGGATCTAAGCGTATTGCAAAAAGGCTTTCGACGAAACAAATCGAAGGAAGTTGGGAACTCGAAGGGTTACGCCGCAATAAGGGGATTAGTCATTGTTCAGGAAATTGGATTCTGGAAGTAGATGCTGATGAGCGTGTAGGAAAAAAACTAGCTAGCGAAATTTTAGAAAAAATTCATAACGCGACCAATGATTGGTTTCTGATCCCAGTGGATAATTATATTGGCAATAGGCTTATTAAATATGGCTGGGGAGGTTCGTTCGGAAAATCGTCGTACCCAGGATTATTTCGCAAAGGTCATAAGATTTGGGGCAAAGAAAGAGTTCATCCAAAGTTGAAATTTAAGGGTAAGCGCGGACAAGAGTTAATAAATCCGATTAGACACAATTTTGATAGAAATATATCTGGCCTGATAAGAAAGCTGGACAGTTATAGCAGTGCTCGTGCTCTGGATCTCCGTGATTCTAACAATTTGGGAACTTTTATTGGTAATTTTAGAAGAATCTTTTCCAGGTTTCTTAAATGCTATTTTTTTCGCAAAGGATATCGAGAAGGATCTTATGGGCTTTTGATCGCGTTATTGGCGGCTCTGTATCCAATTCTTTCTTATCTAAAAGCAAAAAATGAGAAAAATTAATGGCAAAAATTATTTTAGCTGATAATGGAATAAGTTTTGACGGAAAGAGTGCTCTGCTTTCTCCGATGGGAGGAGCTGAGAAGGCTCTTGTTAGTCTTTCAGAATCTCTTGTCGACTTGGGGCATGAAGTTTTAGTCTTTAATAACTGTTTAAAGAATATTGTCTATAAAGGTGTTAATTGGATCCCGATTTCAAAAAACTTGCCCGACTCTGCGGATCTTTATATTGCAAATCGTGGAGATAAACTGATTAACTTGGTTCCAAAAGCGAAACACTATGTTTTTTGGATACATAATCCTGCCTCATATTTAATGAAGTGGAGATATTTGCATAAATTGTGGAGACGGAGACCTTGTATAGTGTTTTCGAGCAATTATCATACGCAAACCTATCCGAGCTGGGCTCCGGCTGGAGAGAGGCTCATTATTCCCTATGGAGTAGATAAAATTTTTAGAGAAAGAAAAATGGTTTCTAATTTACCAGGACCGAAAGCTGTTTTCACATCAAATCCGTTAAGATCTTTAGATTGGCTATTAGACTTATGGTCTAAATTTGTTTTTTCTCGAGTGCCTAATGCTGAGTTACATGTTTTTTCCGGATCGGCAACTTATGGAGAATATGGAAAAACAAAAGAAACTATCATGAAACCAATACTCGAGAAAGCGAATACCTTGGCTGATAAGGGTATTGTTTTAAGAGAACCTGTGCCATCACAGGATCTTGTTTCAGAGCTGTCAGCTTCTCGTATCATTGTGTATAGGGGAGATTCAAATGAAACCTTTTGTTCATCACTTGGCGAAGCCCAAGCATTTGGTGTGCCGGCTATTGTTCAAGATTTGGGTTGTGTTGCGGAAAGAGTAATAGATAATAAAACTGGTTATATTTTAGATAACGAAAAAGAGTTTGCGGATGCCATTGTTCGTCTTTTAGAGAATGACTCGTTGTGGAAAGAAATGCATTTGAACTGTTTAAAATATCAAAGGAATTGGGGTTGGAGGGATGCTGCAAAGAAATTTGAAAGCATCATAAACTAATGCGCATTCTCCAAGCAATATCTGGTCAGAATAATGGTGGTGCAGAGGCTTTTTTTTTCAGACTTGCGGTTGCTCTTAAAGAAGAGGGGATTGAGCAAGAAATACTTGTGAGGAAAAATTTAAGATGGGGAAATGCTTTGCGCTCCGAGAAGATTTCTGTTCAGGAACTCCCCTTTAAAGGTTCAATTGATGGTCTGACGAGACTTAGATTCCGGCAGGCAATTCAACTTTTTAAACCAGATATAGTGCTCACATGGATGAGTAGAGCCACTAGCTTTTGTCCAAAATCTAAAGAATTAGACACCCCGTTTGTTCATGTTGCGCGTCTTGGCGGTTATTACAACATAAAATACTATAAAAATTGTGACTATTTAATCGCAAATACCGAAAAAATTTTTGATTACATCCGAACATCAGGTATTTCTCGAAAGAAAATTAAATATTTACCTAATTTTGTCGATGAAAATAAGACAGAACCTACAGACAAATCTGTCTACTCAACACCACCAGACGCTAAGGTAATTCTAACCTTATCTCGTTTCCATCCTAACAAGGGTTTAGAGATTTTGTTAGAAGCGATGACTAATTTACAGGACGTTTATTTGTGGTTGGCTGGCGATGGTGAGTCGTGGGATGATTTAGAAAAATTATCAGTTAAACTTGGAGTAAGACCAAGGGTTCGATTCTTAGGATGGCACGATGATCCATCTCCCTTACTTAGTTCCTGTGATTTAGTTATTTGCCCTTCTCGAATAGAGCCTCTCGGCAATGTTATTTTAGATGCATGGGCACATAAAGTCCCTGTAGTTGCTACAACTTCCGATGGTCCTAAGTCGCTTATAAAAAATAAAAAGAATGGAATTCTGGTGCCTGTTGACGATTCAAAAACTCTATCACTGGCTATTAAAAATCTTTTGAGGGATCCTAAAATGATCAGAAGACTTATTTTTGAGGGAAAAAGAACTTTTGATTCAAACTTTACAAAAGGTATTGTTGTTAACAAATATCGTAAGTTTTTTAAGGAAGTCTTGGCCTAAATGTGCGGTATTGCTGGTTTAATGTCCCTTGATCAATCAATGCCGAGAAAAAAAATTCTCAACAACTTGATCTCAAAGCTTCGTCACAGAGGTCCTGATGGGTTTGGCATGCATCTCTCACGAGATACCGGGATGATTCACAGAAGATTAGCCGTTATAGATTTAAAAACAGGCCAGCAACCTCTATCTAGTAAGGGTCTAAGTTTAGTTGCTAATGCAGAAATATATAATTACCTTGAGCTATCAAAAATATTTAAAAAAGAGAAATTTAAAACAAAATCAGACTGTGAATGCATTCTACATCTATATAATACTTATGGATTGAATTTTACTAAATTTTTGCGAGGGATGTATGCTCTTGCAATTCACGATTTAGAAAAGAATCTTTTAGTTTTAGCAAGGGATCCATTTGGCATTAAGCCCCTCTATTATCTGGAATCATCTGAATATTTTTCATTTTCTTCAGAACCCAGAGCTCTGATTGATTCTGGTCTTACTATTCCAAAAATTAACTCAAAAAAAAGAGATGAACTTTTACAACTACAGTTTACGACAGGAAGGGAGACAATCTTTTCGGGAATTAAGAGAGTTCTTCCTGGAGAAATTCTTGTGATCTCTAGAGGAAAAATTATAAAAAGAAAAAGAACCGCCTCCCTACCGCGAAAGAAAACGACTAATTCTAATGAAGGATCAATTTTGGGAAAGTTAGGAAGTGTTTTGGAGGAAAGTGTAAATATACATCAAAGATCAGATGTTCCTTTTGGGATGTTTTTCTCTGGTGGTATTGATTCTTCGGTTCTTTTGTTTCTAATGTCGAAAATTACCCAAAAGTCTGTAAGAGCGTATACAATAGGGTTTTCTGAGACAAGCGTTCATGATGAAACAAAACATGCTTCTTATTTAGCTAAAATTCTAGGCGCCAGACATACTAAGGTTAACTTTACGAAACGTGATTTTTGGACTTTGTTACCTGAAGTCGCTTCATTTGTTGATGATCCTGTTGCAGATTATGCAATTGTTCCAACTTACAAATTGGCCAAGATAGCACGAAGGGATGTTAAGGTTATTCTTTCCGGAGAAGGGGGTGACGAATTGTTTGCTGGATATGGACGATACAGAACTTCATTGAGCTCTAGATTGTTTGGCAAGAAAGTGTTTTATTCGAAAGGAATATTGGACGATCTAAATGTACTAAAGAATCCATCTACGGATTGGCGAAAAAAAATATCAAGTGATGAGAAAAGATTCTCTCTTTTTTATCGTTCTAAGCTTCAGGTTTTACAGTCTGTGGACTGTCAAGATTGGCTTGCTCACGATCTACTTATAAAGCTGGATAGATGCCTTATGAGTCACGGGCTTGAAGGCAGAACACCTTTTTTGGATAGAGACGTGGCAAATTTTATTTTTCCGATTTCAGATAAAATGAAAATTAGAGGACGCGTTGGTAAATGGGTTTTGAGAAAATGGTTAGAAAAATATTTACCCGAGTCAAAACCCTTCTCGAGAAAGAGGGGATTCTCCGTTCCCGTAAGAGAATGGATCAAGGAAGAAGGGAAAAGGTTAGCGCTGCTTGTATCTCGGCAATCCGGCATTCGTGAAATTTGTCACGAAAAAGATATTATTCGACTCTTTAATAGGAGTGGCAAGAGGGAAGGATTTGCTTCTTGGTGTTTACTATTTTATGCGCTGTGGCATCAAATACATATTTGTGGAGTTGATCCGAAAAAGGATGTTTTTGCTACTCTTTCCTAATTATTTTTTTTGAGTTATAAATTATAGATATGACCCAGAAATTAGATTTAGTCATCGAAAACGGCAGCATTGTAAATGCTGAATCTATAGAGAAAAAAGATATTGGGATTAAGGATGGCCGTATCTTTTGTCTCGGTGATCTTAAAAATTATCGTGCGAGCAATAGATTCAATGCAAAGAACTTATTTATTTTACCAGGTCTTATAGATACCCAGGTTCACTTTCGTGATCCAGGCTTATCCCATAAAGAAGATTTTTCTTCCGGAACAAAGGGAGCGATTCTTGGGGGAGTCACTACTGTTTTTGATATGCCAAATACCTCGCCCCCAACGACGACCCTAGCTACGCTGAAAAAGAAATTACAGATGGGAAGACAGAAAGCATGGTGTGATTATGCTTTCTTTATCGGCGCAAAAAAGAACAACATTAGCCAGTTATCGATGTTGGAAAAACAGAAAGGTTGTTGCGGAATTAAAATTTTTATGGGTACCTCTACAGGAACGTTGCTTGTGGATGATGATGCAAGTTTACTTAAAATTTTAAAAAAGACTAAAGGAGCAATAGCGATTCATAGTGAAGATGAAGAAAGACTAAGAGAAAGAAAGAAAATTCTAGAAAAAAAGGACGTAACGGTTCAAAACCATCGCGAGTGGAGAGATGTAGAGACTGCTCTGAAATCTACTAAGAGGATTCTCGGTATGGCTAAGAAAGCGAATCGCAAAGTACATTTGTTGCACATCACAACAAAGGATGAAGTTCATATAATTCGGAAATCTAAAAAGTTTGCTACAATGGAAGTGACTCCTCAACATCTGACTCTTTCTGCTCCTCAGTGTCACGATAAATACGGTACTTTTGCTCAGATGAACCCTCCTATTCGTGAGAAAGTGCATCAGGAAGCGTTATGGCAAGCTGTTAAAAGTGGCACTGTTGACGTTATTGGATCCGATCATGCTCCTCACACTATAGAGGAAAAAATGAAGAAATATCCTGAGAGTCCTTCTGGGCTTATCGGTGTTCAAACATTATTGCCCATTATGTTGAATCATGTGAACAATGGTAAACTTGGTTTGAAAAGATTAGTTTCTCTCACAAGCACCGTTCCGTCGAGAATATATTCGATTCTTGGAAAAGGCTCTATTCGAAAAGATTTTGATGCAGATTTGGTAATTGTTGATCTAAAAATGACCAAAAAAATTAATAATGACTGGATTGCCAGCAAAGTTGGCTGGACCGTATTTCATGGCATGAAAGTAAAAGGCTGGCCCATAGCAACAATCTTACGCGGCAAGATTGTTATGCGTGACGATAAAATACAAGGGAAACGATCTGGAAGGTCAGTTACATTCTCTCGTTGAGATTCTCTCTCACCATTCCTGTGATCGCTATTTATATGAGATATTGAATACTAAAAAGACTCTATTTCAATCAATACAAATGGTGCCCATAACGTGAATCGAACACGTATTTTACCCTTACCAAGGGCATGTAATAACCATTATACTATATGGGCTTATGATTGCGCTATCCTGAGAAAGAGTTAATAGATTGTCAATATTGATTTTCTGAATCAAGTTCTCTGATGAAATTTAAAACATGATCATTGGCTCCATGGTAAAAAAGATCATTGTGTCCAGCATCACTTAGAAAAACCCCTCTTTTAGGCTGCTTCGCACTTTTAAGAAGTATCCTCCCATGTTTTGCTGGTACGATCATATCTCTTTCCCCATGTATAATCAGGATAGGAGATTTTATTCTGCCAATTTTTAATAAGTTGTCGTAGCGATCCTTAATAAGCAACTTCACTGGTAGGAAAGGATACGCTCTACGGCCAACTTCAGTAGCTGAAATAAAGGGAGATTCTAGTATAACTGCCCCAACAAGATTCTCAGACGCTAATTTAATTGCCATTGCTGTTCCGAGGGACTCTCCGAGTAGGATAATTTTTTCTAGTTCAATATTTTCTTTATTTAGTAGGAAATTGAGAGAAGATTGGGCATCCTTTATTAATCCTTTCTCACTAGGCTTCCCTTCATTATCGCCATACCCACGGTAATTCAGCATCAACAATCCCATGCCGGCATTCAAAAGCGGTTTTACCCGTATAGCTCGATCCGCAATATTTCCTCCATTTCCGTGAAAATAGACAATTGTTTTCCTATTATGTTTTGCCTTGTGGTACCAGGAGTGCAAAGTTAAACCGTCCGAGGTTTGCACCTGGATGACTTTCATTTCAGAAAGTTGGACTTGACTGGGATTTGGTAAATTTTGGCTAGGAAAGTACATTAATAGACGCTGAAAGTAGAAGAAAAGAGCAATCAAAATTAGGTAAATGATTGCAATTAAAAATATACTTTTGGTCATCTTTCCTTTTTTTCTTCAGGTGTAAAAATTGCAAGGGATACGGCATGTATCGAAACCATTTCTTTGCCTATGGTGCTATAGACCATTCTGTGGCGCTCCAGTTTGGATAGATTTATAAAGGATGATGATACTATGGTTATTTTAAAATGTGTATCTTCTGATTTTGATACACCTGAATGCCCAGCATGTTTATGTGATTCGTCAATTATTTCCAAAAATTCAGGAGAAAACTTACTTATTAGCTTTTTTTCTAAATTTTTAACTAGAAAACTTTTCATAACTATTCTCATTTTCATTGTAGCCAATTTATTAGGAGTCTGATAGAACGGATTTTGTTAAAAATGGATATCAAGAACCGGAATGGGCATTTATCTAAATAATTTTATTTAAAGATTCCATTACATCGTTTAGTCTTGTGGAAATCTTTTCCTTAATTTTTGCAGATCTTTTTTTATGATAAAAGCTGACAAGGAAATTAAAGAGAAAAAAAAGCGGTTAGCCGTTGCGCTGAAAAAGAATCTTTATCGTCGAAAAAATCAGCAACGTGCACGAACCACCCTGTCTAAAAGTTGAACGAAACCGAAAAAATTTATTGAGGAGAAAACAATGGCAGTTATGCCCGATACTTGGATAAGAAAAATGGCAAAAGAGAAGGGAATGATCGATCCCTTTGTTGATGGCTTGCAGAGGAAAGGTGCGATTTCTTATGGAGTATCTTCTTATGGTTACGATGCAAGAGTATCAGATGAATTTAAGATTTTTACAAATATAGAATCCAGCGTGGTCGATCCAAAAGATTTTTCAGCTAGCGGTTTTGTTGATAAAAAAACTGATGTTTGTATTATACCGCCGAACAGTTTTGCGTTAGCACGTACTGTTGAATATTTTCGCATCCCAAGAGATGTCCTTGTCATTTGTCTTGGAAAGTCAACTTACGCAAGGTGCGGAATCATTGTTAATGTAACGCCTCTCGAACCTGAATGGGAAGGACATGTCACATTAGAATTTTCTAATACTACTCCGTTACCAGCTAAAATTTATGCGAATGAAGGATCCTCTCAGTTTTTATTTTTGAAGGCTGATGAAATCTGTGAAACGTCCTATGCCGATCGGAAAGGCAAATATATGAAACAAAAGGGAGTTACTCTCCCAAAAATTTAACTTATTTCTGGAGCTATAAATGTACAAAGTAAGTATTCAGGGCGGAAGAAGGCTAAAAGGAGCGATTCAAATTAGTGGAGCTAAAAATGCCGCCTTACCCTTGATGGCAGCGTCTTTACTAACTGAATCAGACATTAAATTGTCAAATATTCCTGAAGTTGTGGACATTGCCACTATGCAATCTCTTCTTACCATTCATGGAGCATCTTTTGAGCTTATGAACGGAAAGACTTCAAAAAAAAGGACTCTCCTTATCCGAGCTAAAAAAATTGTAAATACTGTAGCTCCTTATGATTTAGTTCGAAAGATGAGAGCATCAATCTTGGTTTTAGGACCTCTTCTTACGAGATGCGGGCATGCCAAGGTTTCTCTGCCTGGGGGTTGTGCTATTGGCGCTAGACCGGTTGATATGCATCTGAATGCATTAAAATCACTAGGTGCAGAAATTGAGGTTGAAGAGGGATATATTCATGCAGTTGCAAAAGATGGTTTAAAAGGAGCTAAGATCAATTTCCCAAGCGTATCCGTTGGCGCAACGGAAAATGCATTGTTAGCAGCAACTTTGGCTAGAGGAGAAACAGTTCTTCATAATGCAGCGAGTGAACCAGAAATAGTCGATCTTATTAATTGCCTTAAAAAAATGGGTGCTAAGATTGAGGGCAAAGGCACGAGAACTTTGCATATACAGGGTGTGGATTGTCTTTGTGGAACTGAACACAAGATTATTCCAGACAGAATAGAGGCTGGCACTTATGCTATTGCAGTGGGTATAGCGGGTGGAGAGATTGAATTGCTTGACGCAAGAAAAGATCTTCTTGAAGAAGTCTTATCAGTTCTGTGCTTGGCTGGTTTGGAGATCAATGAAACAGAGAAGGGGTTAAGAGTAATTTGCAAGAAAAACAGAATTAAATCAGTAGACGTCTCTACAGGTGTTTTCCCAGCCTTTCCAACAGATTTGCAGGCCCAGATTATGTCGTTAATGTGTATTTCTCGAGGAAAATCTTTGATTACAGAAAAAATTTTTGAAGGACGTTTTATGCATGTACCTGAATTATGTCGAATGGGAGCTAAGATCAGAATTAGCGGGCAGAACGCATATGTTACTGGAGCAGAAAAATTATATGGAGCATCCGTCATGGCTACTGATTTGCGCGCTTCCGTTGCTTTAGTTTTAGCAGGTCTAGGGGCCGAGGGTAAAACTGAAGTGAACAGAGTTTATCATTTGGATCGAGGTTATGAGAATTTAGAAAAAAAATTAAAAAATTGTGGAGCTGCAATCGAAAGAGTTTTGGTTCACTAATACTATG
>Ga0315336_1007534_pt1 | contig 10345 bp, 5 predicted proteins | sample ASW5metaG_FD_204512 | JGI IMG/M metagenome (GOLD analysis project Ga0315336, IMG submission 204512) | Ammonia-oxidizing marine archaeal communities from Monterey Bay, California, United States - ASW #5 | ecosystem: Environmental > Aquatic > Marine > Intertidal zone | place: USA: California... | reverse complement strand
CCAAGGGCGGCAGGGGAGCAAGGGGTTAATCTCACCCGAATTGATGAATATTGCCACCGGCTCAGCTGAAGCTTCGCCCTCCAGCTGAGCCGATCGGTTGGTTTGATGCTGACCAAGGCGGTAGGAGAGCACGGAGTTAGTCTCAACCGAATTGATGAATATCGCCACCGGCTCAGCTGAAGCTTCGCCCTCCAGCTGACGCGCACTCGTCGCAGCATTCGTGCAATATTCTTGCAACGTTGGGGCTTATCGTCCGACCACCGTGAGGTAGTCTCCCTTGACTACTCTGGGCAATGTTCGGAGGCCGATGACTTTTCCCGTGAGGCGACTTTTCAGTACGGATTTCGTGAGATCCTCGTCGACCCATTCTCCGATCGGTTGGCCGCGACGCACTGCCTGGTGAACTGTAATCGTGGGGAAAAACCAGCCCGGCTTGTCCGAATACTGGTACGACGTGCTTTTGAATTCGATCTGTTTCACCTGTCCGGGTTTCGACGCGGTGGACTTGCAGATGCCGAGATGATCCAATAGCCGCCACAGGCCTTGGCGATAGGCTTTGGCTCCTTCCGGATTCAGTCGGGCTTCACCTCCGTATTCAAACCCGATGACCCGTTTTCCGTTGCGAGACCACTCATAGCTGAGCACCCCGGGATTGGCGGGAACTTTCCACAAATATTGAATCGGAAAGCAGCGGGCCAGTTCCTTGTCGCGCGCGTGATAGTAGCCGGCGAGGGGTGCATAGTCGTATCCGGTTCCTCCGGAGTGGAGATCGATCAGGATGTCGGCGGCCTTGGTGAGATCCCAGATCCGGCGGGCGAGCCGTTCCGTTATAGAGCCGCGCGCGGAACCAGGAAACACCCGGGCCATGTTCTTTCCATCGAATGGCTTCGGCGTAGACCTGGTGGCGGCATCGGCGGCGAGGGGGTTGCAGACGGGGAGGATCAGGACAGAGCCCGTGAGCCGGCGGCGGTCAAGGGCTTTCCAGAAATCAAGCACCGCGGCCAGGGCTTCGAATTCATCGCCGTGAATCATTGAGGTCACCGCGACCATGGGGTGGAGGGATGAACCGCTTTGAAACCAGACCGGAAGTTGAACCGCGGTTTTGCCGCGGCCGACCGGGATGGTTTGTTCTGTTCGGTTGTTGGGTTTCACAATGCACATAGTTGAACTCTGCCACCGCGGTAGTCAACCTCCAGATGACGATCGGCCTTACGGCTCTGCTACACGGGTCGCATATCCGTACGTGTTGTCTCCGATCGTTCAATAGATTATGTTCCCTGGTGAAACGGAGGTTGTTGATGCTCAAATCGTTCACAGAATTCGGTCTATTCATTGTTCTTCTTCCTGCCGCCTCAATCGCCTTCAACTTCACCGCGAGCTTTCCTGCCGACGGACCCGCCAGCCTGGGCATCTATACCGAAGAGGGAAAACTCGTTCGAACCCTTTTCAGCGGGGAGGAGAGGGCAGGAGGGGCGAAACAAGTATCCTGGGACCTGCTCGACGATGCGGGGAATCCGGTCCGGGTAGGCTCGTATGAGTACCGCGCCCTCCACGGCTCCTCCGTGCAGCCCCGATACATCGCCACCGTGGGTAATGGCCGGCAGCCGTGGGTTCCCGGGGATCTCGGGAACGTGGAGGCTCTCAACCTGTTTGACGTCATCGTGGATGACGCGGGGTTCATCTATTCCTCGGGCGGCGGGCACGGGCGGTGCGTTCAGAAAATCTCTCCCGACGGCAAGGAGTTGAGCGCAGCCGTGAATGTTTCCGCGGCGGAAGTCATTTCGGCGCTGGCGCAGGACGAGGAATCGATTTACGCCATCGGGGACGAGGCGATGTACCGGCTCCGGAAGTCGGACATGAATTTTGATCGTTTTCAGGGCAAAGACCTGGTGATTCGATTTGATGATCCTCCCCGGTATCACGAGGTTCGCGATTCATGGAGAATTCCGGAGCAGCGGGACGCGCGATTCCTCGAACTACAGCAGGAAGCGCTCGACTGCAAACTACCCGACGGAAGCAACGACCCCCGGACCCACGCCTGGCGCGGGATCATGCGCCATCCCTTCCAGTTCTACGAATGCGAACGCATGCGCGGGGCTGCGGTCTGGAACGGAAGGCTGCTCATTTCCGATTATCACTACAACCTCGTCCGCGTCCACGATACAAAGACCGGGGAATTGATCGGAAAATGGGAAAATATCGCCGAACCCAACGGTATCGCCGTCCATAATGAGGAAGAAGTTTACGTGGTCAGCGGGACGAAGATCCTGGCGATGAATCCCGATGGGAAGATCCTCCGAGAAGTCGTGGACGAGGGGCTCGAGCGGCCCGGCGCCCTCGCGGTCGGGCCGCAAGGCAACCTGTACGTAGTGGATCTCGGCATTCCCAACCGGGTGAAAGTCTTCGACTCCGAGGGAAAGCTGCTGAAGACGTTCGGAAGTTCGGACCCGTTTCACGGAACCGTGCGCTTCGACAAGCTGGGGATCCCCCGCGGCATTGCAGTAGACGGGGAGGGGAACGTCATCCTGTCGGAAATGGCCCTGAACCGGGTGCAGAAGATTTCAAAGGTCTGGAAACCGCTCTGGGATCTGCAGGCTTTTTACTGCTACCTGGGCACACAGGATCAAACCGATCCGCAGTGGATTTACGGGTTCGAGGGCCCCACGTTCCCCACCATCAAGGAGTATCGGCTCGATTACGAAACCGGGGAGTGGAGCTGGACCAAGGTCTGGTATGCGCACAAGTATGACGATGGATACTCGTTTTACGGCTATCCGTCACGTGGCGGCGGGGCACTCACGCTCGGCGGGAACCGGTATCTCTACATCTTTCACAAGGGTCTCCGAATCTACCGGATCCAGGGCGATGACCTGTACCCGGTAGTTCGGTTCGGGCCGCGGGTCTCGTTCGACAAGGCGGACGGGACTCGGGCGGACTACATGCTGGGGACGGCGCCGACGTGGTCGATCTGGCACGATCTGAATCACGACACCCGCGCGACCGAGGATGAGATGTCGATTCTGCCGGATGAGGAAGCAACGAAGCGCGGGCTTCGGTGGGACAGCGTGGATGCGAATATCACCGCGGATGGCACCGTCTACTTCGGCAACATGGCCTTTTCCCTGCAGGGCGTGGAGGACGACATTCCCCGCTACGATTGGGGTCATGTGGAGGCATTCGAATTGTCGGACACGGGTGAGCCGCTATCCCGCGACGGGATCGGCGGGGTAGGGGTGGATCCAGAGGGGAATCGCTACTACGGTACGCGGAATATCGACAGCACGGGTCCTTTCGAGGGAATCAGCTTCTGGTCGAAGAGGATCGGCCGGCAGAACGTGAACCGCTTCACCTCTGCGGGAGAGCGGATCTGGCAGGCCGGGGCCAAAGCGGCGGGCACGACCCTGTCTCCCGCATCGTTTTCCTACATGACGAGCCTGGACTGGGCGTCCGGCTATGTTTTTGTCGCCGACATGGACGGATACCTGAGTGTTTTCAGCGACGATGGATTGTACGTGACCCGAATGTTTCATGGCGTGCGGGAGGGGGCGAAACAGGAGACGGACCCGTATTGCATCACCTCGCATGAGCTGGGACATGTCCGCACCTTCGATCATCCCGGCAATGGCGGTGTGTACGTAGTGGGGCAGAGCCTGGAGGGCGGGGAACACATCCGGGTGTACGAGGTGGAGGGATTGAAGAAGGTGCAGCGGACTTCCGGGCGGTTCGAGGTATCCGCGGAAGACCTTGAGGGGGTCGTGGCGGTGATGAGGGAGGGGCCGAAAAAAGTTGTGTTGTCGCAAAAGTACATCGGGATCACCTCGGTTCTAAAGCCGCCGGAAATTGATGGAAGCCTCAAAACGTGGACGGAGTTGATAGCGCCGGTCGAATTCGGGACATCGGACGGCGGAACGAAGATTCGATGGATGCTACGGTATGACGAAAAGTACCTGTACGTCGGCGCGGAATGCACCGGTGACGATTCGCCGGCAGTGAATACTTATTATCCTGAAGATGTTGGCTCGGCGTGGAAATCGGACAATTTCAGCCTGTACATCAACACGGATCCATCTGTCGACCGGAAGCGCAGGGAGTATGGGGAAGGAGATCACCATCTCTTTTTCCCGGTGAGCGGATCACCGGAGGGGCAATCCATGAAGCCCTATTCCGTTCGGAGCAGCTCGTTTCTGGAAGATGCGGAATACCGGGTGAGCAGGACCGGGAAGCAATCCTGGTCGCTCACGGGCAGGATCGCCTGGAAGTCATTGGGAAGCTACTACCCGGTTCCAAACGACAAGCTTCACCTGGATGTACAGGTGGATTTCGGCAATGCCGAGGGAACGGATCACGTCATGAGCCTGCGCTGGGGCGGAAAACAGCGGCCGTACGCGGACCCGTCGGAGTGGAATGCGGTGGGACAGATCAAGTACGCAAGGTAATCGGAGCAAGAATTGCCCGGTTTTGCGAACGGATTTTGAACCAGCCTTCGCCAAGGCTACGGCCTGGCATGCAGAAGGCAACGAAGGGAACGGAGAAGGTCTCCAGGCTGGAATAGCGCTGACTTAAGCTGCCGCTCCGATGCGGTCATTTCATGACCCATCCATTCTCAATACGGCGGGGACCGCCGTCTCCATATTCATATCTTCGTGCCTATCGATACGTTGTTTCATTCCTGGAGACGGCGGTCCCCGCCGTTCCCGAGAATGAATTAATCATGATAAGGCCTTAAGTCAGCGGCATTCTCCCCAGGTCGTGATCTTGACCCAGGTCAGGTTTGTCTATAATATGAGTAGTGATAGACTATTACGTGGTTCCGCCAACATGAACCGGTTTTTCAAAAAATCGCACCAGAATCCAGTGAGCAGCAATGCTCAGGCTTTTACCCTCATTGAGTTGCTGGTGGTGGTGGCGATTATCGCCATACTCGCTTCGCTGCTCGTGCCCGCGGTACAGGATGCCAGGCGTCGTGGGCTGACTGCCTTCTGCGGCTCGAATCAACACCAGATTGGTGTTGCCCAGCGGTTGTACATCAACGAGAACAATGGGACCCTTCCGCCCGCCGTACATTTTCCCCGGCGTCCGGGGTTTTCCTTCAAGCCATCTTCCGGTTCGACCATCTCATACTATTTCCACCTGGTCGGATACTACGCGGGCGACGACCAGGGAAAGAACTGGGACGGAATTGACTTGTTTAAGTGTCCGGAACTCACGAAGCGCTGGAGAGACCTCACCAGCAATGCCTACGGCTATAACTTTCAATTCAAGAGCGGAACCGACAGCGACGAGATGATTGTCTGGAGAAACCCGAGCGGAACGGGATATGAACGCACACAGCCTGAATCCGCCCTTACGAAACCCGGCGGAACCATCAGCATTCTCGATGCAGGATACTTGAGCCCGGAAAGATACAAGAATTCTCTGCCGGAAGAATGGGCGCCCCAGGTAGACAATCCCGGCAGTGGCCGCGTGGGCTTTCCTGGGAATCAGGGGTGGACGCACTATCCGGGTGGACCGGGTCCTGGAAGAAATGTAGCCGCCCCCATGCCGCGACACCTGGGGGGTGCCGTGAACGCAATGTATTTCGATGGACATGTGGAATTGCACGGCATCAAGCAGATTATTGTTCCCGTTCGCGGAGATCCCGATTGCCTGCATGATAACCAATGAGGAATTTCGGATTTCGGATGTTCGATTTCGGATTTGATCTGCCCAGAATTGTTCTAACCTGAGCCATGTCTTTCTCGAAGAACCATTACATAGCGGCTGCGCTTGTTGTCGCGATTCTTTTTGCGGTGATTAATCTGTTGCGGGCATGCAAGCCGGTGGAGGAAGAAATCGACCTCACGATCTATGGCGGGCTGGGTGGGTTCGCGGCCACAAAGGCGATAGAATACCTCGGCGGCAACGGAACCGTGGTTCTGATTCTACTCGACGATTCCATCAGGGATGTATACGGGAAAGATCAATACGCGCTCACCGAAACGATCAAGCAATCGGACTGCCGAATCAAATCGATCGAGCTGGTTTCACCCGGCCCGCTTCGCACCAATCCGGCCGCGATTCACTCCGGTGTTCTCCCACTGGACGAGTTGCAGCGGATTGAGAACAAGTATCCCAAAGTGGATGCCTTGATATCTTTCGCCGGCGCACCGGTGCTGTCCGACGAGGCACTTCCCGAGCGCGCGACCGACGCACCGAAACTGATCATTGCAAATCCAGTAGGGGAATCCGGTGTATTTGAACTGATTGAAAGCGGATATGTTTCCATGGCGGTAGTTCATCGCCGTGACGCAGCCGCTTCGGCAGGATTTGGAGGCGTGATGACGGTGGAGGAACTTGAAGAGGTATATGAAGTCGTGACGATTGATGAGTATGCCGAGTAATCGGGCAGCTTGATTCTGCTCGTGCCACCTTCTCGAAAAGCACTCGCAGAAAGAGTGCGCAATACTTCCGGGATCCGCAGTCTGTATTCGCCCTCCCGCTCGCCTTCTATTCGTGATTCCAGCACGGATCCGGCGGTCGACAGGTCACCGCGCTACTCAACCGACGCCGGCGGTCCTCCCTGACCTGACCCCCTCTTTTTTGATTTGCCGTTGCTCAACTAGCGCGGTACGATCAGCCTAAATCTATTTCCGTTCGTTCTTATGCCGTTCCGCTATGCCATCCTGGTCTATTGTATTCTCCCCTGGGCGCTCTGCCATGCCGCCGAAGTGGAGCCGGTTCTTGATTCTATGATTCACACAGTGAGCGGCACTGCCGGAGCAAGCACGGTCTTGAAGATCGGAGAGAACTTCGAATCTGGGGACGGCGTGGCCCTGATGAAATGGGATGAGGGCGACGCGGGGTTTGACGGATTGCTGGCCACCGCCCTGGCCGGTTTCACCGGGATCAATGGAGATGGTTCCTACGCACTACACCAGATGTTGACCGACTGGGATGAATCCACTTCCTTCGGGAATACGCTACCGGTGGCGGGTGTCGACTATGTTGCTCATCCACTGGCGGCAGCCGGGTTCAATGAAGTAGACCGCTCCGATTCCTGCGATCTTGCGGTGATTGTGCGGCATTGGCGACTGGATCCGGAATCGAACCGGGGTCTCATCGCGGTTCCGCGGGGCCAGACCAATCCATCCTACCCGGGCGTTTTCAACCCCGAAATACAAATTGCGGCGCGAGAACGGCAACCCGGTCTCAATTCCGACGATGTCCGAATCACCACCACGATCGGCAACGCCAGCCAGCTCGACCATGTTTTGGAGGCCATTGACGATGCCGTAGTTCGGGGTGCGGCGCCAAGCGCAACCAGCCGGGATTCAACCACCCTGAGCTGCGGCATCCAGGGAGGCAATCCCTCCTATGCCTTGTACCGTTTCGGCCTGGGGAATTTGCGGGTGAACTATCCCACGGCGGCCCTCACCTTTGACCATGCAAGCTTCCTGGTATTCACCACCCATCGCAACGATCCAGCGATCACCTACGACGTGCATCTCATGCTCGTCGATTGGGATGAGGCCACGGTCACCTGGAATCGCTTCGGCGCCGGCGGACCGCAACCAGGCGCGCATTACCATGCCGTACCGATCGGAGATTTCACGCTGGGCGGCGGCGCCAGATCGGGGGATGTGGATGTTCATGCCGAGGTAGAGGCCTGGTTTGCCGCGCCTTCGAGCAACTTTGGGCTTATCATCATTCCCAGGGCCGGCACGTTCACCGAGCTTCCCCTGGTTTCTTCCGACCGGGTCCCGGGAGCTCTCGATATTGACGATACTCGCTTGTCCGTCAATGTAATCGCCGATCTCGAGGTGTTGTTCACAGACGTGCGTCAGGGAGACGTGACCGGGTTGTCCTTTTTAACCGAGGCGGGCGTCAACTACGCGCTCGAATACGAACTGCCGTCGGCGCCCGGCACGTGGGTCAATACGGAGGTGGTGATATCGGGCGACGGATCCAGCGTGACGGTATTTGACCCCCATGGATACAGCGCCCTGAAGACCTATCGCCTGGTCGTGACGACTTCGCAACCGCCCTCGGGACCCACGTTCAGTGACCAGACAGCAACCTTTTTCACGTCTCTCTCCACGGAAACGGCAGGATTTGCCGACTTCGATCTGGATGGGTGGGTGGATCTTTGCGATGGCACGCAGGTCTGGCGGAACCGGGGCGGAGCATTTTTCTCGTTGTTCGCGAGCATTCCCGGTCGTACCTGGGGGGACATGAACAACGATGGATTTCCGGACCTATCCAGCTACAGTGACGCGGCGGTCTATCGAAATGCCGCGGGAGGCGGGTTTTCATTCGTTTCCTTGCCCGGGTTGCCCATGCAGGCGAGTCGCGGATCATGTTGGGGCGATTGGAACGCCGATGGCCTGGATGACTTGTATATCGGGGGGTACGAATTTCCCGGAGGCTCCACGGCTCAGCCCGATGCGCGGTATCACAGCTCGGGAGGCGCCGCCATGACGCTTGCCTGGACCCAGTCCAGCCCGGTTCGAAAGGCAAGAGGCATCACTGCCTGTGACTTCGACGTAGACGGCGACACGGATATTTACGTTTCCAATTATCGACTCCAGCCGAATCTGCTCTGGCGAAACGACAACGGGACGCTGACCGAGGTCGCCGATGCCTACGGCGCCGACGGCGACGCCCCCGAGTTGACCTTCTACGACGATGCACACACCATCGGATCGGCTTGGGGCGATTTCGACAACGACGGGCTGTTCGATATTTTCGTCGGCAATTTCGCGCACGGTGCGGGATTTGGTGGGATCCCTGAACGCCAACCTGAATCCGAATTCTTGCGAAACCGGGGGGCCGCCAACTCCTATCACTTCGAAGATATGGGGACCGGCGGCGTGATCTACCAGGAAGGCAACGCTTCGCCTGCTGCGGGCGACTGGGACAACGATGGTGATTTGGACCTGTTCTTCACTGCCTTTAACGGCCCATCGAAGCTCTACCGAAACGACGGCAATTTCACGTTCACTGACGTGTCTGCGCAAGAGGGAACCAGTGGACTCCATGGCGATTACCAGGGGGCCTGGGCGGATATTGACAACGACGGCGACCTCGACCTGGTTGCGGACGGCAAGCTGATGGTCAACAAGGGCAGCGTGAACCACTGGTTGCGGGTGCGACTGGTTGGCGATGGCGTGACTACGAGTAGAATGGCGGTCGGCGGCCAGGTGAAAATTGTTGTGCCGGGGCTGACGGTGGTTCGCCAGGTTGAGGCCGGTACGGGCGAAAACAATCAAAACGACCCCACCCTGCATTTTGGTTTGGGCACTCACAGTGCCCCGGTCGATCTGGAGATTCTCTGGCCGGGAGGCGCGACGCAATGGGTGCAGAACGTGCCGGTGGATCAAACGATTACGGTGGCGGGTCCATGAGATCGCGAACTCCATCCCGCTTTCTCGTCTGTTCACTTGCGGCCGCCGGCTCGATCGCTTCATATGCCGCCGATGTCGAGCAGGTCGCGGATCTCTTTGTGCATACCGTGGACGGCACGGTGGATGTGGCGGGAGGATTCCTGAAAGGTGGAGCCAACTTCGATGGCGGCGACGCCGCTTTCCTGATGAAGTGGAATGTGGGCGATGCGGGGTTCTCCGGCCATGTACGATCGTGGCTGGATTGCCGGCGCAACGCCGCCGATCACGACGGATCATTTTCCGCTCACCAGATGGTGACCTCGTGGGACGAATCCACGGATTTCGGCTCCACCATTCCCGTGGCCGGCGTGGACTACAATCCCAATCCCGTGGCCGCGATTGGATTCAACAACGACGACGGTCCGCCTGCGCCGCACAAGGACCTCGCCGATATCTCGGCGCTGATCGACTACTGGATTGCCAACCCGGGGAACAACCACGGTCTGATCTTCGTTCCGCGCGGGCAGCTCAACGGATCCTATCCCGGCAGCTTTGGCAATGAGGTGATGCTTCCGGCTCAAGAGCGGGTCGCCGGCGCTCTGGACGGCGACGATACGCGCATCACTACGTTTTCCGCGGGCGACGGCCCGGTCGCTGCCGTACTGGAAGCCATAGACGACGCGACCGTTGGTGAGTGCTGCAAGGATGCTTTCCACACCAAGTTGGGGGGAAACGGGGGCGCGGGGGTGGAAAACGGAGATTTGAAGATTCCCCTGTACCGGTTTGGCTTCGGCGCGATTACCATGACTTCACCGTTGAGCAATTGGAATGTCACCAGCGCCACTCTCGAATTGCACACCGTCGACGCGGCCAACCCCGCGACCTCGTTCAATGTGCATCGAATCCTGGTAAATTGGGACGAGGCGACGGTCACATGGAATCAATTCGGCGCATCGGGGCCACAGGCGGGAGTGCATTATGAA
>Ga0315336_1007533_pt1 | contig 10346 bp, 10 predicted proteins | sample ASW5metaG_FD_204512 | JGI IMG/M metagenome (GOLD analysis project Ga0315336, IMG submission 204512) | Ammonia-oxidizing marine archaeal communities from Monterey Bay, California, United States - ASW #5 | ecosystem: Environmental > Aquatic > Marine > Intertidal zone | place: USA: California... | reverse complement strand
GATCGACGCCCGGTCCGCCAGCACCCTTATATTGTGCATATTAAGGCGCAAGCTCACTGATTTGGCCACGTCCGATACGCCATCGTTTGCACGATTACGCTCATAATCGGTGTCGACGAACGGAAAGGTCACCAGGCGCAATTTGTACTGGTTGTAGACCGAGCTGTCATAGACCATGGTCTTGTAAATCTGCACCAGGGTCTGATCGAAGGCCCCCATGGCCATGGCAAATTGCGCGTCACCTTCCGGCGTGTTAGGGATGCCGGACGCGCGGCCAATGGCTTGAATTTCATTCACGGGATAGCCATCGAACGCAATTGGGTCCAATTGCACAAAGGCTTCCAGGCGGTCATTGTACTTGGCTGCATAATGCGAGTTGATCCCGCTGCCCCAGTCGTCGGCGATAAAGATGAACTTTCGGCCGGGATACTCTTTCTGCATCAACTGCTCGATGTATTCGACGTCGTTCTGCCAATGCCATTGGGAGTTATCGGTCTTGCCATCCTTATGGCCGTACATGCGCGGCTTACTGCTTTCGCCCATGCCCAGCATGTCGATGGCGATGGTTTCGCAATAGCGGGAAACCTCGCGCTGAATATCTTCCCATTGCGCCCGGTTGGTGGGAACGCCATGAAGAAAAAGCACCAGCGGCCCTTTGTCGCCCACTTTGGTGTAGGCGATCTCAAATTGATCGCTCCATTCGAATTTGTCGCTGTGGGGTCCACCCACCTGTACCAAGCCCTTGGCAGGGGCTGTGAATTTGAAAGTGCCGTAGGTGGGTTTTCCGATGCCCCTGTATATGGACAGGTCAACTTCATTACCGGCCGCACGCACAGGCGGGTGGCTCAGCGCCTCATAGAGGCTGGGGGTGTCGGCGACGGCGGAATTTGACCCCATGTTGATAATCGCCGCACCAAATAGTGCAATCGCACTTACAATTTTGGCACCAATTTTCATCGTCTTCCCCCCTGTTTGATTTCTAGGCTCGGCTCGTGGATTTTGCTGCCGCCAAGCACGCGCTCACTTGTCCATGGGTTGAAACCATGTAGGGCACCATGAAGGTAAGGCACATTTGCAGCAAAATGTTCGAAGACAACGGCGCGCCCAAAAACAGCACGTCGTAGCGATTGATAAGATTCAAAATGGTGCCGACCACTAAGGCCACATAAAACGCCCGCTTTACCGTGCTGCTGCGTGTGCATTCGCGGATTATTGGTTCCAAAAGGGTGTTGTCGCTCACTTTGTCCTCCAACAGGCAGGTTCGACTGAGGTTTAAGCCGCAACCTTCACCCGAGTTCCCGGCTTGAACAAGGCCCAACTGAACCAAAACAACTTATTAAAGTGGGGCAGGGGGCTAAGCTGCGTTCCCTTAATCTCACCCTCCCGTGCGGTGCCGGTCACATCCCAAGCGCTTCCGGTTTCGGCGTCGGTGGCGATTATGCCAAGACTGCCATTAGAGGGGGTAAAGCTGAGGACCCGCCCGTTAACCCGGCGTGAAAACACTTCTGCCACGTCACGGTCGCCGTTATACAGGATAACTACTGGCTCGCCGCCTACTGTGTCATTGATGACGGGTACGTCGACCAGTCCGTCCAGTGGATAACCGCAACTTTCGCCGTTGCGTTCCACCCCCAGCACCAGCGACATGGCCGGCAACCGGGCATCTAGATCTTTTGTAATCCGATGAAACGGTTTGCTGCGTGCCGTGAGCTTTTTGATTGGCACCATAATCTGCAACATGAACGATACGATCTTGTCCCGAAGGGTAATGTCGGGCGCGTAGTAAAGTTGTGTATCCGGGTGCAATTTCTTCCATTCGTCCCAGGTTGCGAACACGACCGGCTCGCTGTCGAGGGCGAGACCCACATCCGGTCCCTGAAAAACCGACCCATCCAGTTGTTGAATGAAATTGCCGCTGTTCTGATCCTGATAAATGATGTTGTTGTTGAAAGCCGTGATGCACTTGAGGTCGAGGGGTTTGCCATTCAATTCGTTTTTAAACGCGACCCCGCTATTGCACAGGATGCAATAAGACACGGTGAACGAGGTGCCGCCCAATGTGTCTGTGAAAAAGTGAGGCCGTGAGATGGCATCCCGCGGATAGGCGCGAATGTCATCACCAAAGTTGAACCCCAGAACTACATCATCGGGTTCAAGCAAGCGGTCACCTTCTTCGGGGCTCAGCAATTGCTGGCGCGATGGGGGAGTCATGACAAACGGGACATAACCGGACCAGAAGGCAATCGCCATGGCTACAACCGTGCCACCACCAACCCATTGCCACGTGGGATCCGACATTCCGGTAAAGGCGCGGACGAGAAGGGGGAGGAAGCTCAGGACCGCCACGGCCCAAAATGCCCTGCGATGGCGGTAGATCCAAATTTGCTTGTCCCGCGACAGCATCACCATGTCGATGGTCATCGGCGAAAACGGCAGAAACAGGGTTAGCAGCGCCGCCATGCCCAGGGCGTACAGCAGAATATCCGGAAGCTGCGTGGTCAAGGTCTCCATGGCTGTTACTCCATTCCCCTACCTTGCCAATTTGAACTTTAACTATCTGATCGACAAAAATAGAATATTAAAGTATAACAATGAATAACAAAACATAGATAGATTAACTGAGTCAAGGGCGCCCAAGCCGAGTAACGAAAATGTCAGAATATTCAACGCCTGCCCAAGAACATGAAGAGCTGCTGACCATTCGAGAGGCCGCCGCTTTCTTGAACGTCAGCGCCGTGTCGTTACGTCGGTGGACCGATACCGGTAAACTGCCGTGCCTTCGAGTGGGCGGCCGACGGGAACGCCGCTTCAGAGCGCGCGATCTGTTGGCGTTTACAGATGGGTCCGGGGCTGAAAATTCAACAGGCGCCTCGCGAACTTCATCGGGCACTGTACTTGAGGGGCTGCTGGTGGATTATGGCAGTCATCTGTGCGGCATGTATGAAAGCGACCTTGGGCGGATCAAGTTGGCGGTGCCTTTTTTGGCCGAAGGCTTGCGGCAGAGCGATGTCTGCATCGTTGTTGCCAGTGCTGAGGCTCAATCGCAGATTTTGTCTGGCTTAGGCGCGGTGGTAAGCGATTTAGGCGCTGCCCAGTCGGATGGGCAATTGATCACTTCTTTGGGCGAACCCTCAGGCGCGCAGATGTACGATTACCTGGAAGCCCAATTTATTGCGGCGACACGTGGCCAGGACCGCAGTCTTCGGGTGGTCGGTGACATGGCTTGGTCGCTCGACAAGGGTATGGGATCAGATGAGTTGCGCGACTTTGAAATGCGCTTCGACCAGTATCTGGCTCACACTTACCCGGTGATCAGTTTGTGCCAGTATGACGCTCGCCGCTTCTCAGGCGTGGGGCTGCTCGGTGCGCTCAAAACCCATCGGGACACATTCGACTTTCCCCTGCCGCGGTTTCTCGCCAATTAGATTTAGTCGAGCAGCGGCAATACCGCGTTACTTCGTTGGCGTACTTGAATACCCACGGCGGCAAATCCCTGGCGGGCGCGGGGGGTAACAGACCCCGGTGTCCAAAGTGAGAGCTCAGCTTGAACTTGCTCGGTCTTCACCTGCGTGGCGATATGAGTAGCCAGCTCGGCCACACGCCCGGTCCAATGGCAGTGGTCGAACGGCAGCAGCGCCGCGACACGGCCTTTTCCGTCGTCAACCAAAGGAATGCCTAACATCACTCTGACCTGGGTAATGGGTGCGACAGACCGGTGATACCCGCGCATCATTTCGGCCATTTGCTGGAACATCAACGCGGATTCTTCTGATTTGGCGTCCAACGCGCGCTCAAGAAATTGCTCACGCCCCTGGGCACCCTCAAGTGCCAGCAAGGATGCGGCAATCATAATTTCATGACGGGGTGAATACCAGGGGTGGTCAAGAAAACGATCGATCAGATTTTTACCGACGCCGGACTGTTTGAGTGCGCGGCGCGCATCCATGCGCAATTCGGCCGCTGATCGCGTGCGCATAATATCCCGCAAGTCGCTGGTTCGCGTAAGGTTCGAGGTGGCGATGGATCCGCCCATGGTGGCAACGGCGATGCCAGCCGAAACACCCAAGCCACCAGCCGCGCCGGACCAGGCGACGCTGTCCAGTTCCCGCTGCAGGGCCCGGTTGCTTGAATAAACATCAACCCCCAACGCGTCGGCGTGTTCCCGCTTGCGCCGGCTCACCGACAACAACCCCTCGGCCATATTGTCTTCATAGAGGCTGGCTGTGCCGTTGACTGCGGCCCGGGCGCGGCCAGGAACCCGCGCCAAGGCGTTCGAAACCGCACCAAATGTCTTTGCCGGGCGGGATATCAGCTCTTTTGCGCCGCGGAACGGGCCGGTTACGGCTTCCTTCAGCGACTCGCCAAATGTTGTACCCCGGCTCATATGATGAAGGGTATCGATCGCTCGTAACTCGGCTCTCAGGCGGCGTAACATGGCATCGCCGTGAACTTCAAACCGGCCATATTCGGTTGAAATCTGGTAGTGATTCATGAGGCTACTGGCGACTATCGGGTCCCGGGGGGACGCGCCCAAGGGTTGGGGCTGAACCCCTGCAGAAGCTGCGAAAGCCATAGTAAGTGCGGCTATCAGCCCCATAGTGGCGGCGCAACGGCGGATACCGGAGCCGTTCCTGACCCCGTTGCGAACTCTGTACGCTACTAATCTAAGCATCGTCCCAGCAAAGGTCCCAAATGCATTACGCAAGAGGACTATCCCATCACCTATTCTTTAACGATCTCCTACTTGATTTTTTCGCGATTGTGTCGGTGGCGAGAGGCTACTAAAGTTGAACCATCAGTTATGAGTGAAACAGTTCCGAGCCACTCGAACAGCAAGGGGAGCAAGATGACAAAGGTACATGTGACAGACACAATTAGTGCACCGGCCGATACGGTGTGGCAGATGCTTTATGATTTTGGTGGGCTTGAGAAACTCCTGCCCGATATGATCGAAACTTGCGTCGTGGAAGGCGCAGGCCTGGGTGCCACCCGCGATATCGTGTTGAAAGACGGCGGCAGCGCTTTCGAAACAATGTCGCGGCTCGACGAAGCGGGCAAAAATTTCGACTACACTCTCGATCGGTCGACACTTCCGCTCGAAAATTATGTGGCGACGGTGAAAGTTAGCGATGCGGATGGCGGCAATTGTCAGATCGACTGGTCATCACAATTCGATGGTGTTGGTATGTCAGAAGCAGAATCGGTCGAATTTGCGTCCGGCCTGTATCAAACTATCATCGACGCGTTGAAGGCTTCGCTGGGTGCGAGTTCTGCCGCAGCCGAGTAACATCGAAGAACGTTACTGATTTTAAACCCGCTGCGCGGCTTAGGCTGTGCGGCGGGTTTTCTATATGATCGATTATTGGAGCGAAAGTTCGCGCTTCGCGAACTCGCCAGCTAGAATATGGGGGCCAGAATGTTGAAAGCACACGTTACAGACACCGTAGATGCATCGGCGGATGCGGTATGGGAGTTACTCTCCGATTTTACCGGCTTCGACAAGATCGTTCCGGACTTGGTCGCGTCCTGCGTGGGCGAAGGATATGGCCTGGGCGCGGTCCGCGACATCACAACCGTGGACGGTGACACGGTTACCGAAACCCAGTCGAAATTTGACGAGGCGAGTAAAACCTTTAGCTACACCGTCGACAAAGGCACGCTGCCGATGAAGAATTATGAGGCAACGGTTGTGATTACGGGCATCGGCGAAAATAAGTGTCAGATCGATTGGTCGTCAAATTTTGAAGCCGACAGCCTGACAGACGAAGAAACCGTCGAGCTTATTTCCGGGTTCTATAAGGTTTGCATAGCAGGCGTGCAAAACAGTATGGCGGCAAGTTCAGCAGCCGCCGAATAAATTTAAGTTCGGATAGAATAAACCTGCCGCGTGGCTTTGGCTGCTCGGCGGGTTTTTCATGTGCAGTGTTATGGCGGTGTTCGACCACATTTGTGTCATTGCCCGCAAACTTCTAAACTTAATGGCGCTGGGAACAGGGAAATTCAAATCGCTCGAACAGCAAGGGGAACAAAATGATTACAGCACACGTAACTGATACTGTTAGCGCGCCAGCAGAAACGGTTTGGCAAATCCTTTCCGACTTCGGGGGAATAAAGAAGGTTTTTCCGGGTTTGGTTGAGTCATGTGTGTCGGAAGGCCGAGGCCTGGGATCAACACGTGATATCAAGACAACGGACGGGGATACCGTTTTCGAAACCATGTCCAAATATGACGAATCCGCGAAAACTTTTAGCTACACCGTCGACAGTGGCACATTACCGCTCAAGAATTATGAAGCCACCGTCGTGATTACCGGACAGGGTGCCGATGCCTGTCAGATTGATTGGTCGTCCGAGTTTGAAACCAATGGCCTGACCGAGGAAGAAACCATCGAATTTCTTTGCGGCCTTTACAGTGGCGCGATAGCTGGCGTGAAAGATATCGTAGCCGCCGGTTCGGCTGCTGCTGAGTAACGCGATTATCGCTTTTAAAACCTGTCGCGATGGGCTTTCGCCCCGCGACGGGTTTTTTTGTGGCCGGGTTTCGGGTAAAGCATAAGCACTAACATCATTCGAGTTGGCTTATTTTGGGGGCACGGGACTGGTCATGCTGAGTAGGACGCTCGTGACCTTCGGTAAGTATTTGCTGGTGATCGCCATCGTTGTGGCTGGCTTCAATCTGCTCGCTTACAACGGCTGGCAGACACGCGAGCGGGGTCGTCTCAACCTGCTGACCAAGCGCGATATCTATTTGAACGCGCCCGAGAACTATCAAGTCGTTTACTTTGGCGATAGCCGCACCTTCTGCGCCCTGCACCCCGATTTACTCGAGCCTTCACTTGGGGTGCCCGGTTACAACCTATCGTTCTGGGCCAATTGGCTGCCGACACAATTTGCTTACATAGAAGATATCGCGCCACACATCCCCTCTGGAACAGTGTTCGTGTGGTCCTTGGGGCACGTCAATTTCAGCGAAGGCAAGATACGTCCTGTTTATCCGGTCGGCTGGCCGCGCTTGTGGACCATGCTGTCGATGGGTTTCACATTCGAAGACTTAAGCGAAAATCTGTTTGCCTATACGCCGGTGCTGTGGGCGTTCGGCTACCGCGAACGGATCATGGAAGAGATCGATGTCAAGCTCGGCCGGCCACTTGTGGCGCAAACGTTGCCAGCACCAATTGCGGCGAATGCTGAAGTCGAACAGATCGTAATTGCGCACGGAAGGGCGTCAGGCGTCGCGGGCACCGAGCTTTATCACGATGGCGCCGATCTCGCGTCTGTGGCGCTTTACAAGAACAACGGTGCCTATCTTCGCGTCGAAATCAAACCCGAATACTACCGCGCGCTTCAGAGCGAGACGGCGGTGGAACTGGCGGCCAAAGCAGAACCGGTCACAGAACTTCAGGCCGATCCCCGTTATTGGGCACTGTTTCAGAAGTCACTTGATGTATTGCAGCAGCACGGGGTGCGGGTGGTCATCAATGAGATCGAAGAAGCCCCGCACCATTACCCGACGCTCGCGGCGCACCAGGAAGCGCGCAGGTTTATGCGCGACGTGGTGCGTACCGAAGTGGAGCGCCGGGGTATACCCTATGTGCGTGCGGGGTTTGATCTACTCAGCGATCAAGATTATTTCGACTACAACCACCTGAATAGCAAAGGGGTTGCGGTCTATACCCGTATGTTCGCGCCTTTACTAAAGCCCCACGTGGATGCGGCAAAGGTGGATATTGATCCGGCGGCGGGGGACTAAGCCGTGCCGTTTAATTCATCCGAATTTTTGGTCTTCTACGTCATCGTCTTCACGGCTGGCTGGCTGGTCGCGGGGTTTCCGCGTTTGCGGATCTGGTTGCTGCTGCTCGCCAGCTACTACTTCTACGCCAGCAATAACGGCTGGATCATCGTGTTGCTGCTGATCTCGACGCAGATCGACTTCATGGCCGGATTGGGGATCGAGCGTTCGTCGGTTCAGAAAGTGCGCCGCCGATGGTTGACCGCGTCGCTCGTGACCAATCTTGGTCTGCTTGGCTTTTTCAAATATGCCAATTTTTTTGCTGGTACCGCGTTTGACGCGGCGTCCGCAATGGGCGTTCCTGTTACCTGGGAGGCGCTCGACATTGTGTTGCCGGTGGGTATCTCGTTCTACACCTTCCAAAGCATGAGCTACACCATCGACGTCTACAACGGCCGTATGAAGGCCGAGCATTCCTGGTACAGGTTCGCTTTCTATGTTGCCTATTTCCCGCAACTGGTGGCGGGACCCATTGTGCGGGCGCGGCACTTTATTCACCAAATTCACGAACCCCCTCGGCTCACACCTCAAGCCCTCGAAGGCGGATTGCAGCTGATCTTCAAGGGGCTGGTTAAGAAACTGATTCTCGCCGACACACTGGCCATATACGTTGATCATGCTTTCGGCAATGCGGGCACTATCGGTGGCATCGAAGCCTGGATTGGGCTCTACGCCTTTGCGTTTCAGATCTATTTCGATTTTTCCGGCTACAGTGACGTAGCCATCGGCTGTGCGCGGCTGATGGGATTTCGGCTGCCACCCAACTTCCGCCGGCCTTATGCCGCGCTCAGTATCACCGAATTTTGGCGCCGCTGGCATTTGTCGCTGTCCTATTGGCTGCGGGATTATTTGTATAAACCGCTGGGTGGCAATCGAATGCCGACTAAATTGGGCGTCTACCGCAACCTGATGATTACCATGTTGTTGGGCGGGCTATGGCACGGGGCGGCCTGGACATTCATCTTGTGGGGGGCTTTGCATGGCATCATGCTGGCGATCGAACGTGCGCTCGGCTGGGGCAAGCTCGTGCGCGACTATCGGTATCGGCCGGTGGCCCGTGCGGGTCGCGCGTTTCTGATGTTCAATTTAATTGCCTTCACTTGGCTGCCGTTCCGGGCCGAGGGTTGGGGCAATATGGTCGAGCTGTTCCAGGCGCTTGGCCGTTGGGGCGGCGATCAGGCACTCACGGGTGGCCTTGTTTTGTCGTTGCTGATCATCATCGGTGGATGGATCTACATGGTCGTTGCCGATATGGTCCCCTTGCGCCGCTATGCTCTACGTCTGCCGGTCCCGGTCAACGCGGCCGCCTATGCAGTGGGTATTTTGGCCATGGTCGTCTTTACCAGCCGAGGCACCACGACTTTCATCTACTTCGCGTTCTGAGCCGCGCCCTCAGACTTCTTCCAAAACATGACGGGGGGTTCTGCCGCACCTAACTGAATGGCGACCGTCCTGAAATCCCACAAGGTATACTCACGTACGATCTTGCGGTCCTTGTAGCAATGGAATGTGGTGCCCCGGGTCATGGTGGTCTTTCCCTTGGCGGGCAGGCCGAGGAAGTCGCCGTTGTGGACCGCTTTCCACACCCAGTTCATAACCCCCCATTCATCATACTCGTAATCACCTAGCATAATCGGCCCGGCAAACTCGGCGTACTCCTCTTCGGTGTACTCTTCGGGCCGCTGCTCACGGAAAGTGCCGCGACTGCCGGGTGCGAAACCGCCGTCGTAACGAATAACGTCAAAATAGTGAATGCCGATGGGGCTGTCCGGATCCTGGTTTTCAAAAGGCACAAACGCGGCGTGCAGTTCTTCCTTATTCGTGATGGTTTGGAACAGGGTTGCATCTTCAAACACGAACTCATCCGCATAATACGTGATGATTTCATCTGCACTGGTGAAGAAGGTCTTGATCCAATCTTGGCCCGTGCCGAAATTCATGCGCCCTTCACCCTTAAAGTCGGCGAGGGCAGGGGCGGGAAGAGCCGCCGCGCCAACGGCGCCCGCGCCGAGGGCCAGCATTTTCCGGCGACTAATGGTGTTAGGGTCTATCCCCGCGTCTTTCATAGATAGCCAAGGTCCCAGAAACATAGTTTACCCCTAAAATAATTCAAATTTGCAGTTACGAAATTTATATGCAATATTTTGATTATGCAATAACTGAACAGTTTAATAATTGCATAAAACCATGAAACTGCTACTGGGTTGGATGTTTCCAACTTAATGAACATACGGTCGTCCTGATGGCTTCAAATAGTGCTCTCGAGAAATACGTTGAAGCTGTCAGCGAAAGTAAGGCTGGCGGTCGGGCGCCAGACAGGGAGCTGATGGGGAAACTAATTTCCTTCTTCTACCCTGTCCATTATCGGGTTGGCATGGATCTAGAGAGCGTAATGTGTCAGGGACGCATATCGCGGAAACAGGCGGCGATCCTGTGGCTGGTTCATGCCGGTGCAGACAAAAATGGGTGGATCAGGCGAAAAGAGATCGAAGAACGTTTGACCACCTGGTTTGAAATCAGCAACTCCAATATTTCGAAATTGCTGCGCGAACTCACA
>Ga0315336_1007532_pt1 | contig 10350 bp, 7 predicted proteins | sample ASW5metaG_FD_204512 | JGI IMG/M metagenome (GOLD analysis project Ga0315336, IMG submission 204512) | Ammonia-oxidizing marine archaeal communities from Monterey Bay, California, United States - ASW #5 | ecosystem: Environmental > Aquatic > Marine > Intertidal zone | place: USA: California... | reverse complement strand
CGAATCGCCTGGCGGATAGAAGATATGGGTATCCCCGCCATATACCGGGAGGTCTGGATCAACGGAACTATAGTCGTAATAATCACCGCTCCACGTTACCCAATTGACATGCCCATTTCCGCTGCAAACCGCTTCAAGCAGCGTCGAACTGGTGGTAGCCGTGTACGGGCTGTACATATACGACATGGGGATAGATGCGAGGGAATGCAAGTTTGCCGCGGCGCCTGGAGTACCGAGCTTGCCGGCGTTTTCAATGGCCCGTTCAATGGACGAGTGCAAATCGCCTTCGTAGTAAAACGGATCAACGCCGCCCCGTGAATCGGAAGGGCAAAACATGATGGCGAGATCGGTCTGGTATTCGGGATACGTGGTGTACGTATCGAAGCCGTTGATATTCCACCAATTGACAAGCCGCCATGAGCTATTCGGCGGGTACAACTCGCCCGGGGACTCACCCGCATACATCTTCATGATGAGACCGTACTGCTTGAGATTGTTTTGGCAGCTTGCCCGCCGTGCTGCCTCCCGTGCCCGCGCGAGCGCAGGAAGGAGTATCGCCGCTAAAATACCGATGATAGCGATAACAACTAGTAATTCGATGAGCGTAAAGCCCTGCTTCGTCTTCATTTTGATGTCCTCCTCTTCCAACTAATATATTAATGCGCCCAAATAAACCAAATGCTTACCCTATGCGTCGAAAGACTCGCTCTATCTATTCTATTCGAAACTATCATGTATTTGTGTCAAAACACAGGCTCAATTTACGATAATTGAGCAAGATGTTAGTCATAACGCCGCCATTTATGCCAAAGTGCGCATTTTGTGTCCCCATTTGTACCGGATAGATCGGGGTAATCTCCTTTTTGCAGAATTTTTGGCCCGCTACCCGCCAAAATTGTCCCCGGTGGCTTGGACTACCAAGGTGATCCGCAACGCAATCGCGCTAGCTAGCGGAAATTTTGGCGTCCTGTCGTGGCCAAGTGCACCGCGTCTCTTAGCATCGACGCTGCTGTCGGAACTGGTTCGCGTTCCAATAACTTATGAAATGATTTGCCGTAGATATCGCTTTCGATTTCGACAGCCATCTCCCATCCGTTGCAACTGCCCAGAAAACTTGCCATGGGTAACGACGTAGGCTCGACTCGGAAGTTCCATTCGCTATCGATACATTCCGCGGTCGCCACCAATTTGAGCGCCGAGCCGTCGCGGCGGCACTTTTTTAACTGACTGGGTTGCACATTCTCGATGCCGATCACGCTCACCTCGGCAAGCGTAATCTTCGTGTCCCTCATCGTATTGGCCGCGATGACGAGTTTAGCGGCTGTGTCCCAGCCCTCGACATCGAGGCTCGGATCAGCTTCTGCAATCCCGCGTTCTTGAGATTCCAGGAGCGCGTCTGCGTACGCGCGTCCATTGAGCATCTCTTCCAGAATAAAATTTGTAGTGCCGTTGAAGATGCCTCGAAATCCCAGCACGTTACCGCACACCAAGTCGCGCCTCATGATGTTGAGCACGGGAAGTCCACCACAGAACGTTGCGCTATACAGCATTCCTACGCCGGCCTTCGCCGCGAGGTCATCGAGTTCTGAATGAGCGATCGCCAAAGGGCCTTTGTTCGCCAATACGAGGTGTAGCCCCTGCGCCAAAGCGGCACGGCAATTCGACAAACTGGGTTCGCCCGTTTCGATGTTCAGGGGCGACGCTTCCAATAGCATGTCGCACGAAGCACCATCGAGCGCTTCGGTGAGGGTCAGCCCTCCATCGAATTCCGGGAGCTCGGATAGCTTGGCCCCGGACTGTTTGAGTTCGACCAAGCGGTCGAGATCGAAACCCTCTAGACTAATAGCGATCCCACTGCTATCAACGACGCAGTGAACACTGAACGCTAGGCCATAGCGATCGCGGAGCGTGCCACTGCGCTCGCTAATGATACTGAGTAAACGACGTCCAACATTACCCAATCCAACTAGGGCCAACCGAACTTGCTTCACTGCGGAGATCTCGATTGTCCGGGCGGACGCATGTTCGCGCTCAACTCTTTCTTGTGAGCGTCCAGCAGCTTCATCAGGCGATCCACGACGTCCGGTTGATTCTGCGTTTCGTCCGCACTCTCAGAAATATCCGCGGCGAGGTCATACAACTCAAACTCTTTTGTTTCTCTGTTTCGTTTCAGTTTCCAATTTCCGGATCGGATGCCTACCGTGCCGTAGAAATAGGCGTCATGCGGCGTGATAGCGCCGTCTTGTCCTTCCAGCAGAGCGACGATACTCTTACCGTCTATCTTCTTCTCCGGCAGAATTGACCCCTGCGAAAGTTCTGAGATGGTTGGCAGGAGGTCGATGGTCCCCACCAGCTCGCTGCAAACGGTGCCCGCAGGAATACGCCCAGGCCAGCGCATGACGGCGGGTACACGCACCCCCCCTTCCCAACGCCGAAACTTGTAGCCTCTTAGTGGATACGCCGATCCGCCGGTCCGGCGATTCATGTTGCCCTTCACTTTATCCGTAGCGTTTTCTTCGAAATGCCAAGGCCCGTTGTCTGAGGTGTAGACGACGAGTGTGTTTTCATCGAGCCCCTGCTCCTTCAGCGTATCCATAACGCGGCCGACATTCCAGTCAATCTCCTCGATGCAGTCTCCGTAGAGCCCCTGTTCACTCTTGCCCTCGAATTGAGAAGAAGCGTACAGGGGGACATGGGGCATCGTATGCGCCAAGTACAGAAAGAATGGTTCGTCCTTATTGCGGTCAATAAACCGAATGGCCTCATCGGTAAAGCGCTTGGTTAGTGTGCTTTGGTCAGCCGGATATTCAATGACTTCCTCGTCCCGCATGAGGGGCACCCAGTTCTTCTTCGCAGTCCATATGCTCTCCAATGTCACACCCTCCCTTAACACAAGATCGGGGGAGAGCTTCATGTTCTCGGCGATACGCATGTCATTGCTGTATGGAATACCAAAGTACGAATCGAATCCGTGGTTGGTGGGTAGAAACGGATTCAAATGGCCGAGATGCCATTTCCCTACACAGGCTGTGACGTAACCGTTTCGTTTGAGCATTTCCGCGATCGTGGTCTCTTCGGGATTGAGCCCCAGGTCATCATCCTGAAACAGAACGGTGAGATCGCCTACGCGTTCGGCATAGCAGCCAGTCAAGAGCGCTGCGCGAGACGGCGTACACACCGCTGCGGCCGAATAAAAATCCGTAAACCGCATCCCCTCGTTCGCCATGCGATCAATATTCGGCGTCTTGAGCGTGGGGGATCCGTAGACGCCGAGGTCTTCATAGCCTTGGTCGTCAATGAAGATGATGATGACGTTTGGTTTGCGTTCGTCTGCCGCGTATGCAGAGCACGCGAATGTGAGGCCGCTAAGAAAACAGACCAGAAGAATCAATGGCCGTGTGTGCATGATAGTCCCTCTTTAGTCAGGCGATGATACCAAGGGTCGTTCATTTCTTTCGCCATTACAAAATCAGCTTCCAGAAACAGACAGGGCATTGATATTCCTATTTGAGATTTTCAATCAGGTAGTCCGTCGCTATTCCCGATCTCAAGCCGGCATCAGCGGAGTAGATGAACTCACAGGCGGCACCGGCCGCGTTGCATTTTTCTAATAACATTGCACCGAAATTCGATGTGTGGGTTGGATCCCTCTGCGCTTGCCCGCGTGCGGGCGGGCTAGAATAGAGCAAGCAAACGGGCGGATCATCCGCCGTTACGAGGGCGTAGGGCGAATACTCAGCAATCCATGGCAAGATGCTATCACGATCATGTAGAAATTGTTCGAAATTATCTTTCCCGAAAGCGTGACCACCATACTTACTGTTGGGGGTCCACTCTTTCATTTGTTTCGGGTCGAGTGTTGTCTGCGCACCGATCACCGCAGCATACTGTAACCGCGTGGACTCTCTGGCTATTGGGTCACTGCTGTCGGGATCCGCTAAATCGTCATGATAGGCGAGCCACAAACTGGAACACGCGCCGGCTGAACCACCAGCTGCCCCAATACGTTGCTTGTCAATGTTCCATTCGACCGCTTTGCTGCGAACGAATTGCAGCGCACGCGCCGCATCATGGAGCGGTGCCTTGACGGGAGGCTCGATCCCCGCATCGGTTGCATGCGAAACGAGTCGGTAATTGATGGCCACTACCGAAATGCCAGCCTCCAACAATTGGTCGACTTCAACGAATCTGCCAACGCGTTCCTTCGTGCCACCCTTCCAACCGCCGCCATGAATGACAAAGGCCAGCGGCGTCGGCGTGCTTGAATCCGCCTTCCAGAAATCAAGTACATGACGTTCATGTTCGCCGTATCGGGCCTCGGCAAGGGTCGGCGCTGGAACGGCGGTATCAACTTCCTGGGCGCTTTTCTCAGGATTTATGTTCAGGTCTCGAGCCGCAAGCCTACGAGTCTGCAGCATCTGATCCAGGTCCTTAACAACGTCCTCGTACACCGCCTCGTCAATCACGTTCTGGTTTTCATCGGGATCTTCCTGTAGGTCGTATAGCATTCGTCTATCATCGAGATACCGCGTATAAACAAACCGATCGGTGACAATCGCATCGGCCGATTTGAACCGTGTGTAAACAAAGTCTCTGAACTTCTGCGCCGGAAGACTAAGCAGGGGTTCAAAACTTTGCCCCTGGGCGGTCGAGGGTGTGGACAATCCTGCTAAGGAGCACAACGTCGGAAAGATATCGACGCTTTCGACCAGCGATGTGGTTTTTTGATCAGCGGCTATTCCCGGCCCTTTGATAATGAGTGGAACGCGTATCGCATTGTGCAGCGTATTGTGTTTACCCCAGAAATCGTGTTCGCCCAAATGCCAACCGTGATCGCCCCAGATCACCACAATCGTGTTTTCGGCCAGGCCGAGGCGATTGAGTTCATTCAGAACGTCTCCGGTGAGCTTGTCGACATAGCTCGTGGAAGCGTAGTAACCGTGGCGCATCATCCGATGCCATTCGTCCGTGCCCTCTTCAAAGGCCCCGTGGGTATATTGTTTGTGTTCGCCGGAACCTCGCAATGCCATCGGTGCATCATTTGGACGAAACCGATTGTCGGCAATGACAATGTTTTCTCGCTCATACAGGTCCCAATATTTCTTCGGGGCATAGAAGGGCATGTGCGGCCGAACGAATCCGCAAGCGAGAAAGAACGGTTCGTTCAGCGATTTGAGACGGCCCAAATCTTCGATGGTCTTTTGCGCCACTTTGCCATCCGCATACGCATCGTCCGAAACATCCGGGTACTCGAAGATTCGTCCCCTTCCGCTCTCCGCCAGCTCGGTCGTGGTCTCGGGATCGAGGCTGTATAAAAAGGGGAGATCTGAGGGCCGCCAGGCCGGTTTGCTCCAGCTTCTAGTCTCAGCATCTTCGCTCGCGTGGAATACCTTGCCATTCGATAACGTCGTGTATCCCGCATCCTTGAATACTTGGGGGAGTGTCATCGCATCCGGCACGTCCTCATCTGCACGGCTGAGGAAGTCGGTGAATCGAGATTCGGTGGGGAGAATCCCCGTCATGAGCGATGCACGCGATGCGCCGCATACGGGCACTTGGCAATAGGCGCGTTCGAACACCAGGCCCTGAGCAGCAAGTCGATCGATGTTCGGCGTTTTTACTTGAGGGGCATCGTAACAACCAAGTTCCGGGCGTAAATCATCAATCATGATGAACAGCACGTTGGGTTTCGCGTTAGGAGTCTCGGCGAAGGCCGCCCACGACGCCAATAACATCGCGATTACCCTCGGGATTGTTCTTAGCGGTCGTTGTTGAGTATGCGCGTCTATTTTCATTTCTACTTGTTCCGGCCTCCGCGCTGATGCGCCATCGCGTCAAGTTCGGTTTGCTGACCTGAATCGCCCATGGCCTCCATCCAGACCTCGAGCTTTGCACGAAGTTCGGCTTTGACCTGCGCGTACTTCGGGTCATCCGCGAGATTACGCCACTCGTACGGATCTTCCGTTAGCGCGTAAAGTTCTTCACCGGGACGATGTTGGTACCGACGAACTCTATCCGCCGCGTCGGCATTTCCTGCTTCGGCCTGGGTTTGCCAAGACTTGAACAGTTCCATTTCCTCGGTGACGTTGTTTTGAAATGCAATCTCCGGAGTAAAATTCCAGATGTATTTGTATTCCCGCGACCGTATCGATCGGATGCCGAAATAGTCAGAACCGTTATTAATGCCCCGGGTCGTCATTTCTCCGTACACGTAATCCTTGTGCGTCATCGTGTCGCCGAAGAGGACGGGTAACAAACTCTTTCCATCGAGCACTGCTGCCGGTGTTTCTCCTGCGACTTCGATGAACGTGGGCAAAATATCGCCGTAGTCAATGAGGGCATCACTCACCGTGCCGGCTTCGATTTTGTTCGGCCAACGTGCAATGAGGGCGGACTGAAGCCCGGAGTCATAGCACGTCCATTTCGCAAAGGGCATACTCGATCCTTGTTCACTCACCATGATCACGAGGGTGTTTTCGACGAGGTCGTATTTCTCCAGCAACGCCATGGCCTGGCCAACCTGAGCATCGTAATACGAGACTTCGGCCAGATAGCGAGTCATCGCCTCACGGGTTTCCGGCGTGTCCACGAAATAGGGAGGGAGCACGACGCCGGCCGGGTCATACTGCGAAGAATCGCCTTTGTCCCACGGTTCATGCGGTTCGTTGGAACACAGGAACAAACAAAACGGCGTTGCGTTCTCCGTGCTCTCTCTTACGAACGATTCGACCTCTTCGAAATCCGGATTCTTCCGTCCGCCGAGATACTCAAACGGAAATACCCCCACCGGATTGATGTGCCGCTTGCCGCTCAAAGCAACTCGATACCCCAACGGTTCAAGATAATGCACCACGCTCTTAGTGCCATCCTTTGCAAACGTGTGGTTCGGGTAGGCGCCGCTTTTGACGGGGTACAGGCCCGTATAAATGTTGTGCCGGGTAGGCGAGCACATGGGCGCGGCTTGAAAACATTGCGTCATACGCATGCCTTGGCTAGCAAGTTTATTGATGTGCGGCGTGTTGGCCTGCCCCCCATAGCAACCGATATCGCGAAACGTGCAGTCGTCTGCCATGACAATCAGAAAGTTTGGCTTCGTTTGCGCGTTTGCACCGGAAGCGATGAAAGCGGATACAAACAGCGTACCGACCAAACGTATCCCCTTAATCGAAAGAATCCGACGCATTGCTTACTTTGAAACCATATAAAACTTCCACAATTTCTCTGTAATCTCCCAACGTATTTTTGAACCTTTCACAATAAAGAACGAGTCACCCGACGTAAAGGTATCTGATTCGCCTCGCGCGTCGGTGAGGGTCACCGATCCAGCCAGCACGGTAATCATTTCATGATCCGGATAATCGTCAAATTCCTCTATCGTCGGTGCGCATTCCCAAACACCCGCCGTTGTTTTCTCATCCTCGGTTGAAAAGAATGCATGTCCAATTTCCGTCTTGTCATCCGTCGTAAACGCTTCCGGCGGGACAATGCTGGTTGGCTGCATGCCGTTGACAGGATCTCCCTTCGGTACCATCCTGCAAAAACCATCTTTCATTTCATTCTCTCCTTGTCATGTTCTGATAAATCAGTTGGGCGGCTTCGCCGCGAGTAAGTTCGGATTCTGGAGCGGGCAATGCTAGCACTTTCATCTTGAGCAAGCCCGCGATGATCTTTATTGCGTAGTTGCCGTTGACCGAACGATCCGGAAAAGCAAGAATTTCTTTTCGAGTACGTGTCTCAGTGGAATCGACTCGGATTTCGTAGTCGAAAAAGGGCTCAAGGGATTGGGTTGAACTGTCGTACAAGGTCTCGATGAATTTGAACGCAGTGTGTCCTCGGGGAACGTCATTGAAGTGAGCTGCCGTTATGCTCAGCGGAATTTGGAACCCCATCACCGCCATTTGAGCGAATTCGCCCAACGTAATCGAATCATTCGGGCGGAAACGGTATGCAGCGTCGTTGATATCGGTTAGACTCGTTGCTTGTTTGTTTACTTGATACTGGCCCACATCAACGGTGGCCACGGCACCCAATAAACTCAGCTTTTGAACCGCCTCGAACACGGGGGCGTCACCTGGCAGGTCGGTATAGAAATACAGAACGCAACCCTGATCGAGCAATTCATTCTGGATTCGGTCAATTGGGACATCGCCCAATTCCACGTCATCATCGATTGCTAACGCAGCAGCGACCCCTGCCGCTTGCCCAAGTGCCGACCACACCGGCTCTAGCCTGATCGTACACATCGCGATATGGGTGCTGGACACGCCCACCGGAAAAAGGATGCCTCTGTGATGCTGCGGTACCATCGCGCCATATGGGATTTGAAACGGTCCGGTCGCATCGAGCAGATGCAATGTCCCTTCGGCTGCGCCTTCTCCATAGGGCGGTTCTTTTCTGAGTGTAGGCCCCTGAACGTTGTGCGCATCAATTCCATATACGCCGATAGCCACGGAGTCCGGATTCAAAGGCCCTCGCAAACCGTCGCCACGCAAATCTTTGTGAACATCACCTTCGGTCATCGTGTAGCGGCCTTCGATCCGGCGGCCTTGGCGCACATAGAGTCGATAGGGAACGTTGTTGTTATCCGCAAACTCGTCATCCGCCAGGCCGATGTTGGGCGATCCGCCTTCGTTTTGAATGTAGTAAAGCCAACCAAGGTCGTAGTCGCGATAAATCTTTTCGATCTCCACGCGCTCTTCCCAATCCGCAAGAACCCAACGCGTACCGTGCCCGGTTAAGTCGCCACCGAAACTGATCCCAAGCATGTCGAATTTTCCGTTGGGAATGATCGGTTTCGTGCCCTTACTCCACCGGTATTGCCCCGGATCGTAGTTATCCGGTGGTTCTTTCAAGCGATACGGGTGGTCTGGTCGGCCATAATCTTTACCCGTAAGACGTCTAGTGAACGCTTGCGACCGGTGGTCGGCTACTCCAGTGCTTCCCGGAAGAACGGTATCGGGCAGGGTCCCGGGTACGCTTCGAAAATAGTTGGTGTATATCTTCCCGGCGTGGGGCTCTTCCGCGGAACGGGCTTCCCGTCCAATACGATACGGTACGTTTGCGAATGCCGCTAGGTCTGCTTCGTACGTCGCATCGATAATGACCTTGCCGAGGTAGCGATGTTTCTTTCCAAGATTTCCCTGATTGTCCCGATTCCGCGTGACGACACCGGTGACGCGTTTGCCGCGCAGGCGTACATCGACTGCTACCTCATTAAAACGCGTCGTAACGGTCTCCACTTCAGCGACCATCTCCGCATAAATCCGGGCGGCCGTATGCGGTTCCCAAGCACGTCCTTCCGCGACGTTCCATCGATGTGGCGGATTTTGTTTGATGTGTGCCTGGACGAGCGGGTCGTCTGCCAACTCTGAGCGATGGTAATGCTTAACCCGCTGGCGAAACTCCTCCATCACGCCGCTATTGGATGCCACGTACCGATCATCCAATCGAATCACACCCGAAGAGAGGACCCCTCCGAGCACCGGCGACTGTTCGATAATAATGACAGACTTATTCGCGCGGCCCGCTGCGATGGCGGCCGCAACACCCGCAGGCGTCCCGCCAATGACGACGACATCATAATCGTTCGCGGAACCGAAGTTTTCGTTTGCAATGCCGCTCGGAACGTAGAGGGCCAGCAGTAAGGCGGTTACGATGAAAATTCGAAGGCTCATTCGCGCCATGAATAGTTTCTCGTTCTCTAGAGTTACGTCGCGAGGCAATGAATACGCGGGGGATAGGGGCGTGTGACCACTAAACACGCGTTGAACCGGGCTGCTCCATCAATTCTTTGAGCTTGTTTAGATGAGACGCGTAGACATCTCTTGGGCTACATTCGTTCTTAATACAAATCGATGCCGCTTTGCCCACGACTTCGCCCATCATGCCGCATGTCTTCATCACACGCACCGGGCCGAGTCCTGTATGCGTCACGCTGATGTCACGGCCCGCCATGAACAGGTTATTGATATTGCGGCTATACAAGCAGCGGTACGGGGCCCAATACAGTCCGCCGTAGAGGTACCCTTCACCGCGCGTGTAGTCCGCGATGAATTCGTTGCCTTCGAAGCCCTTCTGATATTCCTTCCGTGGCGAATGTACATCGATACCCCACGAACAGGGAAATGCGCCGTCATCAAATTTTTTCTGATTCCGAAAATCGTCCGCATCCAGAAGCACATCGCCCATGAGACGTCGCGACTCCCGTTTACCCGCGATGTAGGCAACCCAACCCAAACGGTGGTTTGGGTACATGCCATCTACATTCTTGATCGCATCCCACGCTCCATACATCGCTCTAAAGTTGTGATCGCGAATGCGTTCTATGTCGTTGACCATGTCTTTATTGAA
>Ga0315336_1007531_pt1 | contig 10350 bp, 11 predicted proteins | sample ASW5metaG_FD_204512 | JGI IMG/M metagenome (GOLD analysis project Ga0315336, IMG submission 204512) | Ammonia-oxidizing marine archaeal communities from Monterey Bay, California, United States - ASW #5 | ecosystem: Environmental > Aquatic > Marine > Intertidal zone | place: USA: California... | reverse complement strand
ATAGGCGATGTACGCCGTCGCGGGATCATGCGGTGAAACCTCGATCGCATTGATCTGGCCGTCCTCAATGTCGTCCGGCGTAACATCGGTCCATGTCTGGCCATCGTCACGCGTGAGATAGATCAAGCCATCGTCGCTACCGGTCCAGATCGTGCCCTGCTCGTGTTCTGATTCAATCATGTAGTAGATCGTGCCATAGATCTCACCACCTGCACCTTCATTCGTGATCGGCGCACCCCCGTATCCTTGCTTGTCGTCTTCGTCACGTGTCAGGTCCGGACTGACCTCCTCCCACGTCATGCCGCGATCCTCGGTGCGAACCAAATGATTCGAAGCGTGGTAGATCGCCTCGTAGTTATGAGGGGAGGCAACGATCGGCGCGTTCCAGTTATAGCGGTACTTCATCTCCCTGCCCTGCAAGGCAGCCGGCAGCACCGGGTAGACGCTCACGTCTCTCGATGCAGCTGTCTGATGATCGTACTCGCTGATGATGCCCATATAGCAGCCGGCATATACGAAGCGTGGATCATCCGGATCGAACGCCGTATACGCGCTCTCGCATCCACCCACCTGATACCAGTCCTTCCAGGTAATGCCGCCCTCGCCCCTGCTTGCGATCGCGACAGAGCTGTTGTCCTGCTGGCCGCCGTAGACGTAGTAGGGGAATCGGTTATCTACGTTCACACGATAAAACTGTGCGGTCGGCTGATTGCGCTGTGTGGACCAGGACGCACCACCATTGAATGACACGTTCGCGCCACCGTCGTTGGCGTTGATCATCACGTCACTGTCGTTCGGATTGATCCAGAGATCGTGTGTATCACCGTGCGGTACAGACACGTTCGTGAAGTTCCGCCCGCCGTCGATCGATTTCATCATCGGCGCGTTCAATACATAGACCGTCTCCTGGTCGACCGGATCAGTATAGATCTCGATGTAGTACCAGGCCCGAGCTCGTGCAGACCAGTTGTCGCTGACCAGCTGCCATGAATCGCCTTTGTCATCGGAGCGATAGATACCACCGTCTGGGTCGGCCTCGATGATCGCGAACACTCGGTCGGGGTTTGCACGTGATACGTCAATCGAAGTTTTGCCCATCAAATCAGGCAGCCCATTTTCGATGCGGTGCCAGTTATCTCCACCGTCTGTCGATTTCCAAAGCCCGCTCCCTGGTCCACCGCTCTGTACTTGCCACGGCAGGCGCCGGTGCTCCCAGAACGCAGCGTACAAGATCCGCGGGTTCGTCATATCCATCGAGAGATCCGATGCACCCGAATTCTCATCGACGTAGAGGATATGCTCCCAGTTGTCTCCACCGTCCGTCGAGCGATAGAGGCCTCGTTCTTCGTTCGCACCATACGGGGCACCCTGCACCGCGACGTACACGAGATCAGGATCCGAAGGATGTACCCGGATACGTGAGATCGCGCGCGAACGATCGAGTCCGACATGGGTCCAGGTTTGGCCCGCATCGGTCGAGCGATAGACTCCGTCCCCGTGAGATGTCATCACACCACGGATTGCGTGCTCGCCCATGCCCGCGTAGACGACATTAGGATCCGATTCCGAGACAGCAATCGCACCAACTGACGAAGTCGCGAGCTGGCCATCGGACACGTTGTCCCAAGTGATACCAGCGTCCGTCGTCTTCCAGATCCCACCACCCACGGTGCCCATGTAGTACGTCCTCGGCTCTGATGGCACACCAGCATTTGCTACAGAACGGCCCCCACGGTACGGACCTATGGATCGCCATTCCATTGCACTAAACAAAGAAGGATCCACCTCAGACTCTATTTCTTGAGAGATCACACCCTGGGGCATCCAGAGCATGAGCAGCGATAGGACAGTGAGTGTGAATGATCTCATGAGTTTAGTTCCGTCTTGGGGGCTTCGTGGACAAGGCGGGATAAATAAACGTCCCCCGGGGATTCAGACCACTATACTGCATCATCTTGAATAGTTGTTATGCGAAAACCTCACCTACACCTTGTAGGCCATGTTTCCACTTCGTGACGAGAACCCGACCACGCTATCGCCGCTGATCACCTTCGGAGTGATCGCAGCATGCACGGCAGTCTGGGTGTTCCTGCAAGGAGCCGGAATGTCAGAGGAGACATACTACAGCTCGATTTGCACTCTTGGAGCGATTCCGGCCGAGTTGACTGGAAGCTTCAACATGAGTGAACAGCAGGGCCCATGCCCGACAGGCGGCCTCGGTTGGCCAGCCCTCTTCACCTCCATGTTCTCGCACGGAAGTTGGATGCATCTGATCGGAAACTGTTGGATGCTCTGGATCTTTGGCGACAACATTGAAGACTCCATGGGACATCTGCGTTTCTTGGCGTTCTTCATCCTGACCGGTCTGATCGCCGGCGGGGCTCACGCCTTTATGTCGCCTGACTCGAACATCCCGATGGTTGGTGCATCAGGCGCGATTAGTGGAGTCATGGGCGCGTATTTCATTCTGTACCCGAAGGCACGTATCAAAACGCTCGTTGTGTTCTTCTATTTCTTCCGCATCATGCCCATCCCGGCATGGGTATTTCTCGGGATATGGATCGGTATCCAGTTCCTGGGCCTGGGCGCTGCGGCAGCAGGAGACGGCGGAGGTATAGCCTACGCGGCGCACCTCGGTGGGCTCTTTGCTGGACTCGGTCTGGTTTTCCTGTTCCGTAAGACGAAACCAGCAACTGCCTGGATGTGAACTAGACAAGGAACTCTAGCCTCAGGCTCCTGTGATGACCCCTGCCCCATAGTGATCACATCTTGGCCGAGTACGATCTCGTATCGGCCATCTTTGTACCCAACGATGGTGATCTGTCCATCAAGATCAGTACGAAGCACAGTCTCTGCTGCGTAGGTATATGCCTCTAGAGCTTCGGCGTGTGGATGACCGTAGGTGTTCGATCCTACTGAGATCGCAATGATCTCAGGCTCTGCGTCCTCGAGAAATTCCGATGTGAAACCGTCATCACTTCCGTGATGTGGGGCCTTGAGCACAGTTACGTCGGGTACAACATCCTGCTGGGTCCAAAAACCCAACTCTTCGACTTCTGAATCTCCACTCAGAAAGGCTGCAAACTCTCCGTATCTCACAACCAACCCAATGGATCGGTTGTTGAAGTCGGTCGAAGCAATTGGGAGCAGTGGAAGAACTTCTATCTCGACACTGCCGAGACTGATCGAGCGTGGCTCGGCGATCAGATACGTGATGTCCGTTCGCTGCTGAAGCGTGCTCGCTAGGTTTTGGTACGTAGCGGTTGTATGGGTTTGGCCGTTGTCCATATAGAAGCGAACCGGAATCGCGTTGATTACATCGGCGATCCCTCCGATGTGGTCGGCATGGGGATGCGTCGCCACCAGGAGTTCTAGTTCGTCCACGTCCAGAGCTCTCAAGCTAGTTACTGGACTGCTCCAACCCGCGTCTACAAGCGCATCCTGGCCTTCCGGGGATTGGATGAGTACAGCATCTCCCTGTCCCACATCTAGAAATGTGACCCTGACTGATTCACCGACTGGAGCCGGAGCGGTAACACCGCAGCCCAGTAAGCCAACAAGAAGAAGTCCAGAGCAGAAAGCGCGCGAAAGTCCCATTAGTATCGCTTCCCAGCTCCTGGCATCGACCTACTTATCCTCCCATCCGCACGGCGATGGCGCCACCACCGACTAATCCCGCATGCTCGGACACATCCTCCGGGAATTCTTCACGCAGAAGTTTTTCGACCAGACCGGGTAGAACCGGGGGACCATCCGAATGTGTGCCCTTCCCGGTGATAATATGAACGACTTTTCCCCCGGATGTGCGGGCATGTCTCTCAAGGAAATTGCAGACCCGAACTTCTGCTTCCCGGGCACCCAACCCGTGTAAATCCAACCTGGCTTCAGGGATCTCACTAATGAGGAGCGCAGTCCCGCTCAGCTTTAGCGGAATCTCCGACGCTGTGTGTTCAGTTTTCTTTCTGCGCTTACTCACGGCCGGTCATCCTTGAATTCCCGATTGGTTCGGGTCATGTAATATGGTGGTGGTCCTTATCGTTGCCAGACACCCCAACCCCTTGAACGCAGCTCCTCCGCGTAGCTTGCTTCGACCTTCTTAGCTTCATCCTCACAGCCGAAAGTGGGCAATTTACCATAAGCCCGCGGGAACAGATTCTTTCCGAACTTGCGCACCCAACGGCTGCTCATCATTCCGCCCCGCATGTGCACACCAAAGCGGGCCTTCGGGGTCATTTTCGTGCTTCCTACATACACGCAAGGCTTGCCCCGCAGGTAGTTCTTGTTTTCGTCCCGGAATTTCTTACGACGTAGTACGCTCTTTTTTAGTTTGATCACGTAAACAGAAAAGTTATCCATGATTGCTAATCCTCCCCGGTGAATCAGGTAACGTGTTGTGCACAAAATGAGCCCATGTGCGTTGCCGATTTCTGGCATTGACTGCCCTGCCGGGTCAAAGCTCTGCACCGGTCAAGACTCGCCGATTTCCCAACCCGCATGGCCCGCCCCAGGTAGCGATGGTGCTCGGTCCACCATCTAAGAGCTTCGCGGCGATTTGCAGCCCGTCTTCCTTTAGCCATTTGACTCACCTCCTTCAATCTCGTCCAGCACATCTTTCACCCGCTTGAGCGGGCGTTTGAAACGCGGGAACTCCTTGATCATGTCCACGACCAATCCCGTAACAGCGCCACACAGCTTCTTTTCCATCGCAGTCATCCTGTCTCCTCGTGAGTAATGAAAGTGGAGTCGCCACAGTGGCGCTCCTACTGCCTCTAATACGCGCGCCGCACGCGAAACACGCACGACGCGCACACGTCCACATTATGCGCGACCCCTTGACGTCAAGTCGGCTCTCAACCCCCTACACTCCGTATCAGAACTGTCCACGGGGGCCCCGCGATCTCCAGCTCGGGCGTCGTATCTCCGGATCCCCACCACGTTCGTCACGGGTCCGGCCGTTTGTATTCCGGTCTTCCGGGAAGACGCTGAGATGTATCAGCCGATCGACCCCGTCCACGTCCTGCTCAAGCCTACCGCCGGTAACTCCATCACTTAGCACGTAGTAGCTTCCGATGCCCACGGTTGGAGCTTCCCTGGGGTTACAATCCGAAATTCGCCCGAGAAATTCGTCCGCCATCCCGGGCGTAACCCTATATGCCTGTGAACTCCGGCGACGTGATGAAAGAGCGTCCATGACATAGCCCCGCATGAGCCTCGTGTGGACCGCCCCGTAGAGATCCTCACTCCCGATCACATCAAGCGCGAGCGGCCTGCCATCCATGAAAGCCAACACACCGATTTGTTGATCCTGCAGTGGAAACTTCTCCACCCAATCCACCACGCTGTCCTCGACAGAGTGGGACACATCGTCGAGCGATCCGGTTGGGGAATGCACGTGAAGCGAGTCCTGCACGTCCTGGATCTCCGACCAAACGTCGCTTTGAGAGAACGCCAAATCCGAGGCCGAGGGATCTACACCGGCCCGGGCCATATTCTTCTCGTGATTCTTTACCTTCTTACGGACCCTGGTCGGCGAGTAGTGGCTACCAGCACTGAATTTCTCGCTGGTAAAACGCCAGCGCCCCTGCTCCACGCACGATACGGGGATATTGGTCTTCGCCCGCCCACCCACGATGACGGACCTGGCCGCCATGCGGGTCTGCCTGGCACCGGTGAGCTGCTCGCCGTCCAGTATCAGGACAGGCGCAGGGCCCCGGTTTTTGACCAGGAGTGTGGGCACAGTCCCCTGGCCGACTTCCAGGACATCGATCAAGTCCTTCGACAGGGCGTCCGCCAGAAGCATATGAGGCAAAGGTCCGGCCTGCTCCGAGGTGATCGGAAAGACGGCAAGGTTCCTGTGTTCTTGAATTGTTGTGCTGTCTGAGACTGTGATGTTGATCATGATATCCCCCTTGCGGTTCCCGTCGGCGTCGTTTACCCTAGTTGACGATGTCAACCTTTGAATTACAAGGTATTAAGCCCACTTGACACTGTCAACCCCACAGCCTTATGGATGTTCCAGCAAGCGAAAGCAACCTGAAACTCAGAACACTTCTCCTGAATGCCGCCTTCGAAGTCCTGGCAGAGGAGGAGACACCTTTTGAACTCAGGAAAATCGCCGAGCGGGCCGGCAAGAGCCGCACGGCCCCCTACCTGGTATTCGGGAAAGGCAAGCAAGGTGGTCTCAGGGCCCTGAAACTGGCGGTGGCCGCCGAGGGCACGGCCCAGCTACGCCACGATCTAAACAAGGCCCGTGAATCCAATACAGACCCCCGCCCCGCTTTCCGGAGCGCAGTCGAGGCATTTTTGACCTTCGCCGACGAACGCGACAGGCTCTTCCGCTTGATGTTCGGCCCGGAGGTGGCGGAAGCGGAAGGACTCCCTCCCGACCACCCGGAGCTTGAAAGACTCACAATTGCCCGCACGGAGCTGGAGCTGGTTCTCTTCGATCTGATCGAACCCTTCGGTACGACCGAAGACACCGTCCAACGTCTCATGAGGGCCTGGACCGCCATTCACGGGACCGCCGTCCTGATGCGCGATCCCGTGTACCGTGAGAAGATGCGCCCGTTTTTCCGCGGGCCAAGCGACTACGCCAATCTCGCCACGGAGATATCCCTGGGGATACCGACAGACTCCGAAGGGCTGAAGAAGGCGGCCGAGTGCCTGCTCCGTGCCCGCAACATGCGCCAAAAAGCATCGGGCGGGTCCGCTAAACGTGCCCGGCGTGCCCCCCCACCCTCTTCCGCACCACCGGACGGTCCCATGATGGCCAATAGTTTCCCCTTCTCTGGTGATACGGAGGATGAATCCCGCCACGGCACAATTCGCGAAAAATGGGAGGGATTGGAGGAAGACATGTATGATGATGCACTGGCATTCTTCGAACCGGATCCGGCCGGGGAGCCCGAGTCCCCGGACGTGGACTTCGGGAAAGCCATCGAAGGGATGGCCGGAATGCTCGGAATGACCGAAGAACAATCCGCGAGTGCCTGGAAGGCCGTCCGCAAAATGGCCGGACTTGATCCGGGCACGGGCTCGGGAACCGGAGCGGATATCGGCTCCATCCCGGATCCGGCAATTCGCCGGGCGTGGATGGCAAAACCGGCCCTGGATGGATCCCGCGTGCTCTGGATCGAATCCCGTCCTGATCAAGTATCCTGGGAGAGACAGGCACTCCAAGAGCTGGGCGTGGCAGTGTCCGCTGCCCGGACTACGAAAGACGCGCTGGAACTACTGCACCGCGGGACATTCGACCTGATCCTGTCCGACGTCCATCGGGGCGGAGACCCCGGCGCAGGCACGGACGCCCTTCCCTACCTGCAAAAGATTGCTCCCGATGTACCGGTCATCTTCTATGTGGCACAGCTGAATGAGGGAGAGGAAACACCCCAAGGGGCATCCGGGATTACGGACCAACCCGATGAGCTCTTGCATCTGGTACTCGACCAGATTGAAAGGGCGAGAATCTAGACCGGCTAGCCCCCGGTAAGTGGCACAAGGATTGCACTACAAGCATTCACAAATAGTGCCCTTGCTACCGGAACGAAAAAAGCTGTGGTGAAATTAGCGAAAAGAACTTTCTTGGCGGTTCTACTGTTCCTGGTGCTTTCTTTTGCGGGCTTGCAACGACTCAACCATCTCTCTGCCAGACCGATTGAGTTGAGTGAGTTTTCGTGGCTTAACAAGGTGGAGATCTATGCAGCATACGTGCTCATGAATGTGCTGGGTGCCGCGCTCTATCCCGAGATCGCAAAGGAAGGACTGTACATGCTGCTGCCTTCCTCAAAGGGTGAGGAAATGGCATTCGAGTCCGACTTTTTTCTGGACTCTAGATTCATTCAGAACGCATTAGATAACTACTCCGGGCCCGTTCGTCTGGCCTGGCCTTCTAGCGACTACCTGCTGGGCAACCCGGAAGCCAGGACCGCCTTGGCTTTGAACACCGGAACTTTGTACATAGAAGACGGCAAAGTAAAAGTATCGGTCCCCTGTACCTGGCCTAAGCAGAGTGATTACCGGGATCACTCGTGGGCCACCCCGCTTGTGAGGATTCCCGGTCTTCCCGAAATCAGAGTTCAAGAAGGGTTGTTCTGGGTACTAGAACAGGAAGGCTGGATCCATCCGTATACGGCAGTTTGGGAGGCGGATTTGCCGGTTAAGTGACCGGACACACAATATTTTCTTCTTAGCTACGTCAGGAGGGGCGATTCCGGAGCAAATAAGAGTGATCGCCGATAGGGGCAGAAAGTGCCTCTATAACAGTTGGTGCGGGAACGCCAGAGCCGGCGTACAGATCCAGCAAATCTTGGACGTCCTTTGCCAGGTCGGTTGCCAAGAACTCTCGTTCTTCATCACCTGCTACATTGAAGCCTTTAGCCCGTCGCGTAGCGTGGGCATGCAGGATCTCCAGGTATGGTTCAAGAAGTGGCGTCGGTATTGGAAACCGTTCTGCCACCACTATGGTTCCACGGATGATCAAGTAAGCTCCCAGGGCCATCCACCAGACAGCCATGAAGCCCACCAGGATCGCAAAACATCTAAAAACAACTCCCAGAAAGACTGCGCGGCTAATCCAACCATGAGTCAGCGCGTCTTGTAATCCCATCGGAAGTTGACCTGGGAGTTCCGCAGGAGTTATGGCTTTCCCAGCCCACAGGCCGGTTGCATGAAGCCGAGTAAGAAACAGATGCGTGGATCCGCTTGCCACCGCAAGCACAATCGAAGCCCAAAACCACATTTCGTCACGTTCCTTCTAGGTCGGGAGGACAGGGTGGGTAGGTTACGGTCTTTCCATCCTCCAACCACTCACCACATGGTTCCCCGTTCTTGAAAGTCCCCTTAAAGCATAACTGACCCGGGTTGCGGTACCACTCATACAGTCCATCGAACCTCCCGTCCTTGTAGATCCCCCGCTCCCTTACCTGACCGTCCCCGTGGTAATTCTCAAAAGGTCCATTCTTTTTCCCGTCCTTCATCGTACCCTTCTCTAATAACAGACTGCCAGTTGGTTTCCCATACTGCCAAAATGATCGGGGAAGATCCTGAACACTGAGGAAATCGAAGGGTGATAAAATCGGAGCGCCGGACAAGTAAGTCTCATACGGTCCGTTCAATTTCCCGTCCTTCATCGTACCCTTGAACTTCAACTGACCATTGTCATAGTACTTCTCATAGAGTCCGTCCTTGATCTCATCTGTCATAGTCTCCGCCCCTACCTGTCGACTCGGCACTCACCCATATCGTCATATACGTTACCTGTTCACGGTCAGACTTCTCAACACGGTGGTGGCTCAAAGATCAACTCATCGTTCCTCCACGCTTCCATCGCTTCCTCTTCCGACCCGAAGGTTTCGGTTGCACCATGAGTTCGTTCATCCTTCCAGCACCACACTGTCTCATAACGCTCACCAGGAAAGTTGTCGAGGTATGGATATAACCCACCCGGGATGGTGCCCCCGAGTTGTCTTATCGCGGCCTCCGCCTCTTCCTCTGACGCAAGGCCTACCGAAGCCACTTCGACATCCTCTCTACCACCGAGTTCATCCCCTTGAATGACAACGTAGTTAAGGCTGTCCTCCTTAAAGGCCGACACCCTGCACACAAAGAATCGCGCCGGGACGTCATTTGGGTTTTCCATCAGCTAGCTCCTATAAGCACGGGTCAGTCCCCCTGCTCTTTGTTCAAGAATGAATAGATAGAACGCCTGCAGCGCGAGAGCATCTAACTCCGGAGTCACAATCGGAAACGGGTTGTCTCGATGCTTCGGAGGATCCTGCCGCTGAGCCCCGTAAAGGCGTCCGGGTCGTCTTTTTACTCCTTGTTCTCGGGGGGCAGACCGAGTGAGCAGGGCAAGGAAGTTGCGTGTAACTCTTTCAGTGAACTGCGTCTTGATCCTCCGGCGCGTACTCATCCCAATAGGCGCGTTCCACCGCCTTTGCCAAGGAGGCGATCGTCTGAAAACCCATATCCACGATATCTGAATCCACTTCCGTTACCTGTTCTCTGCCCAGCAACCTTGCCAGTTCGTCCTTGAGACGTGGAGGCAAATCACACCCCAGCCTATGAATGTGCTTGTTCCTGACTTCTCGAATTGAGTTGAGCTGCCTATTAATTCTCTTTGGAACCCGAATGTCGAGACCGTGAGAATTACGCAAAGTGTAGAGGTGCATTTCTATGTGGGGCAGGTCCCGCCGCCTCTCTTCCTCCACCCCATCTGATTCATCGGCGAAGTCCTCTACCACAGCTTCAAGGAGTGTCTCGAGCAAGGCGAACTGTTGACAAATAATAGAGCCGTTAAAGTACTGAACAAACCAATCTTGATCCGATAACAGCATGTCTCCAAAGACATCG
>Ga0315336_1007530_pt1 | contig 10352 bp, 4 predicted proteins | sample ASW5metaG_FD_204512 | JGI IMG/M metagenome (GOLD analysis project Ga0315336, IMG submission 204512) | Ammonia-oxidizing marine archaeal communities from Monterey Bay, California, United States - ASW #5 | ecosystem: Environmental > Aquatic > Marine > Intertidal zone | place: USA: California... | reverse complement strand
CCAAGGGACCGATCGCAGTACAGGGCTATTTGAAAACAAAAGACGAGAAAGAAAGGCAGTACCTGATCCCACTGATCTTTTGCGATGAGCTGCTCGGTTTCTGGGCCATCGGGATCGACGCCTCGAAAATCGCTAACATTCCGAACTTTGATGGCGTTTTGCGCGACTACACTTCCCGGATCAGCGAACTGCTGCACGACAAGAAGAAAGCCACGAGCCCATCCGGAGATCTCTCTGGAATCAACCTGGGGGCGCCAGTGGACGAGGCCGAGGACAGCCACAAGGACCTGAGCTCGACCCTTGGCCTTCTGCAGCAGCGTCTGGGCTCACTCGACATCCTTATCAACAGCCTGAACTCAGGAATCATCGTCTATGACATCTTTGGTCGAATCCTTCAGATCAACGAAGTCATGCTCCTTATGCTGAAAAAGGAAAACCTCGTTCCCTTTGAGATGACAGCGCTGGACATGATCATGTCCCTGAGCGACTACGACATAAGCAGGGCACGCAAGCTTCTACGACGCGTCATTGTGGATAACGATCAGGTTTCTTTCCCAGTAACGTTCCGCTCAAACAAGAGGAGCAGGTTCTTGATGAATCTGAAGCCTCTGGTCGAAAGCTCCAACGAGGCGTCCAGCGCACAGCAGTCGAAAAGGAAGACAAAGAGCATACTGTGTGAGCTGGTGGAAACCACGACGATGGCGATGGTGTACGAGATGAAGAGCCGGTTGACCGAGAGGCTCTGCCTGCAGATCAGGAACGATCTGGCGCCCATTGATCTTTCGTGGTCCATGCTGCAGGACACAAATTTGCAGCTGGAGGATCGTAAGCTCCTGGCGGAGGTAATTCAGTCCAAGATGAGAAAGAGCGTCACCACTCTGAGCGAGTGCCAGCAGTATCTGGCAACCGACGCGGACGTGGATGAGCTGGATAGATTTCCCGTTGATCCAAAGGCACCTCTCGAGCTGGCGCTCGAGGAACTAAAGACGTCGCTGGGTCGACAAGCCGTGACGTTCCAGGTGAACCAGCCACACTTCGTCAGTTACGTCTTCGCTTCGACGGACAAGCTGAAAGACCTGCTGAAGGCAATCTTACTCGTGTTGAGCAAGGACGCCACGGACGACAGCAATATTCTTGTCCGTCTCACGGAGTCCGATGACGTCGTCGCGTTCGACTTCTCCAACATGGGTTTCGGAATTCCAAATGAATTATTGCAGCAGTACCTATTCGGCGATCAACCGGTTGCGTCCACCGAGTTGCAGACCGTGGCGGATGGCACCCGGTGGGTAGAAGCCTGGGGAGGCACGATGGAGGCTTTCAGCGACGTCGGGGTCGGTATGCACTTCACCGTGCACTTGGTCAAGTTCATTTAACCAAAGATACATAGTGGACGCTTGAGAGATGTCTAATGAGTGAAGCGCGGACGGCCAAGACAGTCCTGATCATAGACGACGACCCGGCTTACCGGCAGGTATTGACTATGGCGTTGAACGCCTCAGGGTACAGGGCGACTGCGGCTGAGAACGGTGCAAGAGCGTTACCCATAGTAAGCAATTCTCCCCCGGACATCATACTTCTCGACATGTTGATGCCGGTAATGGACGGGCTGCAGTTTCTACGATGGGTCAAGCAAGAAGCCAAGGTCTCTATCCCCATTGTAGTCTTGACTTGCATGGATAGCCGGTCCGTTGTCGTCGACGCGCTTCTTGCTGGCGCGACTGACGTGATCACGAAACCATTCAGCCTCCCCATACTAATCAGGAAACTTTCTACTCTGGCTTGACGGTCCAAAGAATGAGCATCGTTGCCTTTTCGATACCCATATTCCCTGAAGGAAGCCTCTCCGAATCCGTAATCACCACGGTGTGGGTGGGTGTCTTCGTGCTAGCGATGTTTAATCTACGGCTCGGCTGGACTCTCTCGGGCCTTGTAGTGCCCGGGTATCTGGTCCCATTGCTGATTGTAAAGCCCTGCGCCGCACTTGTCGTTTTCGGGCAGGGGGTCCTTACGTACTGGATCGTCTATGCGTTTTCCAGATACGGATCCCGTTTGGGATTCTGGTCAAATGTTTTCGGCCGGGATCGCTTCTTTGGGTTGATTCTGGCAAGCATCGCTGTGCGTGTCGTAATGGATGGGTACTTGCTGCCCCGATTCAGCCGATACGCCATGGTGAACTGGGGAGTGCAGTTCGACCTTCTCAACAATCTGCACAGCTTTGGTCTAATTATTGTTTCGCTGATAGCAAACCAATTTTGGAAGCCTGGTCTGGTAAGAGGCCTCACACCACTCTTCGTGACGGTCGGAATAACATACCTGATAGTCAGGTATGTCTTGATGATGTATACGAATTTTAGCATAGGCGCCTTTCACTACATATATGAAGACATCGCCATATCCGTGCTGGCGAGCCCCAAGGCGTATATCATCCTCGTGATTACTGCATTTGTAGCGTCTCGCCTGAATCTGTATTACGCGTGGGACTTTAATGGGATTCTCATTCCATCCCTGATGGCAATACAGTGGTACGCGCCGCTGAAGGTTCTTACCTCCGTGCTGGAGGCTGCGGTCGTGTACTGTGTGGCACGATACATTTTGCAGCTTCGGTGGTTCAGGGAGGCCACTGTGGAGGGGGCAAGAAAGATACTGCTCTTCTTCAACGTTTCGTTCGCCTACAAGCTAGCCCTCGGACACGTCCTGGGTACGTTCTTCCCGGCGCTGCATGTTACAGACTTTTTTGGCTTCGGTTATCTGCTGCCGAGCCTCCTGGCGATCAAGATGCACGACAAGAAAATCCCGATCAGAATAACCAGAACCACTTTGCAAGCATCCCTCATGGGAGCATGCGCAGCGGGTGTGGCGGGATTCTTGTTTACGTTCCTACCCCAGACATGGCTTGTTTCTGAAGCAGACGCCGTTGCTGTACGCGCGATAGGGGAAGAACGTACGGACAAGACGCTCATTGAAAAGCTACGTGAGGAGAAAGTGTATATATATAACAGGAGGGTATCCGAGAAAAATATCAGCCCGATGCAATCGGAACTGGATGCCTTCGTTGGTGCGCTGCGGCGAATCAAGAACAGCTTTGCGGAGGGGGAAGAGGACGACCTGGAGACGGCACGGCTAATGCTGGCGCAGGTCGGATACAGTGCCGTACTGGTTGAAGGACGGTACTTGTATTTGAGCGAGGCCCCACCAAGGCGGGGATGGGGGGCGTATGTCATCGACAAGATGAGCGAGGGCGACCTGGTGGTCGAGGTTCCTGCACCGCTGGAGGAGTGGGGAACGATGGAATGTGGTGCCTGCTTCTTTCAATTGTTCAAGGGAAAAGGTCTGGCGATATACACAAAGGGGAGCAGGGTTGACGGGCGGTCTGGCCACCAGGCGTTGGTTACGCGGCGAACGTTTTTTGATCTTTTTCACACCGTATTCGCCCGTCGAGAAGCTCTGCAGGTGCGGGGCTACGGCGCGGAGGTGTTGCGCACTCTATACAAGGTCAAAGTCACGCGGGACAGCCTCAAAGAGCCAAACGTCGCAAGCAGCCTGTGGGTGACGTCGCAAGTCCCGCAAAGCGTCCGTTTGAGCCAGCTGAAGGAGCTGGTCGAGAAGATCAAGCTGGAGTGGCGCAACTCACCGTTCCGGAATGTGCAAAGAGAAGCGAGCAACTCCGGATTCGCCGAGCTGTTCCTGAGGAGGGACGACCGGAAGCGCATCCTGGCTCGATGGATTTCCGGGGCAGACAGAATGAATGGCGCGCCGGATGTTGAGGACACCAAGGAACTCCCCAGGGGCGTTTCCCTGGGACAGTGGCTGCTGCAGTCGAAGGAGTATATCGCCCCGCGCGGCAGCAATCTGTACGTTGAGCCGCCGCTCGAAAATCTGCTGTTTCTGGACGAGGAGGTGTTGAAGCCTCTGGTGCATGTGATGCTCAGGAGGAAAAGAACAGAGGTGGACTGGGACGGAGCTGTTGGAGAGGTCAGGGCCATCCATAGCGCTGCAAAATCGTTGGGATACGAAGTTATCTACCACAAGGAATCTGGTTCGGGCCATGAGTATATCATTCTGAGCGAAGACCGGAACGCCAGCGCAAAAAGATATTGGGGTACCTATGTATTTCGCGTAGGGAACTTCAAACCATATATAATTGAGATCCCGCATCCTGTTTATGAAGAAAATACGCTCGAATACGGCGTCTCCATGTTCCAGCGCCTGCAAGCGTCAAGCCTGCTCATCGCTGGAAGCCACCCCAAATGCAACACCGACGGTACGGCAGATGTGGCCCTCCTGGACAACAAGAAAAGCTTGTTCAATCTTGCCAACCAAGTGTTACTCCGCGATACGGGAGATGCGGCCTTCCTGGCGATTCAGGTGCGTGCTCTCGGGTATAGGCCAGGAATCGGTTTGCCGGATGCAGATGCTTTGGTTGCGTTTAGCGACGCCAGTGTGAGTGAGGATACCCTGGGGCCGATGGGTATCGAATTCCTTTCAAGGCTCAAACGCGACGGGTTGTCCATTCAGTTTGTCGACGGGAGCCGCGGAACCGTTGGGTACGAGGTGTATGGGTCGGCTCAGGCTCTGTACTTGTCCCACACGAAAAACAAGGAGTTTTCGGCCCTATGGCTGTCACCTTTCGAACGCAGGGCTTACAGGCAATATTCGGAGGATCTATTGCAGGAAGCCCAGTTTGCGGCGCTGGGAGTGGAGATGTCGAACCTCGATCTGCTAACAACACTTGCACGCGAAGAATCTATTGCCAGTCTCGATGAAATACCTGACGGCATCGTGGCGCTCTTACGACGCTATCGAGCGACTCAGGATATTAATAGTGTGTATTCAATACGGATACTGTGGAGAAATTTACGCTTGGTTAGAACCTTCGAGAGCGGCACACAAAGGCCATACATGCTCATCTATCAGAATTCCAGGTTGCTTCCTGTCGTTGCCAATCTGGGCTTCACGGGTGATCGCTGTGAAGAGTCTTCTGACTTCGAGAGTGGGTTCCCGGTCAGTGCTGCGGGTCTGCAGCGATATGTCGAGGCGGACGGGTGCCTCCTCTTGATTGGAAACGCGGCGAAGTGAAAACGCGCAAATTACCAGCACTCGTTTTTGCCAGAGTTACGGCCGTTGCCGTGGTGATATATGCTCTGGTTCCATCGCGGGTTTCAATAACGCTGGTCGAAGACAGCGTCGCTTCCGACATAACCAGATCGCGTACGTCTACGGCCTACGTGATGGGAAACGAGCGGTGGGTTACCTTCAGCGTTCCGCCACTGCAGCGGTTCATCAAAGTGGTTAGCAACGCGAGCGTTCCTGCTCACCTTTACCCTGAACTGGATCTGACGTGCGAATACACTTTGCGGTACCAGGTCCTTGACTCGAGCGGTCGGATCCTTCGTGATCAGGTTCTCAGCGTGCGTGGCCGTTCCCTGAACTACAGGGACGACAAGACGGGCACCGTGTTCCCCGCCCAAGCCTACCTCGGGTTGCCCCTCGTACCACTATCCTCGCGAACAACGGTAGTCAATCTGGAGGGTCTAAAACCTGGGGCCTACCGCTTGAAGCTTGCGCTGACGGTGGCAGATCCTCGTGTCCGCGACGCCATTGTCCGTGTCTATCACCGTGAAAAGGCCCAGCAACACGAGCTGGGGTACTTGTGGCATAGGTTTTCGCGCGAAAAGCGCGAGAGGCTGGCGCGCGCTAGCGTTTACGGTCCGGATTTGCTCACGGAAAAGGAAAAACAGAACCTGCTCCAGAACCGATGGGTGGCTTTGGCTCCGCAAGGAATCCATGGAAAGGACTACCAGGAGCGAAAGCTTTACTCACTCAAGCAGAGAGAGAGAAAAGCAAAAGCCGAGGGAATTCTACCGAGAGGCTTGTTTGTGACGGATGGGAAACCGGGTACCGTGCCGATTCCCGAGGGCTTGGGGTGCATCCGTTTTGAGCTCCAAAGAATCGAGGATGCGGACGGTTTGGCCGTCGTGTGGCTCCGGTGGCATCGGAGAGATTTTGCTACGCCAGTCGTGAGTGAGATGGAATGCGAGGGGGCTCGTTGTATTTACAGGGAAGAGTTTGACGGCGGTCTCGTGGAAGTCGAGCCCAGCGAGGACATGGTTGTGCGAGTTTTCGTCGAGGGGCTTCCGGAAGATATGGAGATCACGCCCGTAGCGCCGGGCATTCCCGGGTACGTTCTCAGGGATGATCATCCGGTCGAGTTCAGCTTGGTGAATCCGGAGGGAAGGCAGACGGCACTGCGACTCGATGTTCGGCGCATTCACCCTGAAGAGGCGTTTGATACCGAGGCGCCGGTTTCCTGGAGGTACGAATTACTCGACGAATCACGGCGGCAGATCGCTGCCGGATCCATCGCTGACGTCCATTCCATAGCGCGATATGACAGAGTCGTTGGGAGGTTTGAAGGAGCCACCGTGAGCAATCCTATCAGGCGGTACCTCTGTTTGTCGCCGCGATACGCGTCGGTCCGGATCTTCTCAAACGATGACGGCGTTTGCGTCAGCGGCTATACGCGACCCTATGAATTTGTCCGAAGGCTTAGGGTTCCTGAGCAATACCTGGAATTCGAAAGGAAGCAGAGCGATTCCAAAAACTGGTTTCCGATCCGACCGGATAACTACACCGAATGTATTTTGAATGCAGGAGAAGCCTTTTTTAAGGTTCAGACCCGTCCGAGACAAGTCGCTGACAATATTCGCTACGGAAATTACCACGTTGAAACATGTGATCCCATCGACGAGGTAGATTCCTACAAGATACTGGCCCCTGTCGAGCACTCGGAGTTCGATAGGCAATTGAGCCCCGCGTATTTCGCCAATATTTCCCCCGGACGAGCGAGAAGTTTGGATCTTGTAAACATCGTACGGGATCCATTTATACGGCCACGAATTATATATATAGGAGAGGATGACTCCATATCCGTCTTGAGAGTGTTCATCGACGGCAAGCTCCATTTCGAGTTGCCCCAGGCCACTAACTCGAATGAGGCCGTCTTACCTCCATTAGCCGCTGGTCCGCACCGGGTCACGGTCGAGGCTCCGGAGGGCTCACAGGTCTATCTGAACAACGTTGCTGCATCGACAAAAGGACTGCACCTGGAGCGTACGGTGTACTGGCTCGGTGACGAGGCGTTGAGATATCAAATCGAGAAGAAGACCGCAGAACGGGAGACATTGTCGATGGGGTTTTACGCGGAAGGCTGGGGTGCTCGAGAGGTGGTACTGAGCGTCACCATCCTCGAAGCAAACAAGGTGGCGTCACTTCCCGTAAAGTCATGGACATTCACGAGGAACAGGTATCGCATTCGCCAGTCCGGTAGCGGAGATATTCCGGTAGTGGGTGGGGCCACGGAATCTTTATCGGGTGGAGAATTGTTTTTTCTAACTCTGGGAGCCGATCTTAGTCCTGGGCCCTACAAGGTGCATGTGGAGCTCGAAGAAGGGTCGCCAGGCTTTTTTTACGCAGCACAGGTGATCGGCGCAAGGAAAGAGAGGCGGAGCATTTTCGGCGAACCCGGTGTGATTCTCGGAGAGTCTCAGGAATGAAAAGCAAGTGCCTGTTCATGCTGATCGTGACCTCCACGTGGGTGTCGTGGGCGCGTCCAACTTGCGCCGAGACGATCGAAACGGTCCTCGAGGAAAGCCAGAGCCAGAACTACGTTGCTCCTACGAGAGAGCAACTGAGCGTGGCGTACAGGCTCTTCGCGAGCGTCTTCGCCGGGAAGAGCGGAGACGTTCTCCAACCGTTGTGCGGGGAACTCGGCCTCGAGTTAGTACAGGTTCAGTCAATGGGAGAGGAGTTGCTGGTATTGCGTGAACATGCTGCGCACAAGGAGGGGCGCGGAGTGTTCATTTTCCGCAGAAGCGGCTTCCGTCCTCTCGCTATCCAGGCACCCCATTCCCGGTTCGATCTTCACACGGGAGTCATTGCCAAGACGCTGTTCCTGGAAAGTCGCGCGGTGGCGGCTGCCTGGAATACCGTGAGGCGCTATGAGGGTTTTGACAGCGGTAACGGGAAAACTTCGGCTGCAGACCTGGCACACCTCGAGGGGAGCTTTTTTCAGTCATTCACGCGCGCTTTTGCCGACGCGCAACCGAAGGGGGTTCTGGTGCAGTTGCATGGCTTCGGAAAGAAGGGACGAGAAACCACAAAGGGGGCTCGACCCGACATTATTCTCAGCAACGGAAGCAAAACGCCTCCACGCTGGTTGGTGCCGACGGCGCAGAAAATCACTCGGGCTTGCGGAGCAGAGGTTGCTGTCTATCCGTTTGACATCATGGAACTTGGCGGAACCACCAACTGGCAAGGGAAGCTGCTGCGAAGCCTGGGGCACTCGGGCTTCCTGCACGTTGAACTGAATCTGGCTCTCCGACGAAAGTTGACGAAGAACGCAAAATTCCGGCGGACATTCTTGGGGTGTCTTCCAGAGAAACAGTCGTGAAGAGCAAGGAAACTACGGTTTTCTTGTTGCTTCATTCCTGGCTTTGTTTCGCCCCCGGTTCGCTCGAGTCAAGGAGTTTCAAGTTCCAGGTCGCTCTTGACAGTCGGGGCTTGCCACTGCGTTGGGACAATATCGAGGGCTCACCCTTATGGGTCGATGGCGTGTCACCCCAGTACTCCAACGTCACCGGTTATCACCAGGTACGACTTGACCCAGGAAAGAGCACCACTGTCTGGCTGAGTGAGAAGACGGTCTTGCGGGTTTCTCGCGGGGGACAAGCCTTGAGCCCGCGGGACTTGAGGGCCTGGGTCTGGCGCGGATCCGGACTGGAACTGGAGATCGCTCCGATCCAGTCGAACGACAAAAGCTCCCTCCTTTTTTACCCACGGTCATTGAACCCCGTTCTGGTAAGAGTTGCACGGCCGGTAAGTCATTCCGGACCGCTGGAGTTCGGTCTGTTCGTTTCTCGCGTCGAGTTTGAGTCAAGGAAACGGAAGTATCGCGAAATCGTGCCGCTTTCCGGGGAAGTTTCGAGGATTTCGACTTCGAGACTGCAGGCCGGGGAACGTTACTGGCCCGGCAGGGCGGAGCCTCTGGTCGCGGGCGTGCAGGGGCCAGCGACGTTCGCGCTCAGGACTCGCCTCGTCTATCCGGGGTCGGAGTCGAACCAACTACAAAGCTACCTCGTGCGGGTGTTCCTTGACGGCGAATGGTCTACTTTTGATCTGGTGACTACACCGGAAATCAGTAGTTCGTTGCGGCTCGACTCCGAAGAAGTAGCCCTCGGCGCTGAGAGAACCGTCTACTTCAAGGTGCCTCGAGGGTTTCATGAGGTAAAGATCGAACACGGTGAACGAGTCTACTCGAGGCTCTTGCGAAGCTCGACCGACGATTTTCTCCTGGGTGCCCCAACCGAACACTTTCCTACTCAACCCTTACTCTCCGGTTTCCCAGAGGATACCGCTTCTGCCCCGACCCTTGACGCGCGAGCGCTGCAGTGCCTTCGAGACAACAGCAAGGTCGGGAACCGCCTCCTTGGGTCCATGTACTTTCACGGGGTGGCCACCGAGCTCTCCACACACCCCGAAGATCGCGCCGTGGCCGCAATGCTGTATCGGCGATACTCCCGGTATCGGAACCTGTACCCGCTTCAGAAAAACACCCCCGGTGCGCAACGTCGGGGGTTGTTCGTTGTTCCACGAATGCTGAAGCCCGTGGAACGCTCCGGTGACCTCTGGCTTTCCCAACCGCACCTTGGAGACGCCCTGAAAGGAATGTCTCTGGGAGCCTTCCTCGAGCTTCCGGCAAGCCGGGCGAGCGGTCACACATACCCCTTGCCCGCGAGGCGTTCACCTTCGATGCTACGCATAGCCGTGATCCAGCAGACAGAGTCCGGCGCTGCCGAATTTCCATCCGAGATCATGGTACGGCTGGACTCCCGGCGTCCCATGTTACTCAGGACCGCCGGGTGCCCTGACTCGGTGGCCACCGCTTTCCGACCGACGCGGGCGGAGGCCGCGTTTGCTGCGCTGGGTTACTTACACCCGCCCTTCACCACGACGACCTTCTACGGGCCACTCAGCAAATACAGACCCGTCTTTCCGTTTTTCAGGGTAGCCGTGGCGGAAATTCCCATAGATGAAACAGTCCAGAAAGTACGTCTCTGGACAACCCAGGCCGATACGGCGCCTCGAGCCGCGGTGCAGTACCTGGCGGATGACTTCTACACGATGAGCGAAAGTGAATACCTCGAGACGGCGAAGGTTGCTCGAGACGTGGACCCGGGTGCCAACGTCATGGTCAGGTGTTTCGAGCTGTGGGCTCGAGGGGAAGTACCGGAGAGCTCTCCGTGGCAGAAGCTTACAAACGAATGGCTGCCACTGTTCAGGTTCTTGAAGCAGGC
>Ga0315336_1007529_pt1 | contig 10353 bp, 6 predicted proteins | sample ASW5metaG_FD_204512 | JGI IMG/M metagenome (GOLD analysis project Ga0315336, IMG submission 204512) | Ammonia-oxidizing marine archaeal communities from Monterey Bay, California, United States - ASW #5 | ecosystem: Environmental > Aquatic > Marine > Intertidal zone | place: USA: California... | reverse complement strand
ATGGTTCCTTGATCTCGTGCATCGGGGCCGAAGCTATAATCCAAGCCACCGATAGGATCATGTGCCGGACAATGTCGGGTAGATGTCGGGTAGATGTCGGGTAATAGTGGAGTGAATGGATGAAAAAATCCGTAGCGGTCGCGCTCGTGTTGCTACTCAGCGTGGCCCTCTGGATCGGATCGGGCTTCCTGTCTGATTCAAAGCCGCCTAAGCCTGCAGAGACCGCCTCCACGGCTTCTGGAGGGCTTTTGCATCCGCCCTCTGTGCAGGTAGAGACCTTGCGGGCGGGCTCGGTTGCTCAGGTGTTGCAGTTGATGGGTGTGACGGCGCCCAGGCGTCAGGTTCACGTGCCTGCTCAGACCAAAGGCACAATCGTTGCGCTAACGGTGAAAACCGGTGCCCGGGTCGATGAAGGGCAACTGCTGGCACGGATTGACATCGGTGACCGAAAAGCGCGATTGCGAGAGGCGCAGGCACTGTTGGCACAGCGTGAAGTTGAGTATCAGGCGGCAACCCAGCTTTCAAAGAAAAATCTGCAGTCAGCAACAGAGTTAACTCGCACCCAGACCTCGCTGGACTCGGCGCGGGCATCGCTAGCCGCTATCCGCCTGGATATACACAGGACTAAAGTGGTTGCGCCATTTGCGGGGGTCGTAGAGCAGCGCTTTGCTCAGATCGGTGATTATCTTGATGTGGGGCACAGCGTGTTCAGACTGCTGGATCTTTCAAAGATAAAAGTCCAGGGACAGATCGCTGAACGCGAGGTCTCGCGTTTGCGCCTGGGTATGCCTGCAGACCTCACCCTCGTTGATGGACAGCGCCTCTTTGGAGAGGTCACCTTTATCTCGCGAGCGAGCGACAGCGCGACCCGCACCTTTCTCGTCGAAGTCACCGCAGGTAATCCGGATCTGTCGATCTCAGCAGGAATGACGGCGAAGATCACGCTCAGTCTCGGCGACCGGCGAGGCCATCGTCTCAGCCCAGCAGTACTGACACTGGACGATGAAGGTCGGGTTGGGGTCAAGATCATTGACGACAGCGCCACAGTGCGTTTTGTTCCCGTGGAGTTGATTGCTGACAGTCCTGAGGGAATGTGGCTGGGCGGTTTGCCTGAGACGGTCGAGTTGATCACTGTGGGCCATGAGTTTGTGTCAACGGGACAACGGGTCACCGTAAGTCGCGGTGTGCAGTAGCGCCTGCTGACGACGATGTCGATCATCGGCGCCGCTTTTGGTTATTCGCGAACGGTCCTGGCCGTTCTGCTGTTCATCCTGATCGCTGGGTCGATCGCTTATCAGGATATTCCCAAGGAGTCCGAGCCGGACATCGACATTCCGATCATTTACGTGACGATGAGTCACGAAGGGATCTCGCCCGAGGACGCCGAGCGATTGCTGATTCGACCCATGGAGCAGGAACTCAAGTCGATCGAGGGCATCAAGGAGATGCGGTCCACGGGGTATGAAGGTGGTGCGAATGTGCTACTCGAGTTCGATGCGGGCTTCAATTCCGATGCAGCGCTGAGAGATGTCCGCGAGGGGGTTGATCTTGCCAAAGGAAATCTGCCGATGGCAACTGATGACCCTGAGGTGCACGAGGTCAACTTCAGCCTATTCCCGGTTGTTGTAGTCATCCTTTCTGGTGTTGCGCCTGATCGTGCGCTGTACCGGCTTGCCCGGGAACTCAAGGATGAGATCGAGGGGATCGGCCAGGTCCTCGAGGTCAATATTGCGGGCAATCGCTCTGAAGTCGTAGAGGTAATTGTCGACCCGTTGAGGCTCGAGAGTTATGGACTAGATCCTGCACTGGCTGCGGCGACCGTGAAGAGTTCAAACATGCTGGTTGCCGCCGGTGTGCAGGACACTGGCAAGGGCCGGTTTTCGATCAAGGTTCCCGGCCTCTTCGAGAGTATCCGAGATATTGCCGATCTACCGGTGCTGGTGGACGGCGATGCGGTGGTCTCAGTCCGTGATATTGCCGAGGTGCGCAGAACCTTTAGGGATCCAACGAGCTTCGCGCGGGTCAATGGAAAGACAGCCGTCGCACTTGAGGTGTCAAAACGTTCTGGAGAGAACGTCATTGAGACCATAGAGCAGGTCCGTGCAGTCGTTAACAACAAGCAGGCGCAGTGGCCCCAGACTCTGCGTGAGACGGTTGAAGTCAGTTACTCGCAGGATCGTTCGGATCAGATCCGGACAATGCTCAATGATTTACAGAACAGTGTTATCAGCGCAGTTATTCTGGTGATGGTCGTGGTGATCTCCACTTTGGGGGTCCGCAGCGGGCTGTTGGTCGGTATTGCGATTCCCGGATCATTTCTGACGGCGCTATTGACGCTCTTCCTACTTGATGTGTCGCTCAATATTGTGGTGCTGTTCAGTCTGATTCTGGCCGTGGGCATGCTGGTGGACGGCGCTATTGTGGTCGCCGAGTTTGCAGACCGTAAGCTGAGCGAAGGGCTGCCACGGCGTAGGGCGTACCTACAGGCCTCGGGGCGGATGGCGGCACCGATTATTGCGTCCACAGCGACGACCTTGGCAGCATTCCTGCCTCTGGTGTTCTGGCCTGGCGTGGTAGGGGAGTTCATGAAATATCTCCCGATGACTGTGCTCATTACGCTTATTGCCTCATTACTGATGGCGCTTATCTTTGTTCCTACGGTCGGCTCCTTGATCGGAAAAAAGACCACTATCAGTGAGCGCGCACAGCGCGCCTTGCTTGCTGGTGAGCAGGGTGAGCTAGATAACGTCGATGGCTTCACCGGTCGCTATCTGTCTTTGCTGAAGGGCGCTGTTAAGCGACCTGGCTCGGTGCTGATCTCAGCGGTTGGCGTATTGATCGGCGTGTTCTTTCTCTACGGCACCATCGGCCCAGGGGTTGAATTCTTTCCCGACGTAGAACCTGACAATGCCCAGATTCAGGTACGGGCACGGGGCAATCTTTCAATCTCGGAGCAGGACGAGATTATGCGTGCCGTCGAGCGACGCGTACTGGATGTGGGGGGAATCCGTACCTTCTATACCCATGTGGGCGCAGACAAGAACAATGAAGAGGCAGAGGATATTGTCGGGTCAGTGTCGCTCGAATTCGCCGACTGGCGTCTGCGCCCGCGGGTCAGCGAGATCTTCCAAACTCTGGACCGAAGATTGCAGGATTTGTCTGGCGTCATCATCGATCTTCGGAAAGAGGAGGGCGGTCCCTCGGTAGGAAAGCCTTTGCAGCTGCAGCTTTCCTCCGTTTATCCGGAACTGCTGGAGGCCGCGGCAGCCAAGGTCAGGACCCGTTTCGACGGGATGGCCGGATTGAACAGTATCGAAGATTCCCGGCCGTTGCCGGGTATTGACTGGACCCTCGTGGTGGACCGCACCCAGGCGGCAAAATACGGCATCGATATCAGCGGTATTGGCAATACCATTCAGATGACTACTGGAGGATACAAGATCGGAGAGTACCGTCCGGATGACAGTGAGGATGAGATCGATATCCGGGTTCGTTTCCCGACAATAGACAGGACGGTGACCGGCCTCAATGCCGTAAGAATTAATACCGCATCGGGCGCAGTGCCGGTTTCGAACTTCGTCAAGCGTGAGGCTCGTCAGAAGACAGGTATGCTTAGCCGGGTCGATGGTCTACGCGTCGTTACTGTGAAGGCAGATGTCGATGAAGGCATCCTGGCAGATGACAAATTGCGTGAACTGCAGGACTGGCTCAAGCAGAGCCCTCTTGACTCCCGGATTCAGGTCGATTTCAAGGGCGAGGACGAAGAGCAGGCGAAAGCGCAGGCCTTTCTAGGCAAGGCGTTTCTCGTTGCACTGTTTCTGATGGCCTTGATATTGGTCACTCAGTTCAACAGTTTCTATCAGGCGGCACTGATTCTTTTTGCGGTTGTTATGTCCACTGTAGGTGTGTTGATCGGTCTGATTGCGACGCAATCACCCTTTGGAATCGTTATGAACGGGATTGGGGTGATTGCCCTGGCTGGGATCGTAGTGAACAACAATATCGTACTGATCGATACCTATGTCCGGCTTCGGGAAACGGTTAAGGATCCAGTCGAGGCGGTTTTGCGCACAGGGGTACAGCGTCTGCGCCCTGTGTTGTTGACCACCGCTACCACAGTCTTAGGTCTGATGCCTATGGTGTTTGGCATCAATATCGATTTTTTCACCCGGGAGGTCACACAAGGGGCTCCGTCTACTCAATGGTGGACGCAACTGTCGACATCAATTGTGTTTGGTCTGAGTTTTGCCACCATTCTTACGTTGGTGGTCACCCCAAGCGCGCTGGTTCTGCAGGCAAACGTTTCGACATGGTGGGCGGGTCGGCGTCAGAAACAGATAGCACCCACCTGATCTGACAACGACGAGTGCGCGCCGCTTAACGGGATTTGGCCCGAGCCCAGGAGTCCCGCAAGCCGACGGTGCGGTTGAAGACAGTGACCAACTCGGTACTGTCCTGGTCTACACAGAAGTAACCCAGCCGTTCAAACTGAAAGACGGTGCCGGGTTTTGCCTGCGCAAGGCTTGGTTCAACTTGAATATCATCAAGCGTGGTGAGCGATGTTGCGTTCAAGGTGCTGTCCAGATCGTCCTCAGATGAGAACCGGGGTTCAGGGTCGGAAAACAAAGGCTCATAGAGTCTTGCTTGTGCCTTTATGCTGTGCCGGGCGGATACCCAGTGAATGGTACCTTTGACCTTACGGCCGTCGGGCGCATTACCACCACGGCTTTCAGGATCATAGGTGCAGCGGATCTCGGCAATGTTCCCCGATGCGTCCCGAACGACGTCTGTGCAGGTAACGAGATAAGCATAACGGAGTCTTACCTCCCGCCCGGGTGCGAGTCGAAAGAATTTCTTCGGCGGATCTTCGAGAAAGTCACCTTGTTCGATATAGAGTTCCCGACAAAAGGGCAGCGGACGTTCGCCCTGTGACTCATCTCCCGGGTGATTGAGAGCGGTCAGGTCTTCCTCCTGATCTTTAGGATAATTCTCGATCACCAGTTTCAGCGGCCGGGTTACCGCAAAAGCTCTCGGGGTGCCAGGATCGAGTGCTGCGCGGACACAGTTCTCAAGAACACTGAGTTCGACATTCTGCTGGTTGCGGGTGACACCGATACGCGTGCAAAAATCCACTAGAGCCTCCGGGGGATAACCTCTGCGCCGCATACCCGACAGCGTTGGCATGCGGGGATCATCCCAGCCGCTGACGACGTTCTGCTCAACCAGAATCGTGAGGAGTCGCTTGCTGACGACCGTGTATTCGAGAAACAGGCGGGAAAATTCTGTCTGGTAAGGCCGGCCCGGCGTAGTGACGTGTTCCAGCACCCAGTCATATAAGGCTCGGTTGTCCTCGAACTCGAGTGTACACAGTGAATGCGTGACACCTTCTATCGCATCTGACAAGGGATGAGTGAAATCGTACATTGGGTAGATACACCACCGATCACCGGTGTTGTGATGGGTCTGATAGCGGATTCGATACAGCGCAGGATCCCGAAGATGTAGATTGGGTGATGCCATATCGATACGGGCGCGAAGCACCCGGCTGCCTTCTGCAAACGCTCCGGCACGCATATTTTCAAATAGTTCCCGGTTTTCTTCACGACTTCGATCACGAAAGGGGCTGTTGGTTCCGGGTGCCGTTAGGGTTCCCCGGGTGCTGCGGATTTCATCAGCACTGAGGTCACAGACGTAGGCGCTGCCTGAGTCAATTAACTCAATGGCAAATGCGTAGAGTTGCTCAAAGTAATCGGAGGCGTGATGTATCCGCCCTTCCCAGTCAAAGCCCAACCAGCGGACATCAGACTTGATGGCCTCAACGAATTCAGGACTCTCGCGGTCAGGATTGGTGTCATCAAACCGCAGGGCACATCGACCCTCGAAGTCCCGGGCCAGGCCAAAGTTCAGGCAAATTGATTTCGCATGCCCGATATGAAGGTAACCATTAGGTTCCGGAGGGAACCGCGTGGTAATTCCCTCTGGATAGCGGCTGGCTTCGAGGTCGGCAGCCACCAGCTGGCGGATAAAGTTAGTTGGCGGGTGCTGATCGGACATTGTCTGGTAGCGGGCCGGACGGCAAAGACATGGTTAGGGTGCCGTGACCGGCTCGGGCGCTATCGACAGCTCCAGATGGCATTACAGAGTTCTCTGGGAACAACGGGGATCAGGCGCTCGTGCCACGGCGCCTGCATCGCCCGATCCCAACCGAGATTACCAGTTGGTTGGAGTTGAAAGTGTGGACGCCTGGCTGCCGAAGTAGGCAGCGAGATCCTGGATATCGGCATCACTCAGAGCTGATGCGAAACCTTTCATGATCGCATTGTTGCGGGCGCCGGATTTATATCCGGACAGTGCGTGTGCCAGAAAATCCGGGTATTGGCCAGCGAGAATAGGGTATTGTGGGCTAATCGGCTTACCACCCCCCGCGCCGTGACAAGAAGTGCAAACCTGCGCTTTTGCTTCACCTGCTTTGGCATCACCGTCGCCAAGCTCACTCGATGCTGGCGCATCAAGGCTGCTGAGATAGGCGGCAAGATTTGTTATCTCCGAATCGTTCAGCGCTCCTGCCTGGGCCTGCATGGTGGGGTGTATCCGTTCACCGCTTTGGTAGGCTTTAAGTGCCAGCGCGAGGTATTCCGCCTGTTGCCCTCCCAGTTTGGGGATGCGGAATGTCGGATAGGCATTACGCATTCCCGAGGCGCCGTGGCAGCCCATACAGGTGGTCGCTGCCGCCTTTCCTGCCTCGACATCCCCTGCGGCAAAGCCCGCAAAAGAGGCGAATATCATGGTCAGACCGACAGTGATCGATAGCAAAAATTTCATCGCGGTACATCTCAAAAAATTGTGGAGGCGCAACTTTAGGCAACCGCTCCCGAGGTTGCAACAATTAAGCCCTAGAAATATGATCTTTGCCGGCTATTTGCGGCGTTTCAAGGTAATCGCCAACTCTTTGAGGCCGCTCGGGTGGGCAATCGTGCGATCCTTTTGTTCGGGCCAGTCCCATTTATCCACTGGAAACAACTCTTCAACGGTTTCCAAGGCGCAATGCCAAGGCGGACCCCCAGCGCGGTGAGTCTGCATGAAGGCGCCGATCAGAAGCCCCCCTGGGTGCAGCCAGCGGTATAGGCGTTCAGCATACTCCGGCCATTGCTGCGGCTCTAAAGCGCAAAGCGCCGTCTGTTCATAAATTACATCAAACGGCTTTTCGGCCTCCCAGGCGAAGAGATCTGATGCAACGACATCGGCTTTGAGCCGCTGAGCTCGCAGGATTTCCTGCAAATCAGTAACGGCGCTCTGCGCAAAATCTACGCCGGTGACGAGGTAGCCCCGGCTCGCCAGTTCGGCAATTTCATAACCGCGCCCGCAGGCAGGAATCAACACCCGGGCAGGCGGACAAGGCATTCGGGCGAGTCCAAGCTCCAGAGCGGGGCTAGGACCCCCGCGATCCCAGCCGGTTTTCCCGTCCAGATACCGCTTTTCCCAGCGATCTTGTTGATTTGAATCAGATAACATAATGTTTGTCACTGTGTAACTATTTTCAATAGATAGGATTTTACCGATGCCGCCATAAATATTCGGAGGACAGCAGTCCAGGGCACAAATGGACGCTGGTCGCCGTTCTGCCTGGGAGACCAGAAGGAGGATTGAGATGACGTATCAGACAACCGAGATTCGGAATGTGGCACTGACTGGCCATGCCGGTGCAGGAAAGACGACACTGATCGAACAGATCCTGGCGACCGCCGGAGTGATTAGAGAGCCCGGGCTGGTAGAAAAGGGATCCACTGTGAGTGACTGGGACGACCTGGAAAAGAAACACGGCCACTCTTTGTCACCCTCCCTCGCGGGTTTTGATTACCAGAACGCCCACATCAATCTGATTGACACACCGGGCTACCCTGATTTTATAGGTGCGGCGCTTAGCGTCTTGCCTGCAGTGGAGACGGTAGCGGTTGTCATCAATGCCCAGCAGGGTGTTCAAAGCGTCAGCCGGCGAATGATGACCTGGGCCCAGGAGCAGGAGCAATGCCGAATGGTCGTGATCAATCATATCGATGATGGTCAGGTTGATCTGGAGGCCACTTACGCCGAGGTCCAGGAAGCGTTCGGCCCGGAGTGTCTTGCCGTTAACCTACCTGCCGCTGACGGCGCGAGTGTGATCGACTGTTTCTTTAAGGCGAAAGGCGATCCGGCATTTTCTTCTGCAGAAGCGGCTCATACCGAGATCGTGGATCAGACCGTAGAAGTAGACGAGACCCTGATGGCAACCTATCTTGATCAGGGAGAAGTAGCGCCGGATCAGTTGCATGACGCTTTCGAACAGGCGATGCGTGAGGGTCATCTGATCCCGGTTTGCTTTGTCTCTGCTACGACCGGGGTGGGTGTCCAGGAGTTGTTGAATTTCATTACGCGACTGTTGCCTAACCCTTCCGAGGGCAATCCCCCACATTTTCTTAATGGCTTCGGAGAGGACGAGCGCCCTGTTGCGGTCAGTCCAGATCCTTCGGCCCACGTTCTTGCGCACGTATTCAAAGTGTCGTTCGACCCTTTTGTTGGGCGACAGGCGCTCATCCGACTGCATCAGGGCACAATTAAGAAGGATATGCAGCTTTTTGTCAGTGACGCGAGAAAGCCCGTCAAACTGAATAATCTGGCCGTGCCGCTCGGAAAGGAGGGTGCTGACAAAAGTTCAGCAGTACCCGGCGACATCCTGTTGGTTTCAAAGATAGACAGTCTTGGCTATGACGATGTCCTGCACGACTCACATGATGAAGATCTGATCCATCTAAAGCCTTTGCACCTGCCGGAACCCATGGCCGGGGTTTCCATTACCCCAAGTAGTCGCGGCGATGAACAGAAGATCGCGGACGTATTGTCGCGATTGACGGCCTCGGACCCCTGCCTTCGAGTTGAGCGGGATCCGGTTGCAAACGAGACGGTCCTGAGGGGTGCCGGTGAACTGCATCTGCGTGTCGCGATTGAGCGGATGTCGGAACAGTACAGTCTTGAGGTGAGCACGGGCACACCTTCGATTCCGTACCGGGAGACGATCGGCAAAGCCGCCAAGGGCCACTGTCGTCATAAGAAACAGACCGGTGGGGCAGGTCAGTTCGGTGAAGTCTTTCTTGAGGTTGAGCCCCTTTCCCGTGGTATGGGTTTTGAATTCGTCAACAAGGTTGTGGGTGGGGTCATACCCTCTCAATATATTCCTGCGGTGGAAAAAGGTGTTCAGAGCGTTCTGGAAAGTGGCGCCATCGCCGGGTTCCCTCTGCAGGATATACGGGTCAGCGTATACGATGGCAAGCATCACCCGGTGGACTCCAAGGAAGTTGCCTTTGTAAACGCGGGCCGTAAAGCATTCCTTGATGCTATCTCAAACGCCAAGCCTCTGGTGTTGGAGCCCATGGTCGATCTTGATATTTCGGTGCCTGCGGACAACATGGGCGATATCACCGGTGATTTGTCGTCACGGCGCGGTAGAGTGGTGAGCACAGACGCGGTCAGCGGCGGCCGGATGGTGATCAGTGGTCAGGCGCCGCTGGCGGAGATGGGCGATTACCAGTCAAGGCTTAAGTCGGTCACCGGCGGTGAAGGCAGTTACGCCATGGAATTTGCGGGCTACGAGTCCGCGCCTGCCGCTGTGCAGAAATCACTGATAGCATCATTCGAGAGGCCGGAAGAGGAGTAAACACCATCAGTTGATCGCCCACGGTGATATACTGCGCGCCGCTCTGCGCCACAGGGGGGTGGCGCAGACAACCCACCAAGCGATCATCGTGGAAACAGCTAAGACTGACGATATTCGTATCGTTGATATTCAGGACGTGGCGAACCCCGCCACTATTATCAGTGAGATGCCGCTTTCGGCCGAAGCGGCCGATGTTGTGGCGTCCACGCGGCGTGACATCCATGAGGTGCTGAATGGAAACGACGACCGGCTGGTGGTTGTCGCCGGTCCGTGCTCGATTCATGATCCGGATGCTGCTATGGCGTATGCGAACTGTCTGCTGCCATTATGCGAGGAGTATCGCGAAGATCTGATTCTGATCATGCGGGTGTACTTTGAGAAACCTCGCACGACAGTGGGGTGGAAGGGTCTTATCAATGATCCCGATCTGGACGGATCCTTCGATATCAACAAAGGTCTGCGTACCGCTCGCCAACTACTCCTCGCGGTTAATGGCCTCGGAGTTCCAGCGGGGACAGAGTATCTGGATCTGCTTAGCCCCCAATATCTCGCGGACCTGGTCAGCTGGGGCGCTATCGGAGCCCGTACCACCGAAAGCCAACTGCATCGCGAGATGGCATCGGGACTTTCTTGCCCCGTCGGCTTCAAGAACGGGACCGATGGCA
>Ga0315336_1007528_pt1 | contig 10353 bp, 10 predicted proteins | sample ASW5metaG_FD_204512 | JGI IMG/M metagenome (GOLD analysis project Ga0315336, IMG submission 204512) | Ammonia-oxidizing marine archaeal communities from Monterey Bay, California, United States - ASW #5 | ecosystem: Environmental > Aquatic > Marine > Intertidal zone | place: USA: California... | reverse complement strand
CCACCGGCGCCATGCTTCAGCGTTCGCCCGACGACAATCAATTCAAACAAGCGGCCCAACTCACCGACGATATGGCTCTCTTGGCCATCTTCCTCGTGCCAACCGCCGGTTACGCCATCGCCCGGCTCGCCAAGACCGGCGACCTTGGTGCCCTTGGCTTCGAGATAGGCCACGAAACGGCCGCGGGCATGGTTAGCCCGGTGGCGGCGCTCACTCTCAAGTTGGGTCAGGTATTCCGCCGGCAAAGAAATGCCTTCACCACCGATGACCTGCGGAATTTCCTCGACAAACAGGCCTTCGATGTGACCGTTGAACCGAGCGGCGATTAAATGTGCCGTGCCAAGGGCCGTTTGACTCGCCTCATCATCAAAAAACGGTAGCAATATAGTTTTCATGGCTACATGCCTGTCGCTGTTTTCCGCCACATCGGTGACCGCTGTCATTGCCGGATTATAGCGCAAAAAACCGTGCGCGGCCACAGGGTTACAGCAACGCACTCTGCAGCCGCTCTATTTCGACGGCGACGCGAGGCCGGTCAGCTGACCCGCAACTCAGGCGTATCTGAGCCCGCATTGCTGCTTGCGGAGGCATCGGCGGATTTGGCGGCTGGTTTGGCAGCCGGTTTGGATGCCGGCGCCGGCTCGCTTTCAAGCCGCCGGTACTGGCCTTCCAGATAGGCGCCGGCTTCGATGGCGACAGTTTCGTGGATGATGTCGCCGACGACTTTGGCCGATTTCGTGATGTTGACCGTCTGGGCTCGCACCTGCCCTTTGATCGACCCGCTTATTTCGGCGATATCCGCATGAATCGAACCTTCGATATGCGCTCCTTGATTTATTGTCACGGTTTTCGAATGAACGTCACCGTGAATGGTGCCTTGAATTTGGATGTCACCAGCACTTTCAATATTGCCGGTGATCTTGATATCGGCGCTCAAAATGGATGGTGGACTGGCACCGCCTCCTGACGCGGCCAATGCTGGCGCCGGCGATGGTGCGGGGTTACCCGTCGAATGCTGCACATTCGTCGCGTCCGTGGAAGAGGTCGTTGGTTTGTCCGTTTTTGAAAACATGGTCCGCTGCCTCTGGGTAGATCATTACCGATTGGTACTGATTTAGGTGGGTGTCCCGATTGCCGCACTCAGCGTGCCACGCCGTTCCAATCGAAACGTTCTACGCTACAGGTTGATAGTGACTACATAGTGATCAACTGCTGCTTCGACAGAGGAGCGTATCGTCGAGGGTTCAATTGGTCAAACTTTTCAAACCGCTCCTCTGAATTTCGCTATTTCCAGTAATTCGGTGGCCGCCACGGCCGGAGCCCTTCTATGACACTGCCTTGCTCAACCGTCAGGCTGGCATGGGCAACGGTCCCAACGATATGGGCCGTCGCCCCAACCGCAATGTCGCGCGCTTCGATCAAGCCTTTGAGCGCGCCGGCGACATAAGCGGCATCACCGGTGACCGTTCCCTCGACAAACGCTCCTTCGTCAATTCTCACCAATTCGCAATCGATCGTGCCGATGACCGTGCCGCCGTCCGCGACAATAACACCCCGGCCGCGAACCGTACCTTCCACGCGACCAAAAATCGCTAGAACTCCGGGGCAAAAAATTTCACCAATCGTTTCTGCGCCGGCACCGAACGTGGCCGTCGGCTGAAGGTTGACGACGGCGCCGGGTGCGACCGGTTTGACCGTCTCACGGTTACTGGAGCGCAAAAACATTCGGAGCAATTCTCTGCCAAGAACTTAGTTGAGCGTGCCCCTGCAACCGGGTCAAGGCAAAACGCCACTAAGAAACCGGCGCGCGCCGCACCGACTATCGACTGTGGCATCACTGCATCAGGCGGTTGCTTCCTTGGTGGCCTGAAAGTCGATATTCGGCCAGTTTTCCTGGGCGTGGTTGAGATGCCAGGCGTTGCGCGCCAGAAATACCGGTGCGCCATCATGATCGTCGGCGATTGCCGAACGATTATCGTCAAGAAACCGTTTCAAGTTGATGCCATCCTCGGCTTCGACCCAGCGGGCGGTATGAAGTTCGGTCATTTCAAAATGGACCGGGATATCGTATTCCGTGCGAATTCGGTCGGCCAAAACGTCGAATTGCAGAACGCCGACGACGCCGACGATCCAGTCGGTGCCAAATCGTGGCCGAAAGACCCGGGCCGCACCTTCCTCTGCCAATTGCCTGAGCGCCCGTTCCAAATGTTTCGCGCGCATCGGATCGTCCGGCCGGACCCGTTGCAACAATTCCGGGGCAAAACTCGGAATACCGGTAAAGCGGATGATGTCGCCTTCGGTGAGGCTGTCGCCGATACGCAGGTTACCGTGATTGGGTACGCCGATTATGTCCCCGGCCCATGCTTCCTCGGCCAATTCCCGATCCTGGGCCAGGAATAAGACCGGATTGTGCAAGGTCAAATTCTTGCCACTTCGAACATGCAGCAGCTTCATGCCGCGCCGAAAATGACCCGAGCAGAGCCGAACGAACGCGATCCGGTCGCGGTGTTTGGGGTCCATGTTGGCCTGGACCTTGAAGACAAAGCCACTGACCGATCCGTCGGTCGGTTCGATCGCCCGGCCGGACGTCGCTTGCGGGCGCGGCGACGGTGCCAGGCGGGCCAGGCCGTCAAGCAATTCCCCAACGCCGAAGTTATTTAATGCAGACCCGAAATAGACCGGCGTCATGTGCCCTGCCCGATAACTCTCGAGATCGAACGCCGGGCAAAGGCCACGGGCCATTTCGATCTCTTCGCGCAGCGTTTCGGCAACGGCAGGCGTCAGAATATCGTCCAGTTCCGTGCTATCCAGGCCGTGCGCGGCCGCGGCCCCGCGCCCGGTTTCGCCCTTGCCCATGAGCCGCAATTGGTCATCGAACAAGTCATAAGCGCCGCGAAATCGCCGGCCCATGCCGACCGGCCAACTCGCCGGCGTCACGTCGAGCGCCAAGGCCTGCTCGATTTCATCCAACAGATCGAAGGGATCCCTACCCTCGCGGTCCATCTTGTTGATGAACGTGATGATCGGCACGTCACGGAGCCGGCACACCTCAAACAATTTTCGGGTTTGTTCCTGAATGCCGCGCGCGGCATCGATCACCATCACCGCGGAATCGACGGCGGTCAGCGTACGGTACGTATCTTCGCTGAAGTCCTCATGGCCCGGCGTGTCGAGCAGATTGAACGTGCATTCGCCGTATTCGAAGGTCATGACCGACGCGGTCACCGAAATGCCGCGCTCGCGTTCGACTTTCATCCAGTCGGAACGGGCCTTGCGGGTCTCACGGCGTGACTTCACGGCGCCGGCGAGTTGGATGGCACCGCCGAACAGCAACAGTTTTTCCGTCAAAGTGGTCTTGCCAGCATCCGGATGCGCAATAATCGCAAACGTTCGGCGCCGGCGGATCGCCGATTGTAAGTCAGTCATCAACCCAATTACGAATGTTGCGGCCGCCCGACAGCGCGACCATCCTGGACCGTCCTCCACATAGTTGCGATAATCGGCCCGGTCAATGCCAATTCCACCAGCCGATTAAAGGAACAGGCCATGAAAATCGACCCGGTCGACCAGGCGGTCATCGCACAAGGCCTCATATCCGCGGCCCGGGAAATGGGCGTCAAACTGATCCGCTCCGCCTACTCGCCGATTGTTCGCGAAGCGGCGGATTGCTCAGCCGCGATTCTCGACCGGTTCGGCAATGTGGTCTCTCAGGCTGAACTGATACCGATGCAACTCGGGTCGATCGGCGCGACGTTTAAGCCTTGCACCGATTTGTTCCCGGTCGAAGAGCTGCGGGAAGGCGATTTCTACATCAACAACGATCCCTTCCATGGCGGCCAACACGTGCCCGACGTTTTTCTGTTTTCGCCAATCTTTTTTGACGACGTGCTGGTCGGCTTCAGCGCCACCGTCGCGCACCATTTGGACCTCGGCGGCGGCGCACCAGGACTCAATCCAGATGCCACGGACGTTCATCAGGAAGGCATCATCTTCCCGCCAAGCAAGTACAACCTTGAACGCGATTGGAACGGCGGTCCCTTCGAACGGCTGGTGCGCGCCAATATCCGCGTCCCCGACCAGACAATCGGCGATTTCAACGCGCAGTTCGCCGCCAACCATATCGGTGCAAGCCGCATGCGGGAACTGTGCGGAAAGTTTGGCGCCGACATTGTGCAGGCCGCCATGGCCGAGTTGCTTGATTATTCCGAACGGCGCATGCGGGCCGCTATAGCCCAGGCGCCGGACGGCGTCTATGTCGGCAGCGACGCACTCGACGATGACGGTACCGGCAACACCCCGTTACCATTCAAGGCGACCGTCACCATCGCCGGCGACACCGTCAGCGTCGATTTCACCGGTACCCATGACCAGGTAAACAGCAACATCAATTGTCCCTTCGCCTCGACGGTGGCAGCAGCACTCAGTTGCGTGAAATCCGTGCTGACCAGCCCCGACATCCCGTTCAATGAAGGCAGCATACGTCCAATCGACGTTCATGCGCCCTATGGTTCGCTTCTCAATCCGCGGCCGCCGGCACCGGTTCGCGCCCGCATGATCACCGGCTATCGTGCATTCAATGCCGTTATGAAGGCCCTGGCGCAGGCAGTGCCCGAAAATGTGATAGCCGCCGGTTTCGACACAACGGAATCGGTCTGCCTTAGCCGGCTGGATAATGACGGCTATCAAATTCACTTGGAGATTTTTGGCGGCGGTTTTGGCGCCGGCATCGACAATGACGGTTGCGATGCAGTCGATTCACCTTTGTCGAATTGCTCGAACGTGCCCGTCGAATCTATGGACATGGAGTTCGACTATTTCCGGGTCTTGCAATATGGCCTGCACGAAGGCTCCGGCGGGGCGGGACGCCATCGCGGCGGTCTCGGCCTGATCCGTGCCTACGAGATCCTCAAAGACGGCGTGACCTTTGCCACCTATTCCGATCGATTTCGATTGGCGCCGGAAGGCCTGTTCGGTGGCGAACCCGGGGCCTGTGCCGAGACTCATGTCATTCGCAACGGCCAAAGAATAGAGGTCCCTTCCAAAATCCTGCAAAACTTGCAAAAAGGCGACATTCTGGTGACCGCGACAGGCGGTGGTGCAGGCTATGGCGTGCCGGCGGAACGCGCCCAGTCGATGGCCGACTGGGACCGCGAACAGGGCTATGACCGACCGATGCAAATGGCTGATGTCGCCGAATGAGCAATCCCAATTCCGAAACGGCGATGACCGGTGGCTGTATGTGCGGCACCGTTCGATTTACGGCCCGGGGCGCGCCCAATTGGGTCGCTCATTGCCATTGTTCAGATTGCCGCCGAACCACCGGTGCAGCGTTTTCGACATATGCGGGATATCCCCTGAGCGCGGTCAGGTTCGACACCGATGAGCCGCCCGGGCGCACGTCGTCGTCCGGCGTCACGCGTCGGTTCTGTCCGCAATGCGGGACGCCGATCAGTTACGAAAGCGTACGCTGGGCCGATGAAGTTCATCTGTTCGTCGGCACGTTCGATGATCCCGCCCAATTTCAGCCGGCGGCCCACGTCTATGTGTCGGAACAACTGCCCTGGCTGCGATTGGCCGACGGCTTGCCGAGGTATGCCAAGACCTCCGACTCACAGCCGCTTTGCTGAACGAAAAATACCGTAGGAACCGCGCAACCGTGACGCCGCAATCAAGGATAAGCCTCGGCGTGCTGTTCACGGTCCTGGCCGTTGGGTGCACGGCCGCGGTCGATTCCGTTTCCAAGTATTTCACCAAAGACCTCCATGCGGTTGTCCTCGTCTGGGGGTATTTCGTTGGAATTTTTTGTCTGGTCGTGATCATCGGCCTGGTAACGCGCCAGCCAATGGCGACGCTGGCCACGAACCATCGCAGCCTGCATTTCGCGCGGGCAGGATTCCTAGTTATGGCGATTGCCACCCTATTTGTCGGCCTGACGACAATGCAGGTCGCCGATGCCGTGGCGATCAGCTTCACCACGTCGTCGTTCGTCGTGGTGCTGTCGACCACGATCTTAGGCGAACGGGTCGGGCCCCGGCGTTGGTTCGCCGTCGGTGCCGGGTTGATCGGCGTCTTGGTGATCGTGCGCCCAGGCGCCGGGCTGTTCCACTGGGCCTCCCTCGCCGTCGTACTTTCGGCATTTTTCATGGGGTGCTTCCACATAGCCACACGAAAATTGATCGCGACGAACTCGACGGCCACCATGCTTTTCTATACCGCAGCCTTTGGCCTGGTATGGAGTTCGATCCTGGTACCGTTCTTTTGGACGCCGCCATCGGCCTTGCATTGGAGCATATTCCTATCAACGGGCTTCTTTGGCGTTGCAGCGCATTTTTGCTTCATAAGAGCCTCGGAAATGGCGGAGGCCTCCCTGCTGGCGCCGTTCATTTATGCCAAGCTTATCTGGGGCATCCTTTTCGGTTTTCTTCTGTTCAGCCAGCTGCCCAGCATCAATACATTGGCGGGTTGCGCCATGATCATTGTCGCCGGAATTTACGTCTTCTACAGAGAACGCCGATTGGCCCTCACCACCTGACACCGTTGTGCTGCATTAACCATTTGTTAACCGCAAAGGTTTACGATTGATTAAGGCCTCTGGGGATGGACCGATGACCGGTAACAAAATTTGCGCAATGGTGCTACGGGAATCCGCCGAGCAAAAACGGCGGTCGGCCCAAACCGCGAAACGGCGTGGCGAAACTGACGAAGCCAAACGCCTAGCGCGCGGCGCGCAACGCCTGGACATGGTCGCCAACGGTCTGCAACGCGCAACCAAGTCCGTCGATAAGCTCGCCGACGCCGCCTAACACGCTACCAACTGGCCGGCAATCGTTCCAAGCCGCGCAACGTAAACGTCGGGCGCCACTGCGGGTCGTCCGAACCCGTCAACGTCAATCCCGGCAGTCGAGCCAAGAGTGTGGAGAGGGCGATTTCGGCTTCGATGCGGGCAAGCTGTGCACCCAAGCAATGATGAATGCCGCCACCGAATGAAACCGACCGGACACCGGGCCGCGCAACATCCAAGCCGTCGGGGTCGCCGAAGGCTTCCGGGTCGCGGTTCGCGGCACCGAGCATGGCAACGATGATTTCGCCCTTCTTTATCGGCGTGCCGGCGAATTCCAAATCCTCGTTGGCGACGCGTGTCGTCATTTGCACCGAAGAATCGTAGCGCAAGAGCTCTTCGACGGCGTTCGGCATGAGTGACGGATCGCGCTTTAGTTTTTCCAGCTCCTCCGGATGCAGATGCAGTGCCAACAGGCCGTTGGATATCAGATTGACGGTGGTTTCGTGGCCGGCGCCAAACAGCAGGATGATGTTGGCGATCAGTTCTTCGTCGGTCAGCTTGCCGTCTTCGTCCGTCGCGGTCACCAACACGGTGACCAAATCCTCTTCCGGCGCCGCCCTGCGGGCAGCGATCAAGGTATTGAAATAGTCGTGCAAACCTTCGAAATTGGCGTTGGCCTCGTCCATTTCCGCACGCGAAAGCGGTGTCGGGTCGATCACCCGCCCGGCTCTGTTCGAAGTTTCGAGGAATTGCGCCCGATCTGCTTCCGGAATGCCCAACATGTCGCAGATGACCGAGGTCGGTAGCGGGTGGGCGAAATCGGCAACCACGTCCATTTCACCCTTTTCCTCGACGGCATCCAGCAGTTGATCGACCAGCAGCCGAATGCGGGGACGCATGGCTTCGACGCGGCGCGCGGTAAAGGCTTTGGCGACAATGCCGCGCATGCGCGTATGATCCGGTGGATTGGCCACCAACATGGTTTTTGCCACGGTCGCGATGGCCAATTCCTTCATCACGTCCGGCCCCATCCGGCGCGTCATTTGGCCTTTGTAATCCTTGCCAAACCGCCGGTCTTTCAGGACGTCGGCCACGTCCTCATGGCGCGACGCCAGCCAAAAACCGAGCGGATGGCGGGCCAGTGGCTGCCGGCGCCGGAGCTCATGGTAAGCGACATAAGGATTGCGATTGAATTCGGCGGATAACGGATTGAACAGCAGGGCCGGATCGTCGACAGTTGCCGCGTCACTCATGGATGATACTCCTTTGGGATCCATGGTCTTTATCGTGCGGCCAGTCTAACGAATTTTGACGGTGGCTACTATCCTTTGTGATGCTGACAGCGGTCGCAGCGGATTGGCACCACGGCCTATTGCAGCTTTTTGCCATTCTCCAGATTGGTTAGTTCGAGGCGTTTCAACTCAGCGATAGCACCCGCATATTCAGTAAAATCGCGAACACCGGTTTCGATCGCCCGGTTCAACGCCGCTTCAGCCGCGGCAAGGTCGCCCCGTAGCAAGTGGAACTGACCCAAATAGAAGTACAGTTCGCATTCCTGTTCCAGCCGCACATTCAGATCGTCGGAAACGGCCGCCTGTTTCAACTCCGCGACCGAGACATCGCCTAAGAACAGGCCGATCACGGCACCCTGCCAGGTCGCCGGGTCGATGGCACCCGAGGTCTGCCGCCGCAAAACTGTTCTGGCATCAGTCGAGCCGGCCCGATGACGGGCCAAGTAGTACCACAGCATCGTGAAACCATTGGTCGACCGACGTTCGAGCGAAATTTTCAGATCCTTGGCGGCCGCTTCGAATTTGCCTTCGTTGAACCGAGCATAGCCGCGATTGTTGTAAGCTTGGTACAGATTGGGCTTGAGTTCGATGGCTCTTGTATAATCGGCGATGGCAAACTGGTTGGCGCCTAAATGAGTCCGCGCAATACCGCGATTGTTGAAGGCATCCGCATAGTCTGGGCGAATTTTGATGGCTCGATTGAAATCGCTGAGCGCCAACCGGTATTCACCAAGTTCATTCAACGCGTAACCGCGATTGTTATAGGCAACGGCAAAATTCGGATCGACCTCGATGGCAAGGCTATAATCGCGCAAGGCGCGATCGCCGCGGCCTAATCGATCCTGCGAAAACCCTCGATTGTTATAAGCAATCGACAGGGTTTTGCGTTTCAATTCACCGGAATGAATGGCTAGGGATGAGAAGTAAACCGCTTCATCATAGTTCCCTGCCTGCGCCGCCGCAAAACCCCGCTTAGCGTCGCTCAAACCATTGGCCGATGCGGCGGACGACGCCATCGTCAAAATTCCAAGAGTGAGTATTATAGCTTTCACCAGACGGTCTCCTCAGCCCGTACCCAGATTACGGGAGGCACTCTGCAATGACCATGCTAGTTTTTTCACTCCTTTACTTTCAATGTGTTACCGTACGTTTCTTCAGCGATATTTGTGCGGTGTAAAGGCCGCCGACAGGCTGTCGGGCAAGTCAGACAGCCTTTCGGCGGCCATTGAGGTGTCAGTTGTCGGCCAATCGAACGGCATCGACCAATGCTTCGCCGCGGAAGAATCGGCCAATATTGGCGCAAACATCCTCCATTTTTGCCGCCATGCCTTCCCGCGTCCCCGGCGCCATGTGCGGCGTCAGCACGACATTATGAAAAGCCGCAAAGGGGGTCGGCTGCAACGGCGGTTCGACTTCGAAGACATCAAGCCCGGCACCGCCCAAATGGTCGGATCCAAGGGCGGCGAGCAGCGCTGATTCCTCAACGACGGGCCCGCGCGCGCAATTGATAAGGATCGCCCCGGGTTTCATGGCGCCCAATACGGCCGCGTCGATCATATGATGGGTGTCGGCGGTCAACGGACATGCAACGTGATCAAATCCGATCGTGCGATGAGATCGGCAAAATCCGCTCGTTCGACCCGAAAGCGTGCCTCAATTTCCGCCGGCATATCCAAAATGTCGTGATAGAGCGTCGTTGTCTCAAAGGCCGTCAGCCGCTGCGCGACCGCCTTGCCGATCCGCCCGAGTCCAATGATGCCGACGGTCATGCCGGTTAGTTGTCGCGATTCCATGCGCAAGTCATTCGAGCGCCAACGGCCTTGTTTTAGCTCGGAATCAAGATAAGGAAGCCGCTTACACGTCGCCAACATTAACAGAATGGCGTGATCTGCAACGCCGATGGCCGCACCGCCGGGGGCGATGGCAAGCGCGATTTGCCGATTTCTCAGGGCGTCGACAGGCACCGTGTCATGATAACCGACACCTTGGTGTTGCACGAAACGCAGGCGCGGTGCTTGGTCGACGTGGTGGCGCTCCAGTTTGTGGCTGCCGACAATGATCGCATCGGTTTCCGCCAACAATGCCAACCGTTCGTCTTCGTCGCCGACCGTCAACGTCAACAATTCGAAATCGTCCGCCAACTTTTTTCGAATTATACTCCGGTTACGTGAGAACCCGAAAATCCTTGGGTGAGATGACACGGAAATTATCCGTCACGTCGTCGCACATTGTGCGCCAGTTTTTTGGGACCTCTTGCCTCAGAAACGTGAGCATGGCGTC
>Ga0315336_1007527_pt1 | contig 10355 bp, 8 predicted proteins | sample ASW5metaG_FD_204512 | JGI IMG/M metagenome (GOLD analysis project Ga0315336, IMG submission 204512) | Ammonia-oxidizing marine archaeal communities from Monterey Bay, California, United States - ASW #5 | ecosystem: Environmental > Aquatic > Marine > Intertidal zone | place: USA: California... | reverse complement strand
CTCACAGCGGTCTTGCCGATGTGCTGGAAGCTGTAGGACGTTTGGAGGAGGCGGCCAGGCACTGTGATCTGGCAATTGAAAACGATCCGACGTTCCGGTTCGCCCATTTTACCTTGGGGCGGATCCGGCAGCGCCAAGGGAGGGACACGGAAGCCATCCAGCACTTCCTCAAAACCATCATCGCCGAGGACGGGAGTACTCCCATGTTTCTGTTTACGCTGGCGAAAGCCTACGCCGGGACCGGAAACCGCGAAAAAGCCAGGGAGTATGCGCAACAGGCCGAGCAGCGGGCGGTCTTCTTCGGCCACAGCGAACTGGCGGCCGACCTGCAAAAATTTCTGCAGCAGTTGAAACAGTGACTGGTAGTCTGGCTCCCCCTCTCCCTGTCCTGCGAAAATTATTCGCTGGTTTTCTTGCCGCTGCCACAGCTTGTGGATGTGTTGCGGACGAGAATGGCCTCTCGAAGACGAAGCGCGCCGAAAGCCCGCCGTCCCGGGAAGTGGCCTTCCGGGAAGTGGCCCGAGAGGTGGGCCTCGATTTTCAACACTTCACAGGAGCCACCGGCGAGTTCCTCTTTCACGAGAATATGGGTTCGGGAGTGGCCTTGCTCGACTATGACGGTGACGGCGACCTGGACGTCTATTTTCTTCAGGGTGCGCTTGTGGACCCGTCCAAGAGTTTGAAGGACTGCCTGTTTCCACCGCCAGCCGGCAGTCTTCCTCAGAGCGGCGGTCCTCAGAATCGGCTCTTCCGCAACGAACTGGTGGAGGAGGGGAAGCTCCGATTTGTCGATGTGACTCGACAGGCTGGTGTGGGAGACCAGGGTTTCGGTATGGGCGCCGCGGTCGGCGACTATGACAATGACGGGGATTGGGACCTGTACGTCACGAACTTCGGTGCCAACGTTTTGTACCGTAACAATGGTGACGGCACCTTTACCGATGTGACTTCCCAGGCAGGGGTCGACGACGTGCGTTGGAGTGTCAGTGCCGCCTTCCTGGACTATGACCAGGACCGTGATCTTGATCTGTTCTTGACCAACTATGTCGATTTCACCGTTTTGGGGAACAGAGCCTGTCTCAATTCCCTGGGAGAGCGCGATTACTGCAGTCCGGAAGTCTACCAGCCCGTACCCGACCGGCTTTTCCGCAACGAGGGCAACGGGAAATTTACCAATGTGACCGAATCAGCCGGTATCGTGACGGCCTTTGGCAAGGGTCTGGGCGTGGTTTGCGCCGACTTTGACGGCGATGCGTGGATCGACATCTACGTCGCCAATGATCAGACCCCGAATCAGCTCTGGATCCACCAAAGCGATGGCACCTTTGAGGATATGGGTTTGATGTCGGGAACCGCTTACAACGCGGATGGGCTGGCTGAGGCGGGTATGGGAGTGGGCGCAGGCGATTTCGATAACGATGGCGATGAAGATCTGTTCATGACACACCTCGTCAAGGAAACGAACACGTTGTACGTCAATGACGGCAAGGCAAAATTTTCTGATAAAACCCGACAATTCTCTCTGGCCAGTCCCAGCTTTGCCTATACCGGCTTTGGCACCGAGTGGTTTGACTGTGACAATGATGGAGACCTCGACCTCTTTGCTGCCAATGGCGCTGTGTATATCGTGGAGTCACTGCGAGGGGAACCTTATCCCTACCATCAAAAGAACCAGTTGTTCCGCAACGAAGGGGGGAGCCGGTTTCGAGACGTGACTGGCGAGGCCGGACCTGCCCTGGACCTCTCCGAGGTCAGCCGCGGCGCCGCCTTCGGCGACATCGACAATGATGGCGATATCGACATCGTCGTGGCCAACAGCAATGGTCCGGGGCGGCTCTTGTTGAATGAAGCGGCTTCAGGACACCATTGGTTGGAGGTTCGCCTCGAGGGAGTCGGGAGCAACCGCCACGGAATCGGCGCGCGGGTCGGCGTGCTCCGCACCGGGCAAAGCACCCTGTGGCGGCGTGCTCACACCGACGGTAGCTATGCCAGCGCCAGCGACTACCGCGTCCATTTTGGCCTGGGGCGAGTCTCTGACCTCGTAGCGGTCGTGGTCGAGTGGCCCGGAGGGAAGAAGGAGACGTGGGAGCAGGTTCAAGCCGACCGCGCTATCACTTTACGTGAAGGTTCCGGGAAACCTCACGGCGGTACGCCCAGATAGGAGCGGCGGATCTGGAACGCGGGTTACGGACAGCCTGCACTGTCCTCGCAGCCGTGGATGGCGACGCACTCCGTCGTCTCGGCACCTGGAACGGCCAGCGGATGCGCTGCGGCGCGGGAGAAGAGGAACTGGAGCATCGCCACGAGGTCGGAGAGATCTATCGCGCCGTCGGGCTGCCAGTCGATCAGGGTAATATTGCCCGGATCCGTTGGACTTCCGTCCCCGCATGGAAAAAGGGGAGGGTTGCCGTTGAAGAGCACACCGAGAGCGCACACCGCGTCGGAGAGGTCGAGTACGGCGTCCTGGTTACAGTCCCCTGGAACCTGCTTGCCAGGGGCCTTGCCGGTCCCGCTCAGGGTGACCACCTGCGCAATGATTTGCGTGGCGCGGGCCGACCTGATGTAGAGATTCCCGCTGAATTCTCCGGCAACGTCCGGGCTGAATCGGACCTCCACGACGAGAGGGGAATTGCGGGAAGTTGTGACCGGAACCGCCTGCGCTACCGAGAATGCGGGATCGGTACTCACGAAGCACGTGATCGGGACGCCGAAGACCGAGTCGTTTTGGATGGAAAGAGACAGGATTCCCGTGTTTCCCAGGCCCACCGTTCCGAAATCGAGCGACTCTTTGTCGGTCTCGAACAGCGTTGTCTGCCACGTAAACCGAAACGCGCGGTAGGTCCACCAGCCGGCCGTCATGCCCAGCTCATAGGCCTTGGACCCGTCGGCATGGACATCCGTCACCTTGGGATCCGGATCCGCCCCACCCCAACCGATCAGGGTTCCGCCACTGGCACGTCTCTGCACGTTGCCCATGAACGGTCCGAAGGTATCGGGCGAGTTCCGATACTCCCACACCAGGGTGGCGACCTTCAGCTGTTCATCCAGCTCGTACTCGAGGGCTTGCGAGTAGGGTGGGTTGAGGAAGTTACCGTTGCTGAAAAGGGTGATATTGCCGTTCGGTAAACGTCGTGCATCGTGCTGATAGGAGGATCCCCTCGTATCGTTCACAAAGAAGAACTCGTTGTTCCGCGCGTTGAGCCCGAACCGCCAGATGATGTCGCCGGTCTGCCGGTTGATCTTCGTGATCTCGTTCATGTGCCGCGAGGAGATCAGAATATTTCCGTCGAAATCGAGCTCGACGGAATTCCCGTGCGAGTAGTCGATCGTGGCAGCCGTTAGATCGACGTTGACCGCATCGGTGATCTGGAAGTGATCCCAGCTCCTCCACTGAAAGACGACATTCTTGGCGGCATCAAGTTCTTGAATGATGAGGCCTATGACGGTCGCGTTCGGATTGCCACCGGGCACGACAAGGCTCATGTCCACAGGCTGCGGGTCGTAGGCCATCAGCAGCGCGTGTCCGTTGGGAAGAACCTGCAAGCCGTGAATGTCGGTGTTGTACCCGTTGCCGGTTGCGTAGGTGTCGACGATCGCGTAGGAGCTGTCCAGGGCACGGTATTCCTGGGGATTGGAATTCCAATAAGTGAGCCGCCCATTGGGCTGCAGCTTGAAATCAGCAGCCAGGATGTTCAGGAGCTGGCGGTAGAACAGTGGCTCTCCGAGGTTGTCCAGGATGATGAGATGCGTGGTCCCGAACATAAAGAACGGAGCAAGGAACACATTGCCGGGGTCGGGATTGTTGGATTGCAACAACGTGATCGGAGGGTAGGTGGCCGGAAGAGCCTCGCAGGGGTTGGAAACCGTGGCGCCCGCACCGGAGCTCGAAGGCGGGGTGTCGATCCTCGGCCCGTGCCAGAAGAGCTCATCCCCGAAGAGCTCTTGCAGCCCGTACGGCGGCTGCACCTTCGGGTCCATTGTCGTGACGGAGAAACTGAACGTCACAGGGGGCAGGTTCTCGCCGCCGAGCGTCTTCACGCCGTGCACCAAGCTCACGCGTACGTTTTCCCCTGACGAAAACTTCGCCGCCGGTCTGAAGACCAGCGTCTTTGAGTCGTCCGACAGGACCCACTCGCCCGCATGGCTCCCGCTCACGGAGCCGACGACGGAGAGGGCTTCCGCATCGACCGTGGATGCATCGATGATGCTTCCGTACCGGACGACGACGTTGTTCCAGGGTGAAACAAGGCGAGCCCCCGGAGCCGGGGAGACGTACTCATAAAGGTCTACATTTGCCTGCTCAGACGACCACCCGCTGCCTGAAGGCAGCAGAAACGCCAGGGCCGCAACCAAAAACCGCATCGTGCTGATTTTTTCCACCGACCTTGATCCGGAAAAAGTCATCACCCAACCCTACTCTTTCTATTTCAGGTGGCCCCAGGACCTCGTGCGCAAGGTCGAGAGCCAACAACCAGGACCCTCGTACGGGCCCCCCCCAGCATACGTCGCAAGACGTGCGATGCAAAAACAAACCGCCCCGCCTCTTGGCCCGTAAAAAGGGCTGTTACGCCAGGACCTTACAGATCGTCTCCAGATCGATGTTGCCTCCCGAGACCAGGGTCACGACCTGGATCCCGGAGCCCGCTGGACCCTTTCGTGCAGCAGCGGTGCCGGAAGGACGAGCAACAGGAACGGGTTTCCCTGCTTCGAGCGCAGGAGTCAACCCTGGACTAGCCTCGAGCTCGACCGCAATGACTTTGGCCTTGGGCTTCACCCCTTTGACGGCGGATGCCACCCCGCCCAGCAGTCCTCCGCCGCCGACGGGGACGATCACCACGTCGACATCTGGACAATCCTCGACGATCTCCAGGCCGGAGTCACCCGCGCCCGCGAGCACGACGGCATCGTCGAAGGGGTGGACAAAACTCGAGCCCCTCTTCTCCTTCTCCTGATTTAATCTGTCAAAAAGAGTGGCGCGGTCATCGTGGAAGATAACTTCCGCGCCGTAACCGCGGACCGCTTCGATCTTGGAGTGGGGGGCTTCAGCTGGCATCACGACAGCGCAAGGTGCGCCTACCCGGAGAGCCACCCACGCCACGGCCTGGGCGTGGTTGCCCGCGGAAACGGTGATCAGCCCGCACCTTCTTTCTTCATCAGAAAGAGACAGGACCCTGTTCAGGGCCCCCCGCTGTTTGAAGGAGCCGGTCTTCTGTAAGTTCTCACACTTCAGGAAGAGATCGACGCCGACACGGTTGCCGAGGGTCAGGCTCGAGAGAACCGGCGTGTGGTGAACCTCTCCGGCGATGCGCGCTGCGGCTTGCCGCATTTAGGTGAGAGGATCACGAGTTGTAGGGCGTCATCACCACAGTGTAAAGCCTCCGTCGATGACCAGAGCAGCGCCGGTCATGTAGCGCGAGCAATCGCTCGCGAGGTAGACGGCAAGCGGGCCGAGGTCTTCCGGCTTCCCGAAATCTCCGGCCGGGATGTTTCTCCGGAAAGTGTCGATCACCTCCGGATTCTCCTTCGCCCAGCGCTGGTTCGGCGCGGTCATGAACCCGCCGGGACAGATGGCGTTGACGGTCACACCGTGAGGGGCCCAGTCGGCCGCCACCGCGCGGGTGAGCTGGATCACGGCGGCCTTGGAAGTCTCGTAGCTGCGCCCGCCGATCCCTTTGCCGGCAACCATTCCCGAGATCGAAGCGTTGTTGATCACCCGACCTCGCTTCCGCTCGACCATGGCACCGCCGAGAATCTTCGTGCAGAGAAACGTGCTGGTCAGATTCAGATCCAGGATTTCCTGCCAATCCTTCAGGGACTGATCGACCACGGGAACGTTGATACGTCGTCCGCCGATGTTGTTGATCAGGATGTCGATGGGTCCGTGGTCCGAAAGCGCCTGCTTGCACGCTTTCTCACACTCTCCGGGTTTCCCCATGTCGGCCTGGATGCTGACGGCTTCGCGTCCGAAACGGCGAATATCCGCAGCGGTCTTCTCGAGGCTCTTTGGATCGCGACCAACGAGGATGACGTCGGCGCCCGCGTCGGCGATCGCCAGCGCCATTTCTCGCCCGAGACCCCGGCTGCCGCCTGTGATAAAGAGCCTTTTGCTATCGAGGCGAAAACGGTCGAGGATACTCATGGCGCTTTTCCCCTCGCCCTCCCCTTGCCCGTCCCCATCCCCATCTCCTGTGGGGAGCCAAGGCAGGGAGTGTGTCCGCTGGATCGATATCTCGAAAGCTCGCTAGTGGCTCCATCGTGCGAAGAGTCGGGGAGGGGGAAGGGTAGGGGCACGATACAGAATCGGTATTCCATGACTTCTCGCCTCCTTTCAGGAGGCTCCCTGATACCACCGGCCACGCCGGTTGAGGTCCTGCCGCCAGCATAATCGATACTCTTGCCAGGAGCGACCCCGGGTGTTACTTTAAGCCCTCTGCTGCCCCCTTCGTTTCATAAAGCCGGCAACCCTTAGCTTCCGAGGAGTCCAGTTCAATGGCTTACAAACATTCGGTTATCTTGTGTACGTTGTGTACCGATGGAGTGGATGTATGGAAGACGCCGCGGGAGGTGTTGGAGCCCATCGCGGAAGCGGGCTACGACGGCGTGGACGTGGATGCCGAACCCGACAAGATCCCCGCCGACAAGTTTGAGGAGATCCGCGAGCTGGCTACGTCCCTGGGACTGAAGATCCCGGCGCTGATCTGCGCCTGGGGCGCCTGGCATGCGGGAGAAGAACGGAACCTGGCGCACAGTGATGAAGCGGTGCGAGCTGTCGCCGTAAATTACACGAAAAAGTGTATCGACCTCGCCGCGACCTTCGACGACCCTCCCCTGCTGGAGATCGACGCGGCGGCCCTCAAGATGGAATACCCTGTCTGCTCCACACCGCGCTCGGAGCTGAGAAGGAACTTCGTCAAGTCGGCCATCGAAATCTGCGATTACGCCCAGCCGAAGAACGTTCCCCTTGCGATCGAACCCATCAATCGTTTTGAAGGGATCTGCGGCTTTCTGAACACTATCGCCGAAGCCCGTAGCATCGCGGATGAAGTGGGCCGAGACCTGGGTGTGCTGGCCGACTTTTTCCACGTCAATATTGAAGACGGCCCGGTCACGGAAACGCTCCGCCTGTGTGGCGACAAGCTCAAGCACATCCATCTGGCCGACAGCAACCGGCAAGCGCCGGGTACGGGCCACATTGACTTCGCTGACGTCCTTCGCACGCTGAAAGCCATCAATTTCAACGGATATCTCGCGCTCGATAGCGTCCCCGTGAAGCCCGACTGGAAGACGCTGATTCGCGAGTCGATCACGTACATCAAACAGGTGGAACGAACGGTCGAGTTGCAGGACCGAATCGACAGCGACTATCGCAAGCCGTCAGAAGTCTGACGCGTCATCCGCGCTGCCAAGAGAGGCGTGTTGCCCCGATGCAGGAATTTGATACGGAGAAGTTCGAATTCATCCATCAGGTAGGGGGGATACGCACTGCTCGATTTGACTGGCCGGACGCGGGCGGGTCCCCGGGCAGCCGCGTGGCGCTGGTCAACACGGGTTCCGGCTTGCGGTTTACAGTGGCGCTGGACCGCGGTGGGGATATCGTCGAGGCGTTCCACCAGGAGCTGAGCCTCGCCTATTTGACGCCCAACGGCTACGCGCCTCCGAGCCATTCCCTGCAGCACCATGACGACGACTGGCTCACCAGCTGGCCGGGGGGGCTCGTCACGACGTGTGGGCCGCGATACATCGGGGCTGGTCGAGAGGAAGATGACCAGCAGCTCTACCTGCACGGGCCCTATTCGAACACGCCCGTCGCATTGCTGGGAATTCACAACCCGGACCTGCGCCGGGGTGACCGGGAGATGTGGCTCGAGATGACGACCCGAGACACCCGTATGTACGGGCCCGTCGTGGAAGTACGGCGCCGGATAAGCTGCACCCTGGGAGAACCGCTCATCCGCATCGAGGATGAGGTGATCAACCTGGGAAACACGACCGTGCCGCACAACTGGCTGTATCACATCAATTTCGGATATCCACTGGTGGACCGTGAAGCACAAATCGTCCTTGGCGGCCGCGTGACGGGCATCTGGGATTCCCTCAAACCGCCCACTTCGCCGCCTGCCGATGCCGAGCTCTGCAGTTTCAAAACGGTTCCCGACAACTTGCCCGCACACGCCGGCACCGGTTCACGCGGGCTGGTGCTCGATGTCGCTGATGACGGCACCGGGACGGCTCACGTCGGCATCGTGAATGGCAGCCGTGGACTCGGAGTCGAGCTCACATATCCGACCCGACAGATGCCGCGGCTTGCCAACTGGCAGCATTACGGACCCGGAGGCGCCTACGTCTGCGCCCTGGAGCCGTTTCACGGTTCGCTGTTTGGCAAGGACCGAGACTCGCATCCTTTGGCGGCTCCATCGCTCGACCCGGGCGAAAGTCGACAGTACCAGGTGGCGATCCAGGTACAGGAGCAGGCAGCCGTCGAGCAACTGCTGGCGCAGGATCTGCCGCTTGTGGCAGGCGGTGAAGGCGAGAGCCCGCGGATAAAGAGATAAAGAACCGCTCGCCCCTGGACAATAGTCATCCCGCTGATTACAGTCCTGGGTCTGCTGGACGGACAGATGGCCGGGACGATCAGCCCTTCCGGGGCTCGCCTGCAGGACTAACAACAAGACTGAAACTTCCATGCCCACAAAGACTTCGAGCGAACTGCACCAGATTGTTGAACGAATTTTGATTGCCGCCGGTGCGGACAAAGAGAATGCCGCGATTGTTGCCGAGCACCTCGTACGTGCCAACCTCAGCGGCGTTGACACACATGGCGTATGGCACGTCGGTGGATATGTCGGCGCCATCAAGGATGGGTCGATCGTGCCCACCGCGAAACCGGAGCTCATCCAACAGGACGGAAACTACACACTGGTGTCCGGCAACTGGACCTTTGGCCAGGTAACTGCGCAGTTTGCCATGCAGCACGCGATCGAGTCCGCCAAATCGCACAACATGGCGCTGGTCGGAATCGTCCAGACGCATCACATTGGTCGCCTGGGGCACTATTCCGAAATGGCGGCCAGCGCAGGGATGATTTCTATGACCTGGGCCGGGGGCTATGGCGAGGTCGCTCCGGCTACCGTGCCTTACGGCGGCCGCCAGCGTCTGTTGCACACGAACCCGATTTCGATGGGCTTCCCGGCCGCGGAGGGGGTGCCGGTCATGTTCGACTTTGCGACCACCCCGATCTCCGGCGTGAAGGTGGACAATGCAAAAAGGCGCGGTGAGGCGTTGCCGCCCGGGTGCATCGTGGACAAGGACGGGCGCGACAGCACGAATCCGAACGATTTCTTCGAGGGTGGCGGTCACAAGCCGTTCGGCGCGCACAAAGGCTACGCATTGATGATGGCTGCAGAGTACCTTGGCAGGATATTCACGGGGTCCAGTGTGTACGCGGACGAAAAACGCGGAGGACCGGTTATGCGTCATCAAGGCGTTACGATGGTCGTCATGAAAGCCGATCTGTTTCAGAACCGTGGAGCGTACCAGCGCAGTGCCGAGGAGATGCAAAAGCGGACGCGAGCGATACCGCCGGCCCCCGGTTTCGATGAGGTTCTCATGCCTGGCGATCCCGAGGTTCGTTCCCGTGCTGCACGCGAGCGTGACGGGATTCCGATGGAAGACGCGATCTGGCAGCAAATCGTCGACTGTGCGGCTGGGCTCGGCATAGAAAAGTTATAGTTTGAGTAACAGAATGTCCAAAGCACCCCATCCGCCGGAAGTATTAGAAGCGTTGCGCGGATTCGACAGCGCCACGGTTTCCAACGCTATCGAAAAATTTGAGGTCCGCGACCGAGCTGCTGGCTACGCAGACATGCGTTTGCGCTGTCAGTTCCCGAAATATCCTCCGATGGTCGGCTACGCGGTGACCTGCACGGCCGACACCACCTCTCCGGGAGAGTCTCGGCCCATGCGCTTTGCTGAACTGCTGGAGATCGTTCGAGATGCGCCCCAGCCCGCTGTCGTTGTTGTCCAGCACCTGGGTGCCGATCGACTCAAGAGTTGTTATTTCGGAGACATGTCGGCTTCGGGGCTGCATCGCATAGGGGCGGCCGGCATCGTCACGGACGGCGGCAATCGCGATCGAGAGGGCATCGCCCGGCGTGCTCCGGGATTTCACGTGTTCTCGACGGGGTGGGTAGTGTCGCATGGCCGCGGCGCGTACCTCGACATGCAGGTCAACGTCTCGATTTGCGGCTTGAACATCGCGCCGGGCGATTTGTTGCACGGTGACGAAAACGGTCTGCTCGTGGTGCCGCCAGAGATCGTCGAGCCGCTGGCGGAAGAAGCCCGCAAGGTGGTCGACG
>Ga0315336_1007526_pt1 | contig 10357 bp, 8 predicted proteins | sample ASW5metaG_FD_204512 | JGI IMG/M metagenome (GOLD analysis project Ga0315336, IMG submission 204512) | Ammonia-oxidizing marine archaeal communities from Monterey Bay, California, United States - ASW #5 | ecosystem: Environmental > Aquatic > Marine > Intertidal zone | place: USA: California... | reverse complement strand
GTTCCGTTAAAACCGCCTACTAAGGTTTCCTTTCGAATGACTTGCCATGCATTTGTCATGGTGAGTTCTTTCACGGCGAGCGCACGGACGGCCACTGTCAATGTCTGTGTGCCGGCATTCCCACCCATCGATGCTACGATTGGCATAAGTATCGCGAGAGCAACAATCTTATCAATCTCGGCATCAAAAAAAGCAATGACGGTGGAGGCGATGATAGCTGTGAACAGGTTTACGAATAGCCAGGAAAAGCGTGAGCGAGTCGTGTTAATAGCGGCGTCGTAAATATCTGTTTCCTTCACACCGCCCAGTTTCATAATGTCCTCTTCCGCCTCCTCATCGATAACATCGACGACGTCGTCCACCGTGATGACGCCCACCAAGCGTCCGCCTTCGTCGACAACAGGGGCCGAGACAAGATCATATTGTCGGAAGAGATGGCCAATCTCTTCCTGGTCCATCGATGCCGGTACTGTCTTCGGCTCCTGATACATGATGTCCGAGACCATCACTGGGCGGTTAGCTCTAATGAGGCGGCTGAGTGCAATCTTTCCAAGCGGCTTATGGGAGGGATCGACGAGAAAAATGTCATAGAAATCCTGGGGTAGTGAATCAGCCTCGCGCATGAAGTCGATCGTCTCGCCCACATTCCAATAGGAAGGCACGACTACCATCTCCCTTTGCATCATTCGACCGGCGCTTTTCTCTGGATAGGTCAAGCCTTTCTCCAGAATCGCGCGCTCCTCTGGTGGAACAGCATCCAGAACTTCTTGCTGTTCCTCGCGATCGAGTTCCTGAATAACCTCGACGGCGTCGTCGCTTTCGAGTTCGACGACGGCGGCAGCTACTTCTTCAGGCCCAAGGTATTCCACGACTTCTTCGCGAACCGTCTCGTCGAGCCGAGCCAACACTTCGGCATTTAAAGTCGGGCGTAGAGTTTCAAGCAGAGTTTTGCGACGATCGCCAGTCAGATGCTCCACCAGATCGGCTAGGTCCGCTGCATGCAGCGATTCGACCAGCGTCCGAATGCGAGACTTGTCTTCTGCCTCCAACGCCTCGACAACAGAGCGCTCGATCTCGTCCGTCAGCCCATAGGTTTCTTCGGGCCGATCGTGTCCCTCTTTTCCAAAATTCTCAGTGGCCATGGTGGCCCCCTCTCCGCCCTGAATCCGGACATGCGCGGTAGGTAGGATGGGCTTAGGCTCAAGGTGGTGCGGTCGAGAAGACTCGAACTTCCACGAGGTTTCCCCCACAGCGACCTCAACGCTGCGCGTCTACCAATTCCGCCACGACCGCACGATAACGCATGGCGCTTGCCATTTGCACCTGGGGGGAATACCAAATCAAAAAATATCGCGCAAGGGCGCTCTAATTAAGGGTCTTTCAAATTTCACCGACAAGTGAAATCGAGTGGCGGTTCAGCAATCTCCCGGCTCCATATCTAGACGTGGTGGCGGAAATGGAGGCGCGCGTCACCGCTATCCGTGAGGGGCGAGCATCAGAGATGGTGTGGCTCTTGGAGCATCCTTCTATCTATACGGCAGGCACCAGCGCAAAACAGGAGGAGCTTCTCGAGGTGGACCGGTTTCCTGTTTATGAGACCGGCCGCGGTGGGGGCACACCTACCATGGCCCCGGACAGCGGGTCGGATATGTGCTGCTCGATCTAAAGCATCGTGGGACTGATGTCCGTGGCTATGTACACAGCCTCGAGGAGTGGATCATTAGGGCTCTCAAACGTTTCAATGTGCACGGGGAAAGGCGCAAGGGGCGGATTGGCATTTGGATCGATCGCGGTGCCCTTGGCGGTCCCGACGGCCAGGAAGATAAAATTGCTGCAACCGGCGTTCGCATCCGCAAGTGGGTCACGTATCATGGAATTTCTTTAAACGTCGACCCTGACCTGGAGCATTTTCGCGGGATTGTCCCCTGCGGTATCTGGGAGTCGAATTACGGCGTTACTTCGCTTGCCGATCTTGGCATCACCGCCACGATGGCGGACGTTGATTTCGCACTTAAAGAATCTTTCACAGAGGTTTTTAGTTCCTAAACTTCAGGTCGTGGGGCGCGTCACGAAGGCGAGGCCCGCCTCTTCTTCTGTTATTTGCACCTCGATTTCCGTCACATCAGCAACCGGCGGGCCTTGCTTACAAACATCGATCATTCCGGTGATCGCGTCTTCGGAGCCGGAGATAAGCACTTCGACCGTGCCGTCCTGCCGGTTGCGGATCCAGCCGGTGAGGCCTCGGCGGGTCGCTTCGTCGATCGCCCATGCTCGGTAGCAAACCCCTTGGACGCGACCACGAATACGAAGCAAGACTTTTTGTGTTTCGGTCACCCCTCAAATTCCAATATGACCTCGTCAACTGCTAGGCTATCGCCGGCCTTTGCGCAGACTCTTATTACCTTGCAGTCCTGCTCGGCACACAGGACATTTTCCATTTTCATTGCCTCGACAACGGCTAGCTCTTCACCTGCCTTTACTTTTTGTCCTTGCTTAACGGTTAAGGAAACCAACAGGCCAGGCATCGGGGATAACAAAAAGCGTGAGAGATCTGGCGGCTCCTTCACGGGCATCAAAGACGTAAGGGCTGAACCAGACATCGTCACAACCAGTACATCCATCGTGGCCCCGCCATGAGTAAGCCTGAAGCCTATACCTCTGCGGTCGATCTGAACAACGATCGGATGGGCATTAACGGTTCCACGAAAAATCGGCGCACCCAGCGCCCATTCACTGCGAACAGCATAAATCCGTTTGTCGATGGTGACATCAAAGCCGTCTAGCTCGGGGTTTAGAGTGACCGGATAATGTGCAGCATTCAGAATGACGACCCATTTCATTCCCAACGGAGCTGAATGATGGTGCATCTGATCGCCGGCACTAGCTCTTCGTTCTGCATAGCGCTGGTGAATCATAGCCGCCACGGCAACAACCGCCTCCCGGTCGTCCCTGCTAAGTTCTACGCTAGAAAATCCGTCTGGGAATTCCTCCGAAATAAAGCTTGTTGTCAATGAGCCAGTAAGAAAACGAGGACGCGCCATGACGCCAGCCAAGAAAGCAATGTTGTGATCGAGTCCCCGTATTAAATATTCGTCAAGGGCTGTACGCATCTTTGCAATTGCTGTCTCTCGATCATCGCCAAAGGTGCATAGTTTGGCAATCATTGGATCGTAATGGACGCTGATTTCACTACCTTCAATCACACCGCTATCTACGCGCACTCCCTCGCCTACCGGTTCTCGATAGCGAACGAGGCGGCCAATGGAAGGAAGGAAGCCACGCTGCGGATCCTCCGCATAAATGCGTGCCTCTATCGCCCACCCCTCCCGCTTCACATCGCGTTGGCCAATGGAAAGTCTCTCACCGGCAGCAATCCGGATCATTTGTTCAACAAGATCGATCCCCGTAACGAGCTCGGTAACTGGGTGCTCGACCTGAAGACGCGTGTTCATTTCGAGAAAGTAGAAGTCGCCTTTCACATCCATGATGAACTCGACGGTGCCAGCCGAGCAATACCTAACTTTTTTCGCAAGCGCTATCGCCTGAGCACCCATCGCCTTACGGGTTTGCTCATCGATCGCCGGGCTTGGAGATTCTTCTATGACTTTCTGGTGACGACGCTGTATTGAGCATTCACGCTCTCCGAGATGGATGACGTTGCCATGGGCATCCGCCAAGACCTGGATTTCAATGTGGCGCGGTTGATCTATAAATTTCTCGACGAAGATGCGATCATCTCCGAAGCTGGCTCTCGCCTCATTTTGGGCGGAAGAAAACCCATCGCTGATTTCACTTTCGTTTCGCGCGATCCGCATGCCCTTACCGCCGCCGCCAGCAGACGCCTTCAGCATAACGGGGTAACCGATTGCCTTGGCGATCTCTATCGCTTCGCCCGCGTCCCTCATGATACCTATGTGACCAGGTATCACATTAACGCCCGCGTCCATCGCAAGCTTTTTCGATTCGACCTTATCTCCCATCACAGCGATCGCGTCCGCTGGAGGGCCAATGAAGGTTATTTTTTCCTTAACCAACGCTTCTGCAAAGACCCGATTTTCAGAAAGGAAGCCGTAGCCCGGGTGAACAGCGTCCGCACCAATGTCCTTCACCGCTTTTACGATTTTCTTAATGTCGAGATAGCTTTCCGAAGAGGGCGACGCACCCAGCAATACTGACTCGTCCGCCATCAATACATGGGGGGCATCCCGATCTGCCTCGGAATAGACCGCAACCGTGCTTATTTGCATCCGCTTTGCCGTGCGAATAATCCGGCAGGCAATCTCTCCTCGATTTGCGATCAAGATTTTTTTGAACATCTTTATCGACTTTCTTGGCGCATTTACATCGCTGGCTAGCAGAGTTTCCAACGAACGGGGCAGTCTTTGCGCTTAAAGTGGAATGTTAGGATGCTTCTTCCAGGGATTGTCGAGTTGTTTATTTTTCAGCATCGCAAGAGAGCGGCAGATCCGTTGCCGCGTACTGTGAGGAAGGATGATATCGTCGATAAAACCGCGGTGTCCGGCGATGAATGGATTAGCAAATTTCTTACGATATTCTTCGGTCCGTTTTTCGATCTTCGCCGGGTTTCCCGCATCCTTGCGGAAAATAATTTCAACAGCCCCCTTCGGTCCCATCACCGCAATCTCTGCTGTGGGCCATGCATAGCTCACATCTCCACGTAGATGTTTCGAGCTCATGACGTCGTAGGCACCTCCATAAGCCTTTCGAGTAATCACAGTGACCTTCGGAACCGTCGCCTCTGCATAAGCAAATAGCAATTTTGCACCATGGGTAATGATCCCGCCGTATTCCTGACCGGTTCCAGGCAGAAAGCCCGGCACATCGACAAAGGTTACGATGGGAATATTGAAACAGTCGCAGAAACGAACGAAGCGCGCTGCCTTGCGTGAAGAATCAATATCGAGACAACCTGCAAGCACCATCGGTTGATTTGCAACAAGGCCGACGGTAGATCCATCAATACGCCCAAACCCGACAAGGATGTTCTGTGCAAAATCTGGTTGAATCTCGAAGAAATCGCCCTCGTCAACGACCTTCAGGATTAGCTCTTTCATGTCGTATGGCTTGTTAGGACTAGCCGGTACGAGCGTGTCGAGGGATTCCTCTACTCGGTTCGGGTCATCGGATGTGGGGTAGGTTGGCGGAAGTTCCCGATTTGAAGGCGGCAAAAAATCTATGAAACGGCGAAGCTGCAGGATTGCCTCAACGTCATCCTCGAAGGCCAGATCGGCAACCCCCGAACGTGACGTATGCGTAGTAGCGCCGCCTAGCTCTTCATGGGTTACTGTCTCATGGGTGACAGTCTTCACGACGTCGGGCCCCGTAACGAACATATATGAGGCATCCTTCACCATGAAGATGAAGTCCGTCATTGCCGGTGAATAGACGGCGCCACCGGCGCAAGGCCCCATGATGAGGGAAATTTGAGGAATCACCCCCGAGGCATTAACGTTGCGCTGGAAGACTTCGCCATAGGCACCAAGAGAAGCAATTCCCTCCTGGATGCGAGCACCGCCTGAATCATTCAACCCAATGACGGGTGCGCCCACCTTCATGGCCTGATCCATGATCTTGCAAATCTTCTCGGAATGAGGCTCGCTGAGGCTGCCTCCAAAAACGGTGAAGTCTTGGCTGAAGACGAAGACGAGGCGACCGTTGATCATTCCGTGACCAGTAACAACACCATCCCCAGGAATTTTCTGCTTTTCCATGTCGAAATCACTACAACGATGTTCGACAAACATGTCGTATTCCTCGAAGGAATTCGGATCGATCAGAAGATCAATACGCTCACGTGCCGTCAGCTTTCCCTTTGCATGCTGGGCTTCCACTCGCTTTTCGCCACCGCCCGCACGAGCTGCGGAACGCTTCTGTTCAAGCTCTTTCAGGATGTCCTTCATAGGAGCTCTCTTCTCTGTTGTGATCGACGCCTAAATTTCTGTTTTTTTGTTTAGCCATCCCCAATTCTTGAAGAATATTAAGGCCTTGTGACAAAAACTACCCGACGAGGGAGAACCCGTCAACTGCTAGGGAATACGTAAAATGCAAGAATCAGGATCTGTCTAAGTCGGCACTAGTGACGAAGAGACAAGAATCGTTCAGCAGCCATCAGATCCTCACGAAGCACTTTTCGTTTTTTTTCCACCTCTGGATCCCTCCCCCACTTTTCGGTCTGGAAGTTTTCATCAAGCTGAGAAGTTTTCCATGCTGTTTCGGCGCTGATTTTTCTCTCGACACAGGCCAAGCCAAGGATCAGAGAATTGCAAATGCTCGTGAAATTCTCCAACGCTACTAGTTGTAAGTCATCCAGTTCAACTATGGCTGCTTTAAGAGCTGCGAGGGACGCTGGAGGCTGAACAATGGCCGCAATCTCCGTCGTCACGACTAAGGGTGCGTTATATTTGTCGGCTGCCCAGTTCAGAAGTGGTTGCCAAGCCTCCGCCTGGAGTTGAACCAAGGCGTCAGGCTCTCCAGCCCGATAACAAAGAAGATCCGTCATTGCATAGTTCAACACCTCCGCAATAACATGTTCACGAGCCGTTGCTATACGATCGAGTGCCACTGATGCAAGACGCATAAGCGGCATTGTATGTGGCACTATCTCTTCTTTCTGGGCCTCCCATTCCTCCGCAATCGCTGTGGCGAGGGCACGCGAGGAAAGGGTCAAGGCAACTCCTCCAGGAGTTCTAATCGTTCGCCCATCGAGGGCTACTGTGTAGCCATCCTTATTTTTGGAAAATCTCGCTGATTTAAAAAAACGTCTCACGTGAAAGCTTCCCTCGAAGAAGATAATATAAGATTATGAATCAATTAGTTAACTTAGTATTGCCACGCAGAAATAGGTTCCAATGAAAGTGAAGAATAAGCATTTCGAGCGACGATTCATGATATCAAATTCTCCATTATAGAAACGAAGAAACGTTTTTTTATCCGGATCCTATAAAAATTCCTCTCTCGCAGAATGAACGAAGCCACACCAGATCTTAGTTTACGACGGCGGCTCATTGGATTAGCGCTTGGTTGCGGCGTTTTTTTTATTTTGCTTATGCTTCCCCATCCTCAAGGCATGTCGCAAGAAGCGTGGCGTGTCGTTGCGATCGGACTGTTAATGGCCATCTGGTGGGTTACTGAGGCATTACCTCTTTCCGCGACCGCCTTCGTGCCAATTTGCCTATTTCCGTTTCTAGGCGTTGCCACCATTTCAGAAGCGACCACCCCTTATGCCCATCCCGTTCTTTTTCTGCTTCTTGGCGGATTTATCATCGCCCTGGCAATGGAGCGATGGGGCCTACACCGACGGATTGCGCTCCATATATTAAGGATGGTTGGTACGCGTCCGGTCTTTCTGATCGCCGGCTTCATGGGAACAACTGCGGTTTTAAGCATGTGGATCAGCAACACCGCGACAACAGCCATGATGTTGCCAATCACCCTTTCTGTCATCGCAACCCTCAGGGAAGAAAGTTGTGACGATAAGGAGCTGGATGGCGCCTTTATCACAGCCCTCCTACTGGGCATCGCCTACAGCGCAAATATCGGTGGTATTGGTACCCTCATTGGCACCGCGCCGAATGCGCTTTTCGCAGCCTTCCTATCGCAGACCTATGGGGTAGAGATCGGCTTTACTCAATGGATGGCAGCTGGCGTGCCTCTGGCCGGAATCTTACTGGTTCTGACCTGGTGGATACTAACAAGCCTTGCCTTCCAGGTCAGCCGCACTCCAATAACTGGTGTGGATACGCTCATCCTGCGAGAACTTAGAAACCTAGGCACTATGAATCGTGGAGAAAAATATACGGCAGCTGTCTTTCTTACCGTCGTCTTACTTTGGGTCTCTCGTCCCATGATAGATTCGAAACTGCCTGCAGTCGCACTTACAGATACCGGAATCGCTATGTTCGGAGCGCTTATGCTCTTCCTGTTGCCGGTGAACCTGAGAAAGGGCGAGTTTGTCCTCGACGCGAGCTGGGTAAAACGACTCCCCTGGTCAGTCTTCATCTTGTTCGGAGGAGGGCTCTCGCTAGCAGGCGCCATTAGCGGCACCGGCCTGGCCGCCGCTATTGGTCATGAAATGGCTGAGATCGGTGTGTTACCTACGTTCTTTGTCATTGCCGGAATTGTCACCGTCCTTATTTTTCTCACGGAACTAACTAGCAACACGGCAACGACAGCGACCTTTCTTCCGGTAGTCGCGGGGCTCGCTATTGGTATCGGGGAGAACCCAATTCTTCTTGCCTTGCCCGCTACCGTTGCGGCGAGCTGCGCCTTCATGATGCCGGTGGCAACACCGCCGAATGCTATCGTGTTCGGGAGCGGCATGTTGACGGTGCCTGAAATGGCCCGTACAGGGCTCATTCTTAATCTTGTCAGCATCCTTGTGCTTACTGTTTTCGCCTATCTGGTGATGGTGCCGCTTTTTGGTATCGAGATCGGTTTATTGCCGGAATGGGCAGCATTGACAAAGGTCGGCTAAGGCAGTTTTACATTCTTAAAGGGATTCACTTTCAATTTTGGATCGAATCCAAGTGCGGCCCAGCTTTCGCATAGGTCTTCAGGTAAGGGTGCTGTAATCCGAACCTTCCCCTTTTGCGGGTGCAATAATTCAATTTCTATGGCGTGCAGGTGAAGGCGCCTTACTATGCCAGTGCCCTCGAATCGCTCTGCTGTGCCGCCATACTTATTATCGCCCAGAACAGGTGTTCCTTTTGCAGCACAATGAACACGCAATTGATGGGTACGCCCAGTTAGTGGCATTAAGGCTAGCCACGCCGCCTTGGAGCCAGCTTTGTCGAGAACGGCATAGAGGGTACGTGCCGCTTTTCCCTTGCTTCTGTCAGCAACGACCCGCTCTCTCTCGCCAACTGTGCGCTTCATAATAGGCAGGGCGATTTCTGCCTGGTCAGGTATTGGAACGCCACAAACAAGCGCCCAATAAATTTTACGGATAGTTTTATTGCGGAAAGCAGCCGTCAGCCAGCTAGCAGCAGCTGCAGACCGCGCGAGGACCAAAACGCCGCTCGTGTCCTTGTCGAGGCGATGGACGAGTCGAGGACGCTCTTTTTTGCCAAAGCGAAGCGCTTCCAGCATGCCGTCCACGTGGCGCATAGTTTTCGTGCCGCCCTGAACGGCAAGCCCAGCCGGCTTATCGATGGCAATGAGCTCTTCGTCCTTGTAAAGAACGCGCTCGCGAAGGGCCTTCGCGTCCGAAGCTGCAACCTGGGAAGGCGCTCGTTTCGTAAATGTCTTTTGGCTACCGCACAAAGGGGGGACACGAACCCGTTGCCCTGTTTCTAGCCGGAGTCCGGCTTTTGCTCGCTGGCCATTGACACGGATTTCGCCTTTGCGAAGAAGCTTCTCCAAGTGAGCGTGAGTCAGCTCCGGAAAGTGACGACGAAACCATCGATCGAGACGGATTGCCTTCTCGTCAGTCGTCACGACGCGAAATCTTACGCCGCTCATGCAACTAGATAGCACAATGTGGGAATAAGCAACTTCATAGGCCTATTGCTTCCCCCCTTCCTTTACCGGCGGTACATTCGTAGCCAAGTGCTCACGAAATTCCTGCCAATGAGCAAGTCGCCTGCGAAGCGTTTGTTCGTATCCGCGAGCGAAGGGACGATAAAACGAATGACGTTCCATGTCGTCTGGGAAATAGCTTTGTCCTGAAATGCCTTCGGCTGTGTCATGATCGTAAACATAGCCCTTGCCATATCCCACCTCTTTCATAAGGTCGGTGGGTGCGTTCAGACTGTGGTGTGGAGGCATAAGAGAGCCGGTTTCTATCGCTGCCTGCTTAGCTCCCTTAAATGCCTTGTAGGCAGCATTCGATTTTGTCGCTGTAGCTAGATAGATAGCGGCCTGGGCAATGGCGAGATCGCCTTCTGGAGAGCCAAGAAAATGATAGGCATCTTTCGCTGCCAGCGCCTGATGTACGGCCTCGGGATCGGAAAGACCAATATCCTCAACAGCAAAACGGACAAGCCTACGGATAATGTAAAGCGGGTCTTCGCCGGCTACCAGCATGCGTGCCAACCAGTAAAGGGCTGCATCCACATCGGAGCCGCGAAGCGACTTGTGTAGTGCACTGATGAGATTGTAGTGGCCTTCCTGACTCTTATCGTAGATAGGCGCACGTCGTTGAACAGCGGTCAACAGGCCTACCGTATCAAGATCCGGTTTCGGCGGCAGAAGAAAAAGATCCTCGGCCAAGTTTAGCAAATAGCGTCCGTCTCCGTCCGCCATAGCGAGCAAGGCCCGCCTGGCGTCCAGATCCAGCGGAAGCATTTTTCCTTCTGCCGTCTCGGCACACTTAAGGAGCGTTTCAAGCGTCTCCTCG
>Ga0315336_1007525_pt1 | contig 10358 bp, 9 predicted proteins | sample ASW5metaG_FD_204512 | JGI IMG/M metagenome (GOLD analysis project Ga0315336, IMG submission 204512) | Ammonia-oxidizing marine archaeal communities from Monterey Bay, California, United States - ASW #5 | ecosystem: Environmental > Aquatic > Marine > Intertidal zone | place: USA: California... | reverse complement strand
GCCAGGCCAATCTTTCCGTTTGATTGGCGTTGGAGTTACTAATTTATCTGATGGAACATTTGCGGATACTCCCGATCTGATAGATCCGACTGTTCAGCGTCGTGCGCAAGTGGAGTATGTAATGGATGAGGTTCGCGATAAATTCGGTCATAAGTCAATCCGTAAGGGACGCAGCGACGCGTGAACCTATTTTTAATTCTTACAGACAAGCTTGAAATTCATGCCATCGTCAAGCCATGCTATGAACCCATAGCGCCGAGGGGAAAATATGATCAAGGATAATAAGTCAGCATCGGGCGATCAATCTTATGTTCGCGATAGTGGTAATGCAGAGAACTTTTCTAACCACGCCAATAATATTGTTTCTACAACCGTTGTCGATAGCTACTGGAAAGCCAATGTAAAGCTTTTGTTGCAACTATTAGTGTTGTGGTTTGTGGTGTCCTTTGGTTGCGGGATACTATTGGTCGACGTACTCGATCAATTTTCCCTGTTTGGGTTCAAGGTTGGCTTTTGGTTTGCCCAACAGGGTGGAATCTACGTGTTTGTGGTGCTCATTTTTGTATATGCCGTTCGGATGAAGACCATTGATAAAAATTATGGTGTTGATGGCGAATCCTCCTCTAAAAACGGGGATTGATTCTATGGACGTTCAAACACTGACATATATTTTTATTGGCCTTACATTTGTCTTCTACTTAGCAATTGCAGTTTGGTCGAAGGCCCAATCAACACGAGACTTTTATGTTGCATCCGGAGGCGTGCATCCGGTGATCAATGGGATGGCTACTGCTGCGGACTGGATGAGTGCCGCATCTTTCATCAGTGTAGCTGGCATCATAGCTTTCATGGGACGTGATGGTTCAGTCTATCTACTGGGGTGGACCGGTGGCTATGTGCTTCTCGCCCTTTTGCTGGCGCCTTATCTCCGTAAGTTTGGGCAGTTCACAGTGCCTGACTTCATTGGAGAGCGTTACTATTCTAAAGTAGCTCGGGTTGTTGCCGTTATCTGTCTAATATTTATTTCCTTTACCTATATTGCTGGGCAAATGCGCGGTGTGGGGATCGTATTCTCCCGCTTCTTAGGGGTGGACATAACTATTGGCGTATTGATCGGTATGGGTATTGTTTTTGTTTACGCCGTTCTTGGCGGTATGAAGGGCATTACTTACACTCAGGCAGCACAGTACTGTATTTTGATTTTTGCCTATATGGTGCCCGCTATTTTTGTCTCAATTCTTGTTTCAGGTTGGGCAATCCCGCAGATTGGTCTTGGTGCAGAAACTACCGATGGATCAGGTCTTTACGTCTTGGATCGTCTTGATGGGATACTAACGGATCTCGGATTCAACGCGTATACGGACGGCGTAAGATCTACCATCGATGTTTTTGCAATAACTGCGGCGCTAATGATAGGCACTGCCGGTCTTCCACATGTCATTGTTCGGTTCTTTACCGTACCTAAAGTATCCGACGCGCGCCTATCGGCGGGCTATGCTCTAGTTTTCATTGCAATTCTTTACACGACTGCACCTGCGGTAGCAGTGTTTTCTCGACTCACATTTATCGAATCCGTACACAACCGTCCTTATGTTGAAACACCGTCATGGTTTGGTAAATGGGAAGAAACTGGTTTGTTGGCTTGGGTAGACAAGAATAATGATGGTGCTATTCAATATGCACCGGGCGCAGCCCTCGAGGGAAGCTCACCGGTTTTTGTAGATGGACGCGGGCTATCGGGCCAGCGACGCGTTGGCAATGTACTTAGTCCAAATGAGAATGAAGTCTATATCGATCGTGACATCATGGTACTAGCTCACCCGGAGATGGCTGGCTTGCCCAATTGGGTGATTGCACTGGTAGCTGCCGGGGGGTTGGCTGCTGCCTTGTCCACTGCTGCTGGTCTGTTGTTAGTTATATCCACATCGGTGTCTCACGATCTATTGAAACGCACATTAATGCCAGGAATAAGCGACCGTAAGGAATTGTTGTATGCTCGCCTTGCTATTGCTGTTGCGCTTGGTCTAGCGGCGGTCTTTGGTATTTATCCGCCGGCTTTTGTCGCGCAGGTGGTCGCGTTTGCCTTTGGCCTTGCAGCGGCATCACTCTTTCCGGTGATATTAATGGGGATTTTCTCCAAACGCATGAACAAGGAAGGTGCTATTGCCGGTATGCTGACCGGTCTTGTATTTACTTTTAGTTACATCGTGTATTTCAAGTTCGTAGCTCCGGAACTAAATACCCCAGAACACTGGTTTCTGGGAATTTCACCGGAGGGGATAGGTTTTATTGGCGCCCTCCTTAATTTCATTGTGGCGACGGCGGTAAGCAGCGGGACTTCTTCACCACCAAGTAGCGTGCAAGATCTTGTGAACTACATCCGCACACCTACTGGAGCCGAATCTGGTAGAATGCACTAGCTGCGCTGTTTTAGCCAATTTCCTGACGATGGTTGATTTTTGCGTCTAGGCAGGGCAAACCGTACGACTAAGGGCAGAGAGGGAGACACATGGAATGGATATGAGAGGCGAGCACCACATTTTCGCCTCCCGCGAGGAGGTCTGGGCTGCCCTGAATGACGTGGATGTACTGCGGGCGGCCATACCCGGTTGCGACTCCATTACCAAACTGTCCGAAACGCAGATTGAGGCAGTTGTTGCTGCTAAGATTGGGCCTGTTAAGGCCACTTTTAGGGGGTCAGTTACTCTGTCAGACCTCGATCCACCCAATGGGTATACTATTAGCGGGGAGGGGAATGGAGCTGCCGCCGGTTTCGCTAGGGGTGGCGCTAAGGTGCTGCTAGTCGAGCGAGATGGCGGTACTTTGCTCACTTATGAGGTTACCGCCAGCGTTGGGGGAAAATTGGCCCAGATTGGCAGTAGGCTTGTAGATTCTAGTGCTAAGAAACTGGCCGATCAGTTCTTTCAGACGTTTGGAGAGATAGCTACAAGCTCAAACAAGGCTTCAGGGAATGATGAGCTGGGTTCGGTGCAAGCTGGCCAAGAGCCCCCGCACAGGAATTCTCTTGAACCGTCATCGCTCGCTGTACCTGCTGTTTTGGGGCGCGGTCCCGATCCTATTCAAAATTTTCAGCCCATCACATTCAAAGCTTGGGCTACCATCATGGTGGTTCTAGTTGTTATCCTAGGAGTCTGGATCCTGCTAATATAATGGGAGCGCATGTCCATGAAAAAAATAACGGTTAAGATCAACGGAGAAGACCTGTCGGGCGAAGTTGAACCACGCACCTTGTTAGTTGAATTTTTGCGGTACACATTGGGGCTCACTGGAACTCACGTGGGATGTGATACTAGTCAATGTGGTGCCTGCACTATTCATCTAAACGGAGTACCTATAAAGTCGTGTACCCTGCTTGCCGTTCAGGCTGATGGAGAGGACGTTACGACCATTGAGGGAGTTGCCGATGGGGATACCCTGCACCCCATGCAGGAGGCGTTTCGTGATAACCATGGTCTGCAGTGCGGTTTCTGTACACCTGGTATGGTTATGACAGCACTAGATATTGTCAAGAATCACAAAGACGGTGCTCTAAGTGAACAAACCATTCGCGAAGAGTTGGAGGGTAATCTTTGCCGTTGTACGGGTTACCAAGGCATTGTTAAAGCCATCGCCGCTGGCGCCAAGGCCATGCAGGGAGGCGTATGATGTACAGTTTCGAATATAAGAAGGTCAGCAGCCTTGAAGAGGCTTATCAGGCATTTTCCGCTTCTGATGATGGATCCTATCTTGCGGGCGGCATGACTCTTATCCCGACTTTGAAGCAGAGGCTTGCCAGTCCATCCGATTTAATAGACTTAGGTGGAATATCGGACCTTTCTGGTATTAGTCTGGAAAAGGGGGTTGTAAGTATTGGGGCCACCACTTGTCATGCTGATGTTGCGGCATCGCTAGATGTTCGGAAAGCTATTCCAGCTTTGGCAAACCTTGCCGCTCAAGTAGGTGATCCGCAGGTGCGTAACCGGGGCACCATTGGTGGTTCCATCGCTAACAACGATCCGGCCGCAGATTACCCCGCAGCAATTGTGGGCTTGGACGCTACAGTCCATACGTCTAAGCGATCCATAGCTGCTGACGAATTTTTCTCCGGTATGTTTGAAACTGCTTTGGAAGAAGGAGAAATAGTCACCAAGGTTAGTTTTCCTATTCCCGAAAAGGCGGCCTATAAGAAATTTCCCAATCCCGCTTCCCGCTATGCAATCGTAGGAGTTATGGTGGCTAAGTTAGGTGATGGCGTGCGCGTTGCGGTCACTGGTGCGGGCCCATGTGTATTTCGGGAGTCGGCTATGGAACATGCCTTATCCGCAAACCTCGCTGTTGACGCAATCAAGGATGTGAAAGTCAACAGTAATGGACTAAATGGTGACATCCATGCATCGCCAGAATACCGAGCACACCTTGTCGAAGTGATGACACGGAGAGCTGTGGACGAGATCAGTTAAATATAGGTTGGGGTTTCTTCCACTCCCTATGATTTACCCATTATGGGTGCAAGTTGCACACTAGGTGATTGAGAGGGGCGGTGCATGACTAGTCATATTCGCTTTTATTTCGATTTCGCGTCGACGTTTTCTTACATTGCTATTCTAAAGATAGACGAGTTGGCTTCGACTTACGGACGGGCAGTGGATTGGCGACTCGTTTCTATCTCACATCTATTCCAAGCCCAGGAAATTATGCCTCCTCCTGCTAATCCAGCTAAGTTCAAATATCTTCGCACCGACTTTAAAAGAAGTTGTCGTCTTGCTCATCTCCCCTGCTGTATCCCAACTCAATTTCCGCCATCAGTCAAACTAGCCAGGAGGGTGTTTTGGCGCATAAAACGTCGGGACGAAAGTCTAGCACACGACTTTGCTCGGGCCATAAGTACCGCCATTTTTGGTAAGGGAAAAATGGTGGAATCGTCTGCGCAGATCGCGGTTGCGTGTGCAGGTTTGGAGGATATAGCTAAAGAGGATATTGATGCTGCTGAACAAGATGACGATGCTAGAAATGCGCTTGCTGCTGCCTTGGAGGATGCAATTTCGGACGGTATGATAGGTGCACCATATATGGTTCTCGATGAAGAGCCGTTTTGGGGTGCGGACCGATTGAGCCATCTGGAACAGCGGCTTGCCGAGGTCCAGAATAGGGAGGTGTAGTTATGAGTGGTGAACAAGGAGACCTAACTCACAGCGCTAGAAATACAATCCGCGTTGTCGAATGGGTTAAGCGTAAGGTGGCTGCCATTGGGTTGACGATTGCAGTTATGGGGGCTTTCGTGGCGATGATCTCTGGACCAGGTTATCAAGCTGGCATTTGGCCGTTATTTCCCGCCTTCCGCCTACTTGCTGTTGGTGTTTATAGTGCTGCAGGTGCTTCTATAATCTGCGCTGTAGCTCTTCTAATCAATATCATTAAATACAAAACAGATTTTGTTAGTCGCTCGGGGGCCGCAATTCTAGGTTTGTTGATCGGTGGGGTGGTGTATTATGTTCCAAGTTCCCTTCTAAACAATAATCCTCCTCCGATACATGATGTCACCACGGACTTTGACAATCCACCTGCCTTCATTGAGGTCTTGCCACTACGTGAAACTACGGGTGCCAAAAATACTCACAGATATAAGAGCGAATGGAAAATGGGCGATGGCGAAAACGCAAGAGTGATTAATGTTATGGAGCTGCAAAAGAAGCATTTCCAAGATATCCAGCCTGTTATTTTCGAAGGAAAGGGTTACCAAGAGGTTTTTCAGAAGGCCTTACAGGCTGCGAAAAAGCAGCACTGGACTATTGTTTCGGTTAGACCGGAATTGGGCCGTATAGAGTCATTTGATAAAACACCCTGGTTTGGGTTCTACGACGATGTGGTTATTCGGGTGACGGAAGCGGCAGGGGGTACCAAGGTTGATATTCGCTCTAATTCTCGCATCGGTCTAGGCGACGTGGGTAAAAATGCGCGACGTATACGCCAGTATATCCTTACACTTTCCGGCCGCAACTCCCACTGATTACATTGAACAGGGAAAATCATCGATGGAGCGCCGAGGGTTCTTAGTCTCAGCAGCTGCTACTGCCTTTATTGCTTCGCCAGTTTGGGGACAGGAAGTTCATCTCCGCCGCTTCTATCTGGAGAGCATGTTCGGCCAACTTCACGGTCATGAGGCTGCACCAACGGTTCGAATTAGCAAAAAGACTCCACTGCTTTGTTTTCACCACACCCCTCGGTCTGCCAGTTTGTTTACTTCGTTCTTAACTTTGATGGGGACCGATCGCATTTCCCTCGCTTTTGATACTCCTGGGTATGGAGCTTCCGATGGGCCTGACGGGCGAACTGATGTGGAAACCTATGCCGAAGCCATGGCTATGGGGCTTGATCGTATGGGCTACGGGGCGAATGGACGCGGTCCAGTCGATGTCTTGGGTTTTCTAACCGGTGCCACAATTGCTTGTGAGTTAGCTTTGTCCCGTCCCGATCTGGTTCGCCGCATAGTTTTTGTCCATGCGCTTGTTATGTCTAAGGAGGGACGACTTGCTCTAAAGGAGGAAATTGAGACACGCGTGCGACAAGACTGGGAACGCTTGGGTAATGAGTTCTATGTTAAGCGATTAGCCGACGCATTAGCTGCAAACGCGCCGGATCAAATGGTTGAGGAGGTGGTGGCAGAGTTTGTTGATAGTACTATACCCGGCCGCGATTACTTGAAGGGTGGTATGACGGCGCTGTCGTACCCCGCTATGGAACGTTTTGCTTTGATAAAGCAGCCGACCCTATTTCTAGTTCTTGATGAAGAGAGGGCTGACGTGGCGAGTAACGGTGTAGAGGTGGTGCCGGGCGCCAAACTGATCCGCCTCCAGGGGCTAAACCGCCATAGCTTCCATAATAAACCTGAAGCTCTTGTGTATCATGTTCGAACGTTTCTAGATAGTGAGGTATGAAAAGACGCGTCAGTTTGTGAGATCTATAGTTGGTGCATTAACGGGGTTACCTATCTATAAACCCCATTGCCCGGGAGTTAGAATCACCCAGTGTTTACGAGCCGTCCAGAAATTTCCGGTACCTTTGGGGTTGCTGCATCTACCCACTGGATAGCAACTGGGGTTGCCATGAGCGTTTTGGAGCGCGGTGGCAATGCTTTTGATGCTGCAGCCGCTGCCGGCTTCACTTTGCAAGTGGTTGAACCTCACATGAATGGGCCAGCCGGAGAAGTGCCCATCATTTTCTACGACGCCACCTCTTGTCAAGTTCGCGTCGCATGTGGCCAAGGGCCTGCCCCAGGCGCTGCGTCTGTTGGGCATTTTGAGCGTCTCGGACTTGATCTTATTCCCGGAACAGGATTGCTCGCGGCCTGCGTGCCCGGTGCTTTTGACGCTTGGATGCTGTTGTTGCAGGAGCATGGCAGCTGGGCTTTGAAGGACATTCTAGCACCAGCCATTAGTTACGCAGAGTTTGGTCACCCTATCACAGCTGGTGCGAGTGAGGTTGTTTTGGCCATGCGGGACATGTTTCAACAGGAGTGGACTACATCTGCGGCGGTTTACATTCATCGGGGTGCGGCCCCGGTGCCAGGCAGGTTATTCCGCAACACAACGTTGGCGAACACATTCAAACGAATTATCGCTGAAGCTGAGGCGGCTGGGACGGATAGAAATAGGCAGATTGATGCGGCGCGAACGTCGTGGTCGAACGGCTTTGTTGCTGAATCTATAGACTTGTTTTGTCAAGAATCTCAGGTATTAGATACCTCAGGTCGCCGGCATTCAGGCGTTCTTACTGGCACAGATATATCATCCTGGAAAGCTACATTTGAAGATCCAGTGGAGTACGACTATTACGGCTACACAGTATGTAAATGCGGTCCGTGGAGCCAGGGGCCCGTCTTTTTGGGACAGCTCGCACTATTAAAGCAATTCAATCTGGAAACTATGGACCCATATGGTGCCGAGTTCGTTCACACAGTAACAGAATGTGCCAAGCTGGCTTTTGCAGATCGAGAGGTTTTTTTTGGTGATCCAAAGATTACAGATGTTCCTCTGAGCACCCTCTTGAGTGAGGATTACAATAAAGCTCGGCAATCGCTAATATTAGACACCGCTTCTGTAGAACACAGGCCAGGGGCCATTGATGGTTTTGGGGGCACCTTGAGAATCGGTCGTCACACTGGAAACGCTTTGATGTCTGGTGTGGGCGAACCAAGTCAATCTATGCTTAATGTAACCCGCGGTGACACCTGTCATTTGGACGTGATTGATACTTGGGGAAATATTGTGTCAGCTACACCGTCAGGAGGGTGGCTGCAGGGGTCGCCAGTTATTTCAGATCTAGGTTTTCCACTTGGAACAAGAGCGCAGATGTTTTGGCTGGATCAGGACCACCCTAATGGCCTGGTCCCGGGCAAGCGACCGCGCACTACTCTATCCCCCTCTCTGGCTCTTAAGAACGGTCGGCCATACATGGCTTTTGGTACCCCGGGTGGGGATCAACAGGATCAGTGGAGCCTGGTATTCTTTCTGCGACATGTCCATCACGGATTGAATCTACAAGAGTCCATCGATGCATCAGCATTCCACACAAACCATTTCCCTAGTTCATTCTATCCGCGCAATGCGCAGCCCGGTCATCTCGCTGTAGAGGGACGGTTCCCATCTGAAACAATCTCAAACCTGCAAGAGAGGGGCCACAAGCTGGAATTAGCAGATCCTTGGTCATGTGGCCGTCTGTCAGCATGCACATGGGAAGAGGGTTTATTGAAGGCAGGTGCCAACCCTCGCGGTATGCAAGGCTATGCCGCTGGGCGCTAACTTAGCTCTAATACTGTCGCCCCGAAACCAGTTATTATTATGGTTACCTCCCACCAAGGAGACCGAAAGAAGGCGGTACATTATTAGTGTCGGCATTAACGGGTATTAGGTCCATTATTGGATGTTTGGTTTCTAAACATTAGAACTGAGGAATGTAGGATGCGGCTTTCAGATTAATGAAGATACAGCAATACCTGGTAGCTAAGCCAATTGCTTTGGTGGTTGCCAACCACAGAGTTGGTACAATAGTTTTTCAGGCGGCGGCTTCGCTTTACAGAATGTTACTATGTATTAAGGTCCCTGGCATATGAGGCTTGGTAGAGAAGGCATAAAGTTCTTGGTTTCTTCACTATTTTGGGTACCGCTTCTATTAGTTTTCTTTTGGCCGACAGTATCACCCTTGGCTGAGACAAAAACTCTGCGCGTTGCCGTGGCAAGCAGGGTACCTAGTCTGGGCAACCCATTCGCCAGCATGATAAGTGGGGGAATTCATCCCAGTGAACTTACTTTCGACGCGCTGGTAAAGCTTGCTCCCAACGGTCAAATTCTTCCGATGCTTGCCACATCTTGGAAAGCTATTAATCCTAGGACTTGGATATTTGTGCTGCGCGAAAATGTGGAGTTTTCTAATGGCGAGCCATTTAATGCCAGTACTATCGTCTCGGCGTTGGAGTATCTTAAGACGGGTGAGGCTCAAAAGTATTTCTTATCTGCCGAAGTGCGCGGTATAGAATCGTTCCGCGCCATCGATGATTATACTATTGAGATAAGGACCTCGACGCCTGATGCGATATTACCTAAGCGCCTATCGATGTTCCTAATGGTGCCTCCGAGGGCTTGGGCAGAGATGGGGCCCGAGGAATTCGGCTTGGCGCCCATAGGCACAGGATCTTTCGTTCTGACTGACTGGGGTATGCAGACCGGCCGTTATGTGTTGGAGCTTAATCGAAAATCATGGAGAACGTCCAAGCATATCGATCGCGTGGAGTTTGTTATACTTGCCGAACAAACATCGCGTGCCCAGGCACTCATGGCTGGCCAGATAGACGTTGCTTATCAAGTTGGGTTTGAGGACATGGAGTCCCTGGAAGACATGGGGTTCCAAATTTTTACTCGTCTAGGAGCTCAAGTAGGAGGCCTTACTTTACCAAATATCCACAAGGATTCGCCGTTGTATGATCGCCGGGTGCGTTGGGCACTAAACCATGCAATTAACCGCGAAGAAATTTCTAAGTTCTTGTTTAAGGATGTTTCCCCACCGGTGGGGCAAGGCGCAATCCCCGGAGTGTTCGGGTACAACCCGGACATTCAACCTTATGAGTTTAATCCCACCAAGGCGCGCGCGCTTTTGGCTGAAGCGGGGTATCCCGATGGCTTTGAACTGGATGCTAAGGTTTTAATTCAGGGGCTTCCGGACCAGGCGGTCATGTATCAGAGAATTGCCCAGGATCTCGCTGAGGTGGGGGTCAAGGTGGACTTTCGGGCTGTGTTTGGGCCCAATTGGATACGCATCTGGTATAGCGGTAACTGGGAAGGAGCGGACATTATTTCCCATACTCA
>Ga0315336_1007524_pt1 | contig 10360 bp, 6 predicted proteins | sample ASW5metaG_FD_204512 | JGI IMG/M metagenome (GOLD analysis project Ga0315336, IMG submission 204512) | Ammonia-oxidizing marine archaeal communities from Monterey Bay, California, United States - ASW #5 | ecosystem: Environmental > Aquatic > Marine > Intertidal zone | place: USA: California... | reverse complement strand
TGGATCGCGTAGATCAAAAGTTTCGTGAAACTGGCCCCCGTCGCCCGGACCGCCTCGACCTGCCCCATGTTCATGTTTTCGATGTCCTCGGCGATCATCTTCGAGATGAAACTCACCGAGGCGACGATCAAGGTCAGCATGCCGGCCAGCGGCCCGAAACCAAAAATCTTGACGAAAAAGATGGCGATAATGACCTCATGGAAGGTGCGGCTCAGCACGATGATGGCGCGGGCCACCAGATAAACCGGACGGGGCACCAGATTGCTGGCGCCGCAAAGACCCAGGGGAATGGCCAGGACCATACCGATGAAACTGGCGCCGAAGGCCATCTGGATGCTTTCGACAATGCCGCGGATCAGCAGTTCGCTGCGACTGAAGTCCGGCGGAAACATGCGGGCGATCATATCGCCGGCGCGCGGAAATCCACTGGCGACACGGCCCCAATCAACTTCCAGCGACCCTGTCGACCAAACGAGATAGGCACCGACAACGGCCCACAGACCGTAGCGGTAGACCGGGTTGTCGATCATCCCCGGCGGTTTCCAAGTGGTCGGCGTGCTCATCCTGCGATCGCCTCGGGCGGCGGATCATCACTTGCGTGATCGTCGTCGTCATCATCCTTGCGGACCGTCGCCGACCAATCTTCCTCGCCATAAATCCGGGTCAGGGCATCGGCGGTCAATTCGTCCGGCGCACCGTCGAAGATCAGATTGCCTTCGCTCAGTCCGATGATCCGGTCGGCGCTGGACTGGGCCAGGGCGACATCGTGAATATTGACCAGGGCCGGCGTGCCGCGCTCGTGCGCAAGCTCGCAGATCAGGCGCATGATCTGACGCGCCGTCTTCGGATCGAGGGACGCCGTCGGTTCATCGACGAGCAGCAATTCCGGATCTTGCATCAAGGCGCGGGCAATGCCGACGCGCTGGCGTTGGCCGCCGGATAGGGCGTCGGCGCGGGTATCCTCACGGCCGTCCAATCCGACACGGTCGAGAAGTTCGTAAGCCGCTTGCACATCTTGCGGCGGATAATTGCGCCGGAAGGCCCGCCAGAAACTGACATAACCGAGGCGGCCCGACAGCAGGTTTTCCATCACCGTCAGACGTTCGACCAGATTGTACTCCTGGAAGATCATGCCCATGCGCCGGCGGGCACGGCGCAAGTCGCTGCCGCTGAGGCCGATGATCTCCTTACCGCTCAGCTTAATCGAGCCGGACGTCGGATCGATCAGGCGGTTGATGCAGCGGATCAATGTGGATTTTCCGGCGCCGGATGAACCGATGACCGCGACAACCTGCGGTTCGGTCACGCTCAAGGTAATGCCGTGAAGTGCCTTGAAGCCGTTCGGGTATTGCTTAACGAGGTCGGTAATCTCAAGCATGAAGAAAAACTAACGTCTAAGGTTGTTCCGTGCAAACAAACCGCCGCCGCCTTAGGGAGATATACAATCCCAGAGACGGCGGCGGCCGGTTGACTTGCTTTCTATTAGCTCTTTTTCTTTTTCTTCTTCTTTTTCTTCTTAAGTTTCAGACCCTTCAAGGCCTCATCGCTGTAGACGACACCGTTGGTCTTTTGAATGGTCCGGATGTCGACCCAGAACTCCTTGAAGGTAATCGGGATAAAGCGGTCGGATTTCTTGCCGAACTCCTTATGCAGCGCCGTGCCCTTCCAATCGAATGTCAGGAAGGCATCGGTGATCGCCTTTTGCAGCGACGGCTTCAGGTTGTGAGCAAAGCCGTAGGACGTTGTCGGAAAGTTTTTCGATTCCCAGATGACCCTGAGATCGGCCTTGTTGACGACACCCTTGTCGTGCATGCGGTCGAGCACACTGGATGCAATCGGCGCGGCGTCGTAGTCCTTATTGGCGACACCCATGATCGAGTTATCGTGCTTGCCCGAATAGATCACTTTGTAATCCTTATCCGGGGTCACGCCCAAAGACTTGAACAGCGCGCGAGGTGCTTGGTTGCCGGAGTTCGACGACGGTGTCACGTGGGCGATCTTGCGGCCCTTCATGTCCGACACCTTCATGATGTCCGTGCTCTTGTGCGTAATCAGCTGCAAGCGATAGCCGAATTTGCCGTCATGCTTACCCATAATCGCGACCGGCACGTAACCGGCCAGATTGACGCCGAACACGGTCGGACCGGTAGAGATGCCGGCAACATGCAGCCGACCGGAGCGCATGGCTTCAACCTGCGCCGCGTAAGACTGTGCACCGTACCATTTGACCTTCTTGCCGGTCTTCTTCGACATATAATCCATGAACTCGGTGAACACGTTCTCATAGACGGCCGGGTCTTCGACCGGCGTGTATGAGAATACGAGGGTGTCCGGATCCAGCAACTTGCTGGCATCGGTCGGCGTATCGGCGACCAGATCGCCATTGACGTCACAGAAACGTTTGTTGAGATCACCGCGCGGGCAGTCCGCAGCGGCAGGTGCAACACCCATCGCGGAAATGGCGAAAGCCGCCATGCCGGCCATGGCCGTCATCGTCAATTGCTTCTTAAGCTCTAATACTCTCATCTTATTCCTCCCCGGAATGTTTGTCGTCCGATGGGTGCGGGCTCGGCCTTGTGGCTCGACGTTAGAAGGACCGCCCACGGCCCATAAAGCAGGCGAACCCACTCAAAGTTTTCAAGCCCGGTATGATCAGGCTGAGGATGAATGTGAGTCAAGCGCAAATGCTCGAAATCGAAAATTAACTCACATGAAATCTTTCAGATGGCGCGGTTTTGAAAACGTGATACAACGCGAGTGGAGGAAGAACCGATGGTTGCCAAGACTCAATTTCGGCTGAATAGCCGCCAAGAACGCATTTTGGAGTTGGTTCAACAACAGGGTTTTGTCGCCATCGAACCTATGGCCCAACAATTCGAAGTGACCGCACAAACCATTCGCCGCGATATCAATTTGCTTTGTGATTTGTCCCTCCTGCAGCGTTATCACGGCGGCGCCGGACTGCCGGCAAGCACCGAAAACGTCGATTACTCAACCCGTCAAAGCCTTCATCACACCGAAAAACAGGGGATCGCAGAAACGGTGGCCGGGCACATTCCCAACAATGCATCCTTGTTTATCAATATCGGCACCACCAACGAGGAAGTGGCCCGGGCACTTGTGGGTCACAAGGGGCTCAGGATTATTACCAATAATCTCAACGTCGCCCACGCACTCAGCGCCAAACAGGATTTCGACGTCATTATCGCCGGCGGCGTGGTCCGTAGTCGAGACCGTGGCGTCGTTGGCGAGGCAACAATGGATTTCATTGCCCAGTTTAAGGTCGATTTCGGCATTATCGGTATCAGCGGCATCGATCTCGATGGTACCATGCTGGACTTCGACTACCGGGAAGTCCGCGTCGCACAAACCATCATCGCGCATTCGCGCCGAGTTTTCCTGGTCACCGACCACACCAAGTTCGGCCGCAATGCCATGGTCCGATTAGGCCACATCAACGATGTCTCGGCTATTTTCACCGACCGCCCGCCACCACCGGAGATCGTTGAAATCGCTGAGCAGGGCGATACGGCCATCCATATTGCCTCAAACACCTGAATTCACTGAGCATGCGAAGCCGTTTCGCGTCGCAGAGACTGGCATGATACCCCTCACCACGGAAGAATGAGCCTTATCATGCAAATGTTCGTTTGCGAAAAATTCTTAATGCGATATGGTTCATATTCTTACACAAACGTTCGGATATGGCCTTTCCAAAATCGCAGGCGATGACAGACCTAACGCGTACATTCGATATCCTGGTGGTCGGCGGCGGCATTAACGGCGTCGGCATTGCTTGTGACGCGGCCGGGCGGGGCCTGGATGTCTTGCTCTGCGAACAAGGTGATCTGGGTGGCTGCACTTCATCGGCCAGTTCGAAAATGATTCACGGCGGCCTCCGCTATCTCGAACATTACGAATTCCGCCTTGTCCGAGAAGCTTTGTCGGAGCGCGAGGTCCTCTACGCCAAGGCCCCCCACCTGATCCGGCCCATGCGGCTGCTTCTGCCCTATGTGAACGCGGCACGGCCGGCCTGGATGATCCGTATTGGGCTGTTCTTATATGATCATCTCAGCGCACGTCAGACTCTGCCGGGCTGCGACTCGGTCGATCTCAAAACCCATGCAGCCGGAAGCATCCTGCGCCCGGAGATCACTCTGGCTTTCGCCTATTCCGATTGCCGCGTCGATGATGCCCGGCTGGTCATCGCCAACGCCATGGCGGCACGGAATCACGGCGCGACAATCCGCCCACGCCATCGGGTTCTGCACGCCGAGCGCCGGATCAATCGCTGGCATGCGACACTCAAGAATACTGATAACGGTGAAATTTCGGAAGTCACCAGCAAGGTTCTCATCAATGCTGCCGGCCCCGAAGTCGAGACCTTTCTCAATAAAGCCATGCGAAAGCCCGAAGCTAATCGGGTTCGCCTCGTCAAGGGCAGCCATATCGTCGTACCGAGAGTTTTCGATGGTCCGGAAGCCTTTATTTTTCAAAATACCGATGGCCGAGTCATATTCGTCATTCCCTTCCAAGAACAGTTTTCGTTAATCGGCACCACCGATGTCCCAGTCGAGACGCCGGAAGAAGGCCGGCAAATCACTGCGGCGGAGACCGCTTATCTTTGCGACTCGGTCAACAGCTACCTGCGCGAACCGATCACGGCGGAGCAAGTGGTTTGGTCTTACGCGGGTGTCCGGCCCTTGTTCGATGACGGTAAAAACGACCCGTCGGACGTGACCCGCGATTATATTCTGGAACTGGATGCGCCGGTCACGGGCGCACCGTTGCTGTCTGTTTTCGGCGGCAAGCTGACCACCTATCGGCGGCTGGCGGAAGCCGTTCTGGAAGAGATCGCATCGTTCTTCCCCGACTTAGGTCCGCCTTGGACGGCGCATGAACCCTTGCCCGGCGGTGACATGGGGATCGCCGATTTACCCCCGCGCCTTGCCGAACTGGAAGCCGCCTATCCTGAAATTCCGAAGCCATTGCTCAACGGTCTACTTGATCGCCATGGCACCACGGCGAATGCGATTCTGGGCGATGCCCGGACCTTGGGTGATCTCGGAGAAAATTTCGGCGCAGGTCTCACGGCGCGGGAAGTCGATCACATGATCGCCAATGAATGGGCGAGCACCTGCGACGATATCCTCTGGCGCCGCTCCAAGGCCGGTTTACATCTGAACCCCGAAGGCCAAGAAGCATTAAAAAAACACATGGCGAAGAAAGCCTCGAAAGCCGCCTGAGCACCGCCTTGTGACGCGATCGTTATCATCCACCCCTGGATTTTTGCCGGCAACGTCCCATATTGTATGGATCATACGGATCACAGGAGTGGCCCAAAATGTTCGCCTTTATGTCCCGCCTAAAACCTGAAATGCCGTCCCGCGAAGACGCCTTGCCTGGCCGCGACACCGCCATGCCCGTTACCGAGCCGCATGTCGCCAACGGCCATCCGCTGACGCCGCCCTACCCCGATGGCCTGCAGCGTGTGATATTCGGCTTGGGCTGCTTCTGGGGGGCGGAGCGGATTTTTTGGCAGACGCCGGGGGTCTATGTCACCGCCGTCGGCTACGCCGCCGGTTTCACACCGAATCCGACATACGAGGAAGCCTGTTCCGGCCGCACGGGACATAACGAGGTCGTGCTCGTCGTTTTCGATCCGGAAATTGTTGCCTTCGATGACCTGCTCAGCATCTTCTGGGAGGGCCATGACCCGACCCAGGGCATGCGCCAGGGTAACGACGCCGGCACCCAATACCGTTCCGGCGTTTACTGCTATGACAAAGATCACCTGCGCCGGGCGGAAGCCAGCCGCAAGGCCTATGGCAAGAAACTGAAGGCCGCCGGTCTGGCCGCGATCACCACTGAAATCCTCGAGGCGCCGGAGTTCTATTTCGCCGAGACCTACCACCAGCAATACCTGGCCCGCAATCCGGGCGGCTATTGCGGCCTCGGCGGCACCGGGGTGCGCTGCGGCTGAATTTACCGAAGTCCGTCCATTACCATTTCAACGCCATCTTCCCGGCGCCCGTCGGCGCAAAAGCGATGCCGTCGAGACTGACCCATTTCGACGATATTTTCCAAAGCTTGCCGCCGGTGATGTATTCGACCTTGCCGTCGGGATGAACGTCGACGCGCATCGACTTGTAGGTTCCCATGGCATCAAAAATCAGCCGCGCCTTCGGCCGGTAACCCGCCGGCAGGGTCAATAGATGCCGCGCCTTACCGCCCAGGTCGCATTTCACCAAGCCACTCAGCCGGACGACGCCGTTTTCCAGGCGGGCAGCGGCACCACCATAGGCGCCACCGTAGTTCTTGCAGCCCTTTTTGAACTTCACACCCTTCGCCTTGGCGGTCGAAAAGACCAAGCCGTCGAGGCTCACCCAACCGTGTTTCTTGCCGCCGCCCGAGGTCCACTCGATCCGTCCGTTCTTACGGATATCGACGCGGGCGGACGCTTCGTGGGCATTGGCGTTGAAGATCAATCGCTTCGATGGCCGGGCACCCTTGGGCAAGGTCGCCAGAAGACGCGCCTTGGTGCCGATCTTGCATTTCAGTAGACCGCTCAGCATGACCGTCTTGCCGGACTGGGAATAGGACGGATCGCGGTACATTTTCGAATGCTTGGAGCAGCCACCCGCCAGACCGAGCTTCTTGCCGGTCTTCAAGGGATATTGGATGTTGCCGAGCGAGACCCAGTTGTGCTTCTTGTTGCCAGTCACCCATCGGACCACGCCGTTGGCGAAAACGTCGACACGGGCGGGCTGACCATGGCCGTTGGCCGTGAAAATAAGCCGCCGGTCCGGGCGTTGCGCACCCGGCAGGATGTCGATGATTTCGCCGTGATCGATGGCGCCGCCACTGTCGCGGGGATAGAGCTTGATCAGACCACCCAGCGTCACCGCCGTCTTGTCGGCGCGGGAGACGGCGTTCCCGTAACTGGCGCCATAATGCTTCCACAGGCTCGACAGCCTCGGCACCTTGACCTTCTTCGGCAACTTGTCCGACCACTTGGCGATGCGCCAGGTCTGGTAGGTGCCCACCGCGTTGCCCTTCTTGTTGTATTTACAGGGCTTCAAGTGCACCAGGGCGCCCGGCCGGGCGGCATAACGCCGGCTCATGCAGCGCGGCTCCTTACCCTTCTTCGCCACCATCGGCCGGAGTGAGGTGATGGTCGGATCGGCGAAGAAGACCTGCTCCGCCTTGTCCTGGCAGAACATGGTTTCCAGTTTTTTCGATTTTGAATTGAAGCAAACCGTCACCTTGTCGAACAGCGCCAGCAGCTTGCCGCCGGTGGTCATCTTAAAGCGTTGGGTCGAAAACTCGGTTTTGCCGATTTCCTTCTGATCCTTGTCGTGACAATGCGCGATGCGGAGCTTGCGCGGCAGGAAACTGGCCATGTTGGCCATCCAGCCACGCCCCTTCTTCGCGTACCTAAATGCCTCAAGGCACATTTTGTACTGGCCGACGATGCGGATCGGCGTATCGAACGGAATCTCCGCCACCGGGTCGGGCTTCACGGTGGCAAGGTGCGCGTCCATGGCGTTTTCGAAGACCGTGCCCATGATCTGGTTCTCGATCAGGGCCCGCTTCTCGATGAGCTTCTTATTGACGGCGGCAACGTCGGTCTTCGCCGTCTGCTTCGGCTTGGCCTTGGCAGACGCCTGCCGTTTCTTTTTGGCCTGCCGGCGCTTCTCGCGTTGTATCTGGCGCCGGTTCGGGTTCGATCGTTTTTTCCCAATCTTTTTCTTCTTTTTCTTTTTCGCCGTGCCGCCGGCCAGCTCGTACTCGTACTCGGGCACGTGCTGTTTGATAATGGCGTCCACGTTGACCAGCTTCATCAGTTCCTTACGCTTCGATGAATTGGCCAAGTCCTTCTTCAATTGCTTGGCGTAGGTCTCGCGCGCCCGGGCGAGCTTCTTCTCGAAGCGCAGCGCCACCTGTTCGGTGCGCGCATCGACGACCTTCGGGTCAAAATAAGGTGACAGCTTGCCGAGCGCCTTGGCGGCCTTCTTCTTGTCTTTGGCGAGGCGCTTCTTTTTCGCTTCGAGTTTCGATTTTTTCGACTTTTCCTTCGATTTCTTCTTTTTCAGCTTGGAGATCTTGCCGGCGAAAAAATCACCAATTTTTTTCGCCAGGTCCTTGATCTCGTTACCCAGGTCCTCGATCGCCTTGCCAATCTTGACGATCTCCTTGCCCAGGTTCTTGATCGTCTTGTCCATGTTCTTGACCGCGGCGGCGGCCGTCTGGCCGGCATCGATGGAGGTCTTCCAGGCGTCCTTCAGGGTCTTGTCGGCGTTGACGATCTTGTCGCCGATCTCCTTCGCCGCGTCCTTGCCCAGCTGGATGGAACCCTCGGCCAGGTTCTTGGTGATACCGACCAGCTTCTTTGGATCCTTGATGGCGCCAATAATGGCTTCCGAATAGCAATCGCTCAAGCCGATGGAGACGTCGAAATCCTTGATCCCATTCAGCGCAAGTCCCGCCGCCGACGGCGCCGAGGCCTTGATCTCGCTGGGGTTCAGCGGGCAACTGGCGGGGATGTGGTAGGTCACCTTTTCGAGGTCGACGTACATGCTCAGCGAAATTTCACCGAGGCCGTGCACCGAGGCCTTGCCGGTCATCTTCATCTCGTGATCGTAGGCCTTCTTGCCGTCCTTCGGGCCCAAGTGGAAATCGAGCCCGGCGTCGAATTTGATCGGACCGATGGAACGCGCCTTGATATCGGCGTCGGCCTTGAGGCCGTGGATGCTCATGCGGGCTTCCACATTGCCGACGGTCTCGCCGAAAATAGTCGCCTTGCCGTTGGCGTAGATGAGCGGTCCGACGGTACCCTTGATCAGTCCCCGGGTACCGGCCACTTCCTTCTTATCGGGCAGTTTCACCTTCGGCGAGGCGGCGACCAGGATCATATCCTCGAAAAACGGTGGCGCGTCGCCCTTCGGATCAAAATCTTTGTAATTGGGGTTCTCCAGCTTGAAAGCGCCCAGGGGCAGCTTGCTCAACCCCTTCGCAGCCAGCTTGTTGGACCAGGGCAGGGCGGCGGCCAAATCGGCGACGCTGGCAAGCGTGATCGCCTTGGCATCAATACCATAGGCCTTGCCGACGACGGCCTTGCCCTTGGTTACGTACTGGGCATAGAACAGATACTTCTTCCGGTTCAGGGTCATTTCGCCCCAGCCGCTGAAACGCGTGTTCTTGAGCTTGCTGGCGGCGCCCGAGGCCTTCTTGGCGCCCGGCGGCGGTGCGGTGCCGGCGGCGCCCTGGGCAGTGCCGGCATCGGCGAAACTCGCGACCTTCTCCGGATCGATGAGACCGGAGCGCTGGACCATCAGGGTCAGGCCGTCCAGCGTCGTGTGGTTGGAGCCCACCTTTTTCAGTCCGAAGGGCGATCGCCAAGACGTCGTTTTCTTCAACATCAGGGCCTTCGCGGTGCCGACCTTGGCCTGCACGACTATGTCCTTGAGCGTCGTCAGGCCGATAGCCTTCAGGGCGTCGGCGGCGACACCACGCGCCTTGGCATCGACGCGGGCGAACAGGTTGACGCCGGTATAGAGATCGAAACCCTTCGCCACCTTGCCGACGCTGTCCTTCAAAACCTTCGGCAGGTCCGTGTGTTTGGCGTTGTCCAGCTTATTTCCGGGCGGCACCAGGATGGCCGTCACGTCAACCAGAGAGAGGTCTTCCAATGCCAGGTCCAGCGCCCCGCTCATGAACTTGCCGACAGGCACCTTCGACATGATGACGGCGACGTTGGGGACGCTCTTGCCAGCCGGAACATAGCCGACGAGGGTCGCCTGACCGTTCGCTGTCGACATGGTGGCCTGCGCCGCACCATTCGCAAAGGTGAATTCCGGCGTCCCGAAACTCTTCAATTCCTCGAAGGTTTCCATGGCCGTCTGCATCTGCTTTGGCGTCGGCTGAGCGGCATTGGCGCCTATCGCGGTCGACACCAAAATGATGGCCGCAAAAAACGATAATATCTTAGCTCTCAACACGACGTCTCTCCCAAATCCCACGGCGTTTCACCAAGAGAGCTTCCCCGATCGTTCAGAGAGTATGTCACGTAAGAGCAATAAAAGTTCAGAAATATCCCACTCAGCGTTCCGCCGAACCCGTGAGCGTGACGATGTTGCGGCGCTCTTCAGCAGTCATCCCATGCGGGTCGCGAAGATGGTCGAGCATCATCTCGAGGCTGTCGTCGCCCCAGAAAACCTCGCCATCGACAACAAAGGACGGAACGCCGAAGACGCCGTCGGTGATGGCCTGATCACCATTCTGAAGAAGCGTCGCCTTGACCACCGGATCGGCCGTACGCGCATCGCCGTCGCCGATATCGACGGCCGCCTGGATCGCC
>Ga0315336_1007523_pt1 | contig 10360 bp, 9 predicted proteins | sample ASW5metaG_FD_204512 | JGI IMG/M metagenome (GOLD analysis project Ga0315336, IMG submission 204512) | Ammonia-oxidizing marine archaeal communities from Monterey Bay, California, United States - ASW #5 | ecosystem: Environmental > Aquatic > Marine > Intertidal zone | place: USA: California... | reverse complement strand
GGGTAATCTTTACTTATAGAATTAACTATTCCTTCTGCCTCTTGTGGGTTGCAAGCAAGAACCATGCCGATACCGCAATTAAAAACCCTATACATTTGGTTTTTATCAATATGTGATTTCTTACGAATCCAGTTAAATATGCTTGGTTCTTCCCAGGTGTTTGTATCAATTTCTGCGCACAAGTTTTTTTGCAAGATCCTTGGTATGTTTTCCGTAATACCGCCGCCTGTGATATGAGCAAGACCTTTGATTACTCCCTTTTGTATTAAAGGCATAAGGGTTTGTACATAAATCCTTGTTGGAGTGAGTAGCGCACCGCCTAGAGTGTCATCGTTAAATACACTGTTCAGTTTTTTATAATCATTGCTAATTATTTTATTTATTAGTGAATAGCCGTTGGAGTGGACACCACTTGATGATATTCCAATTAATGTATCGCCTGGCGATATTTTGTTCGAAGGTAGTATCTTATTTTTTTCCACAATACCGACACAAAATCCTGCCAGATCGTACTCATTTTTTTTATAAATGATTGGCATCTCTGCGGTTTCTCCCCCTATAAGTGCCATTCCAGCTTGCTTGCAACCTTCAGATATCCCCGTAATGATTTCTTTCGCGACATTGGTTTTTAATTTACCTGTTGCAAAGTAATCTAAGAAAAACATTGGCGTAGCACCTTGGGCAAGGATATCGTTAACACACATGGCAACAAGGTCTATCCCTATGGTGTCATTGGTATCTAGCTCTTGAGCAAGTTTTAGCTTGGTGCCAACCCCATCAGTTGCTGACACAAGCACTGGCTGCTCATAGTGCTTTGGTATCTCAAACAGCCCACCAAATCCACCAATACTGCCTATTACTCCTTCCTTGTAGGTTTCTTCTGCAATTGGTCTTATTTTTTCAATTAAATCCTGAGCTGCATCAATATCAACCCCTGAGGATTCGTAAGTAATAGGTTTTTTCTTGTTATGGTTAGGCATATAGAATTAGATTTTATACAATATGAGTTACTTTTTCTTCAAATAAGGTGTGCATTTGATGTATTTAAACCATCTGCCCAATTTAATTAGCTTTCTTAGGCTAGCTTGCGTGCCTTGGTTTATACATTCTGTCATTACTCAGGAGTACACTATTGCCCTTACATTGTTCAGTATTATGGCATTATCAGATGCAATTGATGGGTATTTAGCAAGGCGTTTCGACTGGACTACTCAAATTGGCGCATATTTAGATCCTTTGGCTGACAAAGTAATGCTAGTTTCAGCTTTTATATTTTTTGCCAGCATAGACGCTTTGCCTTTATATCTAGTTGTTCTTGTTGTAGGCAGAGATATATTAATACTGCTTGGTGCAGTTGTATTTCAAAGGACCGGGAAAAAGCTTCAAATAAAGCCCAATATGGTAAGTAAAGTAAATACAGTTGTACAAATAATTTTAGTTTTAAGCCTAATAACAGCGAATATTATTGTTATCCCAGATATTCTAATAACAATACTTGTTATGGTGACAGTAATAACAACACTTACTAGTGGTTTTTTGTATATTATCGATTGGGGAGAAAAATAAAGATGTTTAAGATATACATATGGATCAACTTATACTAAAGCTTCAACCTGACACAAGCTCAGTTTTTGAAAATTACTACACTGGTAAAAACGAACCCTTAATTAATGAAATTTCATCAGTAGAAAAAATTTCAAGCTTGCAGCAAGTCTTTATATGGGGTGGAAAAAATCTTGGTAAATCACACTTACTGCAAGCAACATGTAGTAGGTTTTCAAGCGAAGGCAGGAATAGTGTTTACTTGCCGATGAAGGAAATAAAGTTGCATAACACATCAATAATAGACGGTCTGGAATCGATAAGCTTGATTTGTATAGATGATATTTCTGAGATATGCGGAAATAGAAAATGGGAGCTCGCTGTATTTAATCTAATCAACTCGGTGCGCGCGACCAAGAATTGCATTTTAATTTCCTCAGATCAAGCCCCTGATCATTTAAAAATTACACTTGCAGATCTAAAATCAAGATTCAGCTGGGGCCCTGTATACAAACTTCAAGAGCTTAATGATGCGCAGCAAGTCGATGCAATTGCATTAAGGGCAAGCTTTTTAGGGTTTGATTTACCAAAAGAATCAGCAAAGTTTCTACAAAATCATTTAAAGAGGGATATGCAGCATTTATCTAACGCAGTGCTTAGCTTAGAAAAAGAGACATTGGTGCAACAGAGGAAAATTACAATTCCTTTTATTAAGTCTGTTTTGGATATTTAATATTACTTAGTTTACGAATTTTTTTTAACCATCAAGGAAAGTGTACTTACTCTCTTACCAAGCGCCTTACATAAAGATATTTCAGAGTCAGATAGGTCGGTATCATTGTTTTCTCCAGATACATGGCTTGCTCCGTAGGGTGTGCCGCCTGTCTTTGTGTTGATTAAATCTTTTTCTGAATATGGCAGACCCACTAGAAGCATACCGTGATGCAGGAGTGGCATCATCATCGTTAATAGCGTTGTCTCTTGACCACCGTGCATACTTGAAGTTGAAGTAAACGCGGCTGCTGGTTTTCCAATTAATGAGCCGGATAACCATTCTGTGGTAGTTTGGTCAATAAAGTGTTTGAGCTCAGCTGACATATTGCCAAACCTTGTTGGGCTACCTATGATTAGGCCATCACATGCCCTTATGTCATCAAGAGTTGCATATGCTGGGCCTGTATCCGGGGGAGTTTCTATTAATGAGCTGTTTTTCGCAGAAATCGGCGGGACTGTCCTGATCTTTGCTTGAGCACCTTTTACTTCTTCTACACCATGAGCGATTCTCTTGGCCATTTTTTCAGTCGCGCCAGTTTTGCTGTAGTACAGTACTAATATTTCATGCATTTTTATATTATCTCCAAAACATTTTCAGGCGGTCTGCCAATCACGGCTTTTTCTCCTACTAGTACGATAGGGCGCTCAATCAGTTTTGGGAATTTAACAAGTGTTTCTATCACCTCAGCGTCTGATAAAGATAGATTATTCAAGCCAGAAGGTTTGTAGTCATCCTCATTTTTTCTTATTAAATCTCTTGGTTCTAGTTGCAGTAATTTTAATATTTTTTCAAGTGTGTTTTTGTCAGGAGTGTCGATAAGGTACTCGATAATTTTAGGCTCAATATTATTTTCACGTAAAAGTTGCAATGTTGCTCTTGATTTAGAGCATCTTGGATTATGGTAAATAATAGCTTTATTGGGCATTGTTAGCTTATAGGCCTACAGGTAAAAATAAAATTTTTGACACGAAAAAATGGACAACTTTATTTATGGATCTATCCGTAGCTCCCGACGCAACTTGAGACATCATGTCTTGTATAGATATCATTTTACCAAATAGCCTTTCATAACTGAGGTTTAATTCTTCACCTGGGAGTGAGTTTGTTAAAATTAACAAATTATTTTTACTGTCTTTTACTGTCTTTAATTTCCATGCAAGTATTTCTATATTGCGCGCGCTATTATATAGTTTTTGAGGGTCTAAGTCGTTCCACATGTATATTTTAGTTTTATTATTATATGAAGCTCTTACCATCCCTATTAGACCTGCCATCATACAAAATACACGGTCTCCTTGATAACTAGGATCAAGGGCAAGATTTAAAACATCAACACCTTTTTTACCCGTGAATTCCTCAAATTCATAATCAGGATTCTCTTTAAATTCAAACAGAGTTGTAATTCGCGCATTAGCATCTTTTACATTAAATATTTTTGCCTTTTTCAGCTCTCTTGGGTTTCTTTTATATAGTTTTACGGATAAATCAAATAAATGTTCATAGACTTTTTTTACGTGCATGTCAGCAATTAAATCGGCATCACTTTTTCCAGAATTGTCTATAGTTTGATTGCCCATACAACCTGTAAATATGAAAGTTGTTACACAGAAAAAGAGAATTATTTTTATTCTTTTGCAAAACATATTACATTGTTATCCTTCTATATATATCTGAGACTTTGTATGGGAGTTGATCCACATGATCGACGACAGCGAAGTTAGCAGCCCCGTACATATGCGGAAGATAGTCCAATGCTTCCTTATCAATAGTTATACAGTAAGGGTGTATACCAAGAAACCTTGCTTCTACTAATGACATTCGCGTGTCTTCAATACCGTAAGCACCGCGATATCCATCTAAGTCGTCTGGTTTTCCGTCAGATAGTGTAATTAAAATTTTTGTTCTTGCGTCGATATCAGTCAGCAGTTTCGTAAGGTGACGTATAGTTACACCCATGCGTGTGTACTCGCATGGTTCTATCCCTCCAATTCTATTGCTGATAACTTCAGTATAGGGTTCTTCGAATTTTTTTATCCTATACAGTTCACAAACATTTCGTGTTCTTCCTGAAAAACCATAAATTGCATAACGGTCACCCAGAATTTCAAGTGATTCGCAAAGCAGTATTAGTGCAGCTTTTTCCATTTCATTAATCCAGCCTGATGTAGACCCGCTCATATCAATCATAAACATAACAGCTATATTACGATCAACTTTCTTAAGCTTTGTAAATAGACAGTCAGTTATCTCATTACCTTTGACATAGTCAGCATAACATTCTATAAATGCATCTAAATCTATATCGTCTCCATATGGTTGTTTCTTTTGACGTTTATCTTCTTCTTTCAGGGATTCAAAAGTCCTATTTAGGTGTTTTAGTATGCCGCGATGTTTTTGTAGTGTTCGCTCTGCAAAATTGTTTTTTGAACTTGCGATACTTTTTTCATATAGATGACACCAATTTTTACGATAGCTACCTCTAGAGTGATCCCATTCGTCGTATAAAAATTCCAATGTTTCTATTTTTTGCTCAGTTTCTCCATCATGCAGTTGTTCAGCGCCATTTTTTGGCGTTTCATCTGCATTATATTTTCCATCACCAGATGGTTGCAGATAATCATCAGGTATCTCACCTAAATCCTGATATATTGATTCAAGTAACTGCTCAACATTTTCTGACATAGTAATTTGGTCTCCATTGAGTTCAAGCTCAACAACTGCATTACTTTCATTCTCATCTTGAGATGCATCTTTGAGGGTAAAATTGCTCTTTTCATCTTGATCTTGCATGCCTGCAGGATGCTCATTTTGTATATTATCTAATGCTTTTTTGAAAGCTATTTTTTGCTCTTTAATACGTTTCTGTCTTTTATTTTTGACTTTCTCAGGAAACAAAACTCCACAATATGGCGGATCAAGCTCAATAGTTTCTAAATCATATAATACGAATAGTAGTTGTAACGTGTCTTTCACTTCTGCTTTTAAATTTGATAATTTCTTCAACGCTGCTTGCCATTCATCACCTAGGTCTTTTTCTCTGTAAATAGGGTTAAGTTTATCGATTATTCTTCCTATTCCGGGGAGATTTTGTTTAATTTGCGCATCAAGTCTTATTGTTTCTAGAATATGAAATAATTTAAAAGCTTTTTCATTATCTGCAAAGTGATCATTGAAATAGTCTAAATTTGCATTCCACGTACCATATTTTGTTTGTGCCCATAAGTGCACGCTTATAGTTTTTAGAAGCTCAAAATTTTCTTCTTTTGTGGGAAATTTGTTTATTTTTTCAGGCAAGAATATGGTTTCTGTGTCAGTATAAAAGTTATTGGAAATTTCTATTTTAAGTTTTCTTCCGCTTAGACCTGTCAACAATACCCCGATAATTTTTAAAAACTTATCAATATGTATGTTTGACTCATCATCACTTGTGAGTTCTAAATATTTTTCAACATTTTGCATTTTCTCTATAGTCTGGTTAAGCCCTTGAGTATCGTATATTTTTAAAAGATATTGGATCCAGTTACTCCATTGATCTTCATTGAGCAGTCTCAGTGATGCCGAACCTAAATGGCAAAAATTAAATGCTAGATCAACGTTGCAATTGCGCATACGCTCAATAGTTGTTAGAAATTTTTCCTGATCAGCAAGACTGTGTTTAGCGAGAGTTTTTGCTGGCTCAATCAGTCTTTTTTGAGATGAGAGAACCTCATCTACCAATAATTCCATGCGGGACTGAAGCTCTCTCTCGCCCATTCCCCCGAACTGAGCTGTGGATTTTCTTTGTTTTCCACGAAAATCAGGGTGGTGAATCCCGTCGGTTCTTTTTTCAAAAATTTTTTTCTTCATAATTCTCTTTTAAAGAGCACTGCCTGTAGTAAACTTATCGGCAATTATACTCATTATTTTCAATGAATTATCAGCGTCTTAACTCAGAAAGGTTTGCGTCATGAAAAGTGACTATCAAGGCTTGTTGCAGAATATTGCTTCTATTGCCCTGGAAAGGAAAGTTGTTGTAGGAACAGCAGAATCATGTACTGGAGGCCTTGTTTCTAAACTATGCACAGACTACCCGGGGAGCTCAAAATGGTATGGCTGCGGCTGCATTACTTACAGCGACGAATCAAAGCAACAAATACTGGACGTTTCTCTGCAAACGTTAGAACAGCACGGTGCTGTGAGCGAACAGACTGTGTTAGCAATGGGCCGCGGAATGTTGAAGATTTCAAATGTTGATGTAGTCGTTGCAATAACAGGCATAGCAGGACCTAGTGGTGCTACAGAAGCCAACCCTATCGGCACCGTTTGGTTTGCATGGGGGGATATGCCCAATGGGTTTCAAACGAAATTAGTTAATTTCTCGGGAGATAGAGAAGAAGTCAGGCATCAATCTGCAATTGTTGCTTTAGAGGGTTTGTTTGAATACCTGCGTAAATAGTAATTTACATTTGAGTACTAACTTACTACCTGCATCTATGGGATAATTAACTTCTTATCATTACAACCCAATCTTAGGAGTTTACAATCGTGGACGAAGACCGAAAACAAGCATTAGAGGCAACGCTAGGCCAAATAGAACGTCAGTTTGGCAAAGGGGCTGTCATGCGCATGGGCGATGGCGCAGCAGCTAAAGGAATCAGTGTTATTTCAACAGGCTCTTTATCACTTGATATTGCCTTAGGAATAGGAGGATTGCCGCGTGGACGCGTTGTGGAGGTCTACGGTCCAGAAGCATCAGGAAAAACAACTTTAACACTGCAGGTAGTTGCTGAATGTCAGAAATTAGGCGGTACAGCAGCATTTATTGATGCTGAACATGCTTTAGACCCACTATATTCTGAAAAGATCGGTGTAAATGTAGATGATTTGCTGTTATCGCAGCCAGACACAGGTGAGCAGGCTCTTGAGATCGCTGACATGTTAGTCCGCTCCAGCGCTGTAGATCTTGTAGTTATTGATTCCGTGGCAGCACTAACACCGAAAGCAGAAATAGAAGGAGAGATGGGAGACACACATATGGGGCTGCAAGCACGACTAATGTCTCAAGCACTCAGAAAGCTAACAGGTAATATCCAGAAGTCTAATACCATGGTTATATTTATTAATCAGATACGTATGAAAATCGGCGTTGTATTTGGTAACCCAGAAACAACTACTGGCGGAAATGCACTTAAATTTTATTCTTCTGTGAGGCTTGATATAAGGAGGACAGGAGCCATCAAAAAAGGAGATGAAATACTAGGGAACGAAACGAAAGTCAAAGTTGTTAAGAATAAACTAGCCCCCCCATTTAGAATTGCTCACTTTGAAATAAGGTACGGAGAAGGTATTTGCAGGCTTAGCGAGCTTATCGACATGGGAGTCGAAGCTAACATTATAGAAAAGTCTGGCGCTTGGTATAGCTACAATGGAGAAAGAATTGGCCAAGGTAAAGAGAATGTTCGGTCTTATTTGCAAGAGAACGAAAAAGCAGCGCAAGCAATTGAATCTGCTGTCCGCGCCGAGCTTTTACCAAAAAAGAATGAATTAGAGTCAGTAGAAATACCTGAGCAGCATGCAGAAGCTTGAGCGAGATTGTATTGCAACAGCAGTTAGGTTGCTAGCAATAAGAGAACATTCAAGAATAGAGCTGAAGAACAAATTAAGGATACGTGACTATACAGAAGAAGAGATACAATCCGTTCTTGGTGAATTGCAAGAAAAGAACCTCCAAAGTGACGAACGATTTGCAGAAGCATATATACATTCAAGGCAACAAAAAGGTTTTGGATTAGGCCTTATCAAAAAAGAATTACGAGAAAGAGGCGTAGAGAAAGCACTTATTGCTCGTTTTACAGAGACTTTGACGGATAAAGAGGCAAAGCGCGCAAAACTGCAACTACAAAAGAAATTTGGGGAAAAGAAACCCATAGATTATGCAGAACAAGTACGTCAAATGCGTTTTTTGCAATCAAGAGGATTTTCGGAGTTTATAATTCGTTCAATTTTTGATGAAGTGTACTGAGAGAAGTCATGCCTGCTCAAAAAAGTTCTGAAATAAGGCAAAGCTTTTTAGATTATTTTCAGCAGAACAACCATACTGTTGTGCCTTCAAGTTCACTTGTCCCTGAGAAGGACCCCACATTATTATTTACTAACTCTGGAATGGTTCAGTTTAAAGATATTTTTCTGGGGAAGGAAACCCCTAATTATACGTGCGCAGCTTCTTCGCAACGATGCGTAAGGGCTGGAGGCAAGCATAACGATCTTGAAAACGTTGGTTATACTGCAAGACATCATACATTCTTTGAAATGCTCGGTAATTTTAGTTTTGGTGATTACTTTAAAGAAGAAGCTATAAAGTATGCTTGGGAATTTTTAGTCGATGAATTAATGCTATCCCCTTCAAAATTATGGATAACAGTTTTTGACGATGATAGAGAATCTGAGGATATCTGGTTACATAAGGTAAAAATAGACCAATCACGTTTTGCAAAACTTGGCGAATCAGATAATTTTTGGTCTATGGGTGAAACTGGCCCATGCGGTCCTTGCACAGAAATATTCTACGATCATGGAGAAGCTATAAAAGGGGGACCTCCAGGGACAGATAATCAAGATGGAGACCGCTTTGTGGAGATTTGGAATCTTGTGTTTATGGAATATAACCGTGATAAATCTGGACATTTAACACACTTACCAAGCCCTTCGGTCGATACTGGCATGGGGTTAGAAAGAATTTCAGCGGTAATGCAAAATGTGCACAGCAATTACCAGATCGATGTTTTTGCAAGGCTTATTGAAGCAATTTCTAAACACGCTAAACGATCGCAGCGTAACGAATCTTCATTCAATGTAATTGCTGACCACATTCGGTCTTCAGCCTTTCTGATAACAGACGGTGTTATACCTTCTAATGAAGGTAGAGGTTATGTGCTACGTCGAATTATAAGACGAGCGCTTCGTCATGCAAACAAGCTAAACATTTCCTCGCCTTTTTTATCTAGTTTAGTTGATGTGTTAGCTAATGAAATGGGGCAAGCATATCCAGAATTAGAAAAAGATAAGAATATAATTTCTACGACACTTCGCGTCGAAGAAGAAAAGTTTTCAAGCACACTAGAAAAAGGTCTAGAAATACTAGAAAAAGATCTTAAAAGGATAAGGAGTGATATTGTTCCAGGCGAAACAATCTTTCGCTTATATGACACGTATGGTTTTCCGGTTGATTTGACAGCAGATATTGCAAGAGAGCGTAACTTAAGCATGGATATGAAAGGCTATGAGAAATATATGCAGTCTCAACAGACACGCAGTAGATCTCTTAATCAGTTTTCTTCAACAAACCTTGAATATTCTTCTGCTGTACAACCTTCAAAATTTACTGGATATACTTTAACAACTCAGCACTCCAATGTAGTTGCTCTGTTTGAAGAGGGTGAATCTAGAAATACTTTAACAGAAGGTTCTAATGGTGCTATAGCTTTAGATGAAACACCATTTTACGCAGAGTCAGGCGGACAAGTGGGAGATGTTGGTAAGATTATTGGCGCTGATTTCTCTTTTGAAGTAAACGATACCCAATTGAGTGGAAAAACCCATTTACACATTGGAGTTGTTAGCATAGGAAAAGTTGGCGTTGGTGATGCTGTCGAAAGTATTATTAATGACGAGTATAGAAAGTTCACAGTGTTTAATCATTCGGCTACACATCTTTTGCATGCCGCTTTAAAAAAAATATTAGGAGAGCATGTACAGCAAAAAGGATCATTAGTAGCCCCTGATAAACTACGTTTTGATTTTTCACACCAGAATAGGATGACTGAAAAGGAGATTTCTACAGTAGAAGATACTGTTAATCGTGAAATATCTAGCAATATTGAAACTGAAGTAGTCTTAATGCAAAAAGAGGAAGCACTGGATTCAGGAGCAGAGGCACTTTTTGGCGAGAAATATGATGATACGGTGCGTGTCATTAAAATGGGTAATTTTTCTATTGAATTGTGCGGCGGCACGCACGTCAATAATACAGGTGAGATTAGTTCGTTTAAAATTGTTTCTGAGTCT
>Ga0315336_1007522_pt1 | contig 10361 bp, 8 predicted proteins | sample ASW5metaG_FD_204512 | JGI IMG/M metagenome (GOLD analysis project Ga0315336, IMG submission 204512) | Ammonia-oxidizing marine archaeal communities from Monterey Bay, California, United States - ASW #5 | ecosystem: Environmental > Aquatic > Marine > Intertidal zone | place: USA: California... | reverse complement strand
CTCGTTGGCCGGGCCATCGCGGCCTTCGACGGAGACGATGGCGTCGTCCTTGACGTGGAAGGTGAGTTGGCAGCCGACGCCACAATAGGGGCAGAGGCTGTCGGTCGAGCTATCGACGGAGCCGCAGTAAACCTGATTCTCGTCCAATAGCGCCGCCGGCATGAGGGCGCCAGTGGGGCAGGCTTGCACACATTCACCGCAGGCAACGCAAGTGCTGTCGCCCATGGGATCGTTCATGTCGAAAACGATCCGTGCTTCGGCGCCGCGGTGCGACATTCCGATGACGTCATTGACCTGAACCTCGCGGCAGGCGCGAACGCAGAGGTTGCAGTGAATACACGCATCTAAATTGACGGCCATGGCTGGGTGGCTGGTATCCGGTGCCGGCTGTTCGGTGCGTGCCGGGAAGCGGCTGCCGCCGAGCCCGGCTTTGTCGATCCATTTCCACAAAAGTGAATCCGGGTCATGCGCTTTAACCTTTTCCGGCTGATCCGCAAGCAACAATTCGAGCACCATTTTACGTGCCGTCGTGGCGCGTTCGTTATTCGTGGTGACCTTCATGTCGGCTGTCGGCGTACGCCGGCAAGACGGCGCTAAAACTCGCTCACCCTCAATCTCGACCATGCAGGCGCGGCAGTTGGCATCGGCCCGATAGCCGGTTTTGGCGCGGTGGCAGAGGTGCGGAATGGTGTTGCCTTGGCGCTTGGCGACGTCCCAGATAGTCTCGTCGGCGGCGGCTTCGACTTCCTGACCATCGAGCATGAATGTGATGGTATCGCTCATTTGACGTCCTCCGCGAAGAATCTGATCGCGCTTTCGACCGGGTTCGGCGCCGCCTGTCCGAGGCCGCAGATGGAGGCGTCACGCATCGCCGCGCTCAGCTCGCCGATCAGGTTTTCATCCCATGTGGGCGCAGCAATCAATTTCAGCATTTTTTCGCAACCGACACGGCAGGGTGTGCATTGCCCGCAGCTTTCATATTCGAAGAAATGGATCAGGTTACGGCAGATGGCACGAACGTCATCTTGCTCAGAGAAGATCACAACGGCGGAAGAGCCAATAAAGCAGCCAAATTCATCAAGGCTGCCGAAATCCAGGGGAGCATCACCCTTGTCGGCAGGCAGCAAGCCGCCGGAGGCGCCGCCAGGCAGATAGGCCTTAAAGGTTTGGCCGTCTTCCATACCGCCGCAATAATCCTCGATGAGTTGGCGGACGCTGATGCCGGCTGGCGCCAGCTTAACGCCCGGCTCCTTGACCCGGCCGGAGACCGAATAGAAATGCGGACGGCCTTGATCCAAGTACCAACTGGCGCCGTTTTCGACGATATCGCGCAACCAGAACATGGTCTCGACGTTGTTGATCAGGGTCGGACGTCCGAACAGTCCTTCCTGGGCCGGGAAGGGCGGGCGGTTGCGGGGCAGGCCTCGCTTGCCCTCTATGCTTTCCAGCATCGCCGATTCCTCACCACAAATATAAGCGCCGGCGCCACGGCGAAGGTGTAATTCGATGCCGCCGGTCATGCCCTCGGTTTCCAACCGGGCAATTTCAGTCATCAGAAGTTCGCGGATGGCGGGGTATTCATCGCGGAGATAGATATAGGCGGCTTCCGCCTCGACGGCCCAAGCGGCGATGAGGGTACCTTCCAAAACGCGATGCGGGTCCGTTTCAAAACAGTGGCGATCCTTGAAGGTGCCCGGTTCGCCTTCATCGGCGTTGACGGCGACGAGGCGTGGTTTCGGCGTGCCCTTAAGGAAACCCCATTTCCGTGCCGTCGGGAAGCCGGCACCGCCGAGGCCGCGCAGACCGGACTCATCAACAGCCGTGGTGACGTCGTCGCGCTGGCGTTCGCCGTCCCGACATGACGTCCAGATCGCATACCCGCCATCCGCCACGTAAGCGTCAAAGGACTTATAGTCCGGCAGATCAGAGGTGATTCGGCCATGGTCAACGGCGCTGCAGACGGCATCGACGTTGGCGCCATGAATTTGCCGTTGGCCGACAACGGCGACGGGTGCGCGGTCACAGGCTCCGACGCAAGGCGCATGAACAACGCGGACATCCTTCCCGCCGTATGTGGAGCCGAGTTCCTCAAGCAAGCTTTCAGCGCCCTTCATTTCACAAGTGATCCCGTCGCAGACACGCACGGTCAGCTGAGCCGGCGCCGCCTCACCTTCTTTGACGACGTCGAAATGGTGATAGAACGTGGCGACTTCATAGACCTCTGTCATGGCGAGCTTCATCTCGCTTGCGAGCGCTGCCAAGTGCGCAGCTGAGAGTTGTTTATACTTATCTTGAATGAGGTGAAGGTGCTCGATGAGCAGGTCGCGCCGACGCGACCGATTGGCTAATAATTCCTGGACGTCCGCGAGGGCTCTCGGTTCAACCTGGCGCCCCTTGGGAAGGTATGGCGTAGGACCGCCGCGGCGCTGGCGCGGCAGTGTTTCGGTGGAATTCATTCGGCTTTTCTCCCCTGCGGAACGGTCATTTATTGCTAGCCACGCTCGCCTGCATACCTTCTGGAATATTGTATACCACAAAATTCATCATCAACAAATGAAACGTCACGCTATCAAATCCAGCAGTCATCTTTTCGCCGTTTCCACCGATTGATCAGCGAAGATTATAATGTAAAAGTGCCAAAGTACACTTGGCATCCACGCCAAACGCACCGTTGCAAAGACCATGGGGGCATTCGCCGTGCAAATTGATATCAAGGCGGTTCAAATTCTGAATTCCAGACTTTTCCACGATCTGGTCGGTGCAGCCAGCGCCGTAAATACCGGTTTGGAATTTCTGCAAGGCGACGATGCGGCGGATGGGGCCTTGGACCTCATTCATCAAAGTGCCGGGCGCATGACGAGGAGGTTAGATTTTTTCCGTGCCGCCTTTGGTGCCGGCGGCGGCCGTCAAGGGGGGCTGAGCTTTGAAGATGTACGAAATCTTTCCGAGGGATGGTATGCGGATTCGAAATCCGATCTTTCCTGGCCCGCCGCTTTGCCGTCGCTGTCCGAAGACCAATTCCCGCTGGTTGTCGGCAAGATTTTATTGATCACATTGATGCTGGCGGAAGAGTGCATGCCGCGCGGCGGCATCGTGACGGTTCAATTGGAAGTTCTACCTGAGGGGTTAGGCATGGCGGTTAGCGCTACGGGTGCTGGCGCGCGGTCACCCGACGATCTGGCCGCGGCACTTGCTGATGGTTGTTTATCTGCGGATTTGACGGCGAGAAACGTTACAGCATTTTTCGCCAACTCGCTGGCAAACACAATGAACACCCGCCTGGAAACCGCGTCGGCGGTGGACTCCGTGCAGTTTGCGTCTCTCTTCCCGCTTGCATCCAATTGAGACTTGGGTCGCAAAGGGAAACATTCTGAAACTTTAAGACTGACGGTCCTAGTTTAAGATCAGGCCAATACGGATGTTTGGGTATCGGTGTTCGCCCCGGATAGCCGTCCTGTTTAAACGGACCGATTATGCGAACGAACCGATACAGGCTTGAAGAGAGGATGTCATGGACGACCTACTAACAGAATTTCTCACCGAGACCACGGAAAGCTTGGCTGTGATCGACGTCGAACTGGTGAAGTTCGAGCAAGATCCCCAAGATGAGGCGATCCTTGGCAATATTTTCCGATTGGTGCACACGATCAAGGGAACTTGCGGGTTTCTCGGCCTGCCGCGTCTTGAATCCGTCGCCCATGCCGGTGAGAATATCCTCGGCAAGTTCCGCGATGGCGTGCTCCCGGTCACGCCCGAGGCCGTGACACTTATCCTCAAATGTATTGATTGCATCCGCGATCTCCTCAGTGATCTCGAAGAGAACGGCGAAGAGCCCGAAGGCGCCGACACGGATTTGATCGCCGAACTGAATGCCATGGCAGACGGCGGGGTTGCCGCGTCGGCGCCGGCTGTCGTAGCGGCGCCGGCCGAGGTCGCCGCACCGACGAATGCCGATGGTGGTGTTCCGACCAACGATTTCGGTGCGCCGGTTGCGGCCGAACTACTGGCCGAGGTCGCCGAGGCCTCTGGGCAGGGTGTTGCGGCTGCCAGTGATGAGCAAATAGCCGCTGACATAGCTGCCGGCGAAGACAGCGCTGCCGCTGAAACGGATGCTGCGGCGCCAACTGCGAACGAGTTCGGCGCCCCTGTTGCACAAGAACTTCTCGATGAAGTGATTGCCGCGGAAGCCAATGGCATCGCTGCTGCGACACCGGTCCAGATGAACACTGAAATGGCTGCCGAACGCGAAGCTGAGAAAGCAGCCCCGCCAGCGCCGCTGCCCGAACCGAAGGCGGCGGAAACCCCGAAGGTGCCGGCGAAGGCCAAGAAGAAAGCCGCACCCGCTAAAAAAGGCGACGGTAAAGCCAAAGAGTCGTCCGTCGCGCAATCCAGTATCCGCGTCAATGTCGATGTGCTTGAAGACCTGATGACGTTGGTCAGCGAACTGGTGCTAACCCGGAATCAGCTTTTGCAAATGGTACGTGGGTTGGACGACAGCGAATTTACGGTGCCCTTGCAGCGCTTAAGCCACATTACTTCGGACCTGCAGGAAGGGGTGATGAAAACCCGTATGCAGCCGATCGGAAATGCCTGGGCCAAGTTGCCGCGTATCGTCCGCGATCTTTCCGTGGAGTCCGGCAAGCAGATTGATTTGATCATGCTTGGTGCCGAAACCGAGCTTGACCGTCAGGTTCTGGAACTAATCAAGGACCCGCTCACCCATATGGTCCGAAATTCGGCCGATCACGGTTTGGAAATGCCGGCCGAACGCGTTGAAGTGGGTAAGCCGGAAAAAGGCTCCATTACACTTAACGCTTTCCATGAAGGCGGCCACATCATCATCGAAATCAGCGATGATGGTAAGGGTCTTAACATGGAGCGGATCCGGACCAAATGTATTGAGAACGGTCTTGCGACCGAGTCTGAACTCGATGACATGAGTGATCAGCAGATACAGCAATACATCTTCGCCGCGGGCTTCTCGACGGCGGAGAAAGTGACCAGCGTTTCCGGCCGCGGTGTCGGCATGGACGTGGTGCGTACGAATATCGAGAAAATCGGCGGAACGGCGGAGTTGAAATCAATCGAGGGTAAGGGGACGACGTTTACGATCAAAATCCCGCTGACCCTGGCGATTGTTTCCGCCCTGATTGTCGAATGCGCGCGTGAGCGGTTTGCCATTCCACAGATCAGTGTTCTCGAGTTGGTGCGCGCGTCAGTGCATTCCGAGCACAATATCGAGATGATCAACGATTCACCGGTACTTAGGCTCCGCAATCGGTTGCTGCCGTTGGTGCCACTCCGCAATCTGTTGGAGATGAATCCGGATGACCCGATTGAACTGATCGCGTCCAACGGTGACAGCCTGGCAAACTCAGAAAACTCTTCAGTTGTTGATGCAAACGAGGAAGCCGTTGAGGAAGTTCAGGCGGTGGACGGCGAAGATGCCGAAAGCGCTGACGATGGAGAACTTGGTAGAACTAGTGGTGATGAAGTCTTCATCGTCGTCACGCAAGTCGGGCCGAATACTTTCGGTATTATCGTTGACCGCGTATTTGATACGGAAGAGATCGTTGTCAAACCGGTCGCGCCAATTCTTCGTGATATTCCTTTCTACTCAGGTAACACCATTCTTGGTGACGGCAGCGTTATCATGATCCTTGATCCGAACGGTATCGCCAATGCAGTCGGAAAGTTGGATGCCGAAGCAGCCGCGGAAAACGAAAGTAAGACAGTCGGTACAATGAGCGACGAGCGCACCTCGATGCTGGTCTTCCGTGCGGGTGGCGATGAGTTGAAGGCGGTGCCGCTGGCCTTGATTGCGCGCTTGGAAGAAGTTGACATGGCCGAAGTGGAATCATCGCATGGTCAACGGATGATCCAATATCGTGGTCAATTGATGCCGCTTATCCCCTTCGATGGCAGCCACCAGTGGAAAACCGAGGGCCGCCAGCCAATTCTAGTCTTCACGGACAGTGACCGATCCATGGGATTGGTTGTCGATGAGATCGTTGATATCGTCGAAGACCGGATGAAGATCGAGTTGACTGCGGATGTCCCGGGTCTTGTCGGCAGTGCGGTTATTGATAGCAAGGCGACGGATGTCATCGATGCCGGACATTTCTTGGTTCAGGCATTTTCCGATTGGTTCGGTTCCGCCGATGAGACGACATACACCGGTGAAACCGGTGGCCGGCGGGTGCTATTGATTGACGATAGCCCCTTCTTCAGAAACTTGCTTTCCCCCCTGCTTTCGGTGGCCGGCTGGAGGGTAACCACGGTGGCGTCGGCGAATGACGCGCTAACGATGCGGGATAAAGGGGTTATCTTTGATGTCATTATCAGCGATATCGAGATGCCGGAAATGACCGGTTTCGAATTCGCCAAGGAAGTTCGCAACGACGCGCGTTGGCAGACGATACCCTTGGTGGCGCTGTCAGGTCATGCTTCCGAGGAAGACTTCGAAAAAGGACGGGATGCCGGTTTTAACGATTATGTCGCCAAGTTTGACCGCGAAGCTCTCGTTTCCAGTCTTGCTCAAACAGTCGCCATGGCGGTGAAAGACAACGTCAACTAGTAAGCTTGTGTAATACGCCGCGAAGCAGGGGAGATATGTTGGAATAGGCTTGGTCGGAGAGGTGAATGCGTTGCCTCGTTGGTCGCACCGGGTCATAATCGCCGCCGACGGTAGCGTCTTATTGAAGAAATTTCTGAACGATGATGACCTCTCGGTTCGGCGTTTGTCACTGAATAAATCAATTAGTTAGGTGGGTCGTAATAGAAAATGAAATCGTGTTTGATAGTCGATGACTCCAAGGTCATCCGCATGGTTGCCCGGAAAATCCTCCAGGAGTTGGAGTTTGAAACGGTGGAAGCCGCCGATGGCCAAGAGGCATTGGACGAATGTAAATCCAAGCTGCCGGATGCCGTTCTTCTGGATTGGAACATGCCGGTCATGGATGGATTGGAATTTCTGAAAGCATTACGCCAGTTGCCTGGTGGTGACGCGCCGATTGTCGTGTTCTGTACGACAGAGAATGATATCGACCATATCCAGCAGGCGATCGAATCAGGGGCCAATGAATACATTATGAAACCCTTCGATAGTGAGATCATCCAGGCGAAATTTGCCCAGGTCGGCCTTCTTTAGGCCCACGCCTGTTGGGAGCTACCGTGTCAATGAATACATTTAGGGCGGGAAATATGTCGGCGAGGCGCCCTGACGCCGCGCCCATCCGGATCATGCTTGTCGATGATTCGGCCGTCATCCGTGGTTTGATCAACCGCATGATTACGCCGGAACCCGATATGGAGGTGGTTGCTTCCGTCGCCGACGGGCAGCGCGCCATTGATCAATTGACGAAAGACCCATCCATTGACGTCATTGTTCTCGATATCGAAATGCCGGTTATGGACGGTTTGACGGCATTACCGGAGTTGATCCGGTTGAAGAAGGACGTAAAGGTCGTCATGGCTTCGACGCTGACACTGGAAAATGCAGAAATCAGCATGAAGGCAATGGAGCTTGGCGCCATCGATTACGTGCCGAAGCCGACTTCAACCCGTGAAATCGGCGGCGCCAGTGATTTCAAGCAAGATCTTCTTGGCAAGGTTAGGGCTGTGTGTGGCCGCACCGACGTGCCGGGTCCGGAACAGAGTTCAACAAGCTCGATCAGCGCTGCACCTAAAAGGAAGCTCTACCGTGACTCCAGTGTTGATCTGCGCTCGGCAACGGGGACGCATCGCAAACCCCAGGTCATTGCCATTGGATCATCGACGGGGGGGCCTCAGGCACTTATGGAGGTGTTGAAAAATATCCCGTTGTCCCACCGTCAACCCATCGTCATTACCCAACATATGCCGCCGACGTTCACGACAATTTTGGCGAAACATATCAAAGAAAGCTCGGGCCGTCCCTGTTCGGAAGGGCGCGATGGTGAGCCGATGGCACCGGGGCATATATATTTGGCGCCTGGAGATTTCCATATGACAATTGAGGCCAGGGGGGCAACAAACGTCATTCGGCTTAATCAAGATCCGCCAGAGAATTTCTGCCGTCCCGCCGTTGACCCCATGTTCCGGAGTTTGGCGAAAATTTTTGGCAATCGTGTCCTCAGCGTCATTTTGACAGGAATGGGCAGCGATGGGTGCAAGGGCGCCAATGATATCGTATCGGCCGGGGGAACGGTTATTGCTCAGGATGAAGAGAGCAGCGTGGTTTGGGGGATGCCTGGCGCTGTTGCGACGGCGGGGCTTTGTAGCGCCGTCGTGCCTCTGAAACAGGTAGCGAATTACATTAACGACTTTATTTCCAAGGGCATGCCATGACACCTGCGCATTTCGAATTCATGAAGAATCTTTTGAAGGAACGTTCAGGTCTGATCCTGGGAAGTGATAAGACTTACTTGCTGGAAAGCCGTCTGACCCCCATTGCGCGGCGTCATGAGATCGCCGATTTGGATGCATTGGTCGAAGTTGCGATGACGCGGCCGACCGAACAGCTGCTCGTCGATATTACCGAAGCAATGACGACGAACGAGTCGTTTTTCTTCCGTGACCAAAAGCCGTTTGATTTGTTTAAAGAACACGTTCTGCCGCATTTGTTACAGAACCGCCAGACGGGGAAGTCCTTCCGTATCTGGTCAGCGGCCTCTTCTAGCGGTCAGGAACCCTATTCACTGGCGATGATTCTCAGGGAAGAAGCGGCGAAATTGCCGGGATGGCGGCATGAAATCGTCGGCACCGACCTTTCCAGTGAAATCATCAAGAAAGCGCAACAAGGCGTCTATACGCAGTTCGAAGTTCAGCGCGGCATGCCCATTCAGTTGCTGGTCAAATATTTCGACAAAAATGATGATAGTTGGCAGATCAAAGCCGACATCCGAAGTATGGTGACCTATAAGATTTTCAATCTGCTCAATGAATTCACGACGCTTGGAAAATTCGACGTCGTTTTCTGTCGCAACGTGCTGATCTATTTTGATCAGCAAACCAAAGGCGCAATCTTGGACCGCATCGCCGCGCAGATGCCCGATGATGGATTTCTTTTCCTTGGTGGCGCCGAGACGGTTCTGGGCATTACCAATAAATTCGCCCCCGTTCCCGGGCAACGCGGCATCTACAAAAAAAATCTCTAAGCTGAATTAACGACCTGAACGGTGCTAAGCGTTGGCTTGCGCCTTTTCATCGACGACTTCGGGATCACGCAATACATATCCCCGGCCCCAGACCGTTTCGATGTAATTATCACCGCCGGTCGCGGTGGACAGTTTTTTGCGTAGCTTACAGATGAAAACATCGATGATTTTTAGTTCCGGCTCATCCATGCCGCCGTAGAGATGATTGAGGAACATCTCCTTCGTCAGCGTCGTTCCCTTGCGCAGGCTGAGCAGTTCAAGAATGCCATATTCCTTACCTGTCAGGTGAATGGGAGAGCCGCTCACTTCGACCGTTTGCGCATCCAGATTGACGGTCAACAGACCTGTATCGATGATGGATTGAGAATGGCCTTGTGAGCGCCTGACGATGGCTTGTATGCGCGCGATCAATTCATCTTTGTCGAACGGTTTGGTCAGATAGTCGTCAGCGCCTGTGCCCAAACCTTTGACTTTGTTTTCCGATTCCGTCAGCCCCGAGAGGATCAATACCGGTGTCTTCACCCGTGCATCGCGCAATCGGCGCAGTACCTCCATGCCATCCATGTCGGGCAGCATTAGATCTAGGACGATGATGTCGTAATCGTAGAGCTTGCCGATCTCAAGCCCGTCTTCGCCGAGATCGGTGGCATCAACAACCATGCCTGCCGATTCGAGCATCATGGTAATGCTTTGTTGTGTTGTCGGATCGTCCTCGACGAGAAGCACGCGCATTTTCACGATTTCCAATCAGCGTTAAGATTCGTTAACCATATTCCCGACCGCGATCAGGCGCAAGTTTTCTCGCTGAAACCCGCAGGTACCTTGGTTTTCAAGGGGTTCCAGGCAGGGTGATGAAAACGGAGTTCATCAGAATGGTTAAAACTTGCGAATCGCGCCGCCTACTTTTCGCGCCCGCGGGCGTACCGGTCCGCGGCTTCATCGATCTTTCCCGACGTCATCATCAAGCTGTTCAACTGCTTTCCCATGACCAGGGCGTCGTCCAGGGGCATGCTTGCGGTCGCCCTTTCCGTCTCTTTTGTCAGCGTCACGGAAAGGGGGTCGAGGTCGACCAGCCGGGCACAAAAATCGGCAGCCAGTCGCGCGAGTTCCTCCGGCGTGTCGGCGAGATGGTTGACCAATCCGATCCGGAAAAGATGCTCAGCGTCGAACATATCGGCGGACAACAATAATTCCAGGGATTGGCGGGGGGCCAACAGGTGGCTG
>Ga0315336_1007521_pt1 | contig 10362 bp, 11 predicted proteins | sample ASW5metaG_FD_204512 | JGI IMG/M metagenome (GOLD analysis project Ga0315336, IMG submission 204512) | Ammonia-oxidizing marine archaeal communities from Monterey Bay, California, United States - ASW #5 | ecosystem: Environmental > Aquatic > Marine > Intertidal zone | place: USA: California... | reverse complement strand
GACATGGTCGAACTGGCCGACCTGGGTTTGCGGGTGATTGCTTCCGGTGGCGTGACCACGCTGGACGATGTCGAACGCTTGTCGCTGGCGAGCAGGGAACATCCTGGTCTGATCGGCGCGATCATTGGCCGCGCGATTTATGAGGGGACGATTCAAGTGCAGGATGCGGTCCGTGTTGCCTCGCAACCTTAGCCGCTTCGCTCTGATTCTTCACTCCTTGGCGATCAGTTCGCAATCAGGACCACTCTCAGGTCCATAACGTTGGTGTGTGTCGGCCCTGTCTTCAGCAGTCCGCCGGTTTGCTCGAGAAACGGGTAGGAGTTGTTGATCTCCAGGAACGCCTGGGGATCGAGTGCTTCTGCTTTCGCCCTGTTAAGCAACTCTTCGTCGGCGACTGCTCCGGCGGCATCGGTCGGGCCATCTTCTCCATCCGTCCCACCGGAGAGCAGGGCGATTCGTGAAAAGTCCCCGTTCCACAAGTGGGCCAATGCCGCGAGCACTAGTTCTTGATTCCGTCCGCCGCGGCGAGTCTTATTTGTCTTCGCCAGATGAACCACCGGTTCGCCGCCGCTGAGAATGCACAATGGGGCCGATTCCGGTTTCCCTTGGTCACGAACGGAAACAGCCAAGTCTGCCAGCAGTCTCCCCTCTTCCCGCGCCACGCCCCGATTGTCCGATCCGAGCGAGTGGACCCGATAACCGAGCGCTTCAGCCCGCTGTGCACTGGCTGCCAACGCCACTCCGTTGTTTCCAATGACGTGGTGATGCACCGAAGCGGGGAGCGGCGCCGGTACACAATCCTGCTCTCTTCGATCGGAAAGATAGTCAATCACCCGTTGTGGCACATCGCGTGGCGCGGTCGCGTGTTTCTCCAGAACTTGCAGTGCCGCTGCGGGTGTGGAAGAATCTGCGACCGTTGGGCCGGAAGCAATCACGTCTAACGGATCGTCGACCACGTCGGAAATAATCAACGTCAGCACCAGTCCCGCGCGGGTCGCTTGCGCGAGTCGACCTCCCTTGATGCGGGAAAGCTGCTTGCGAACGCAATTCAACTCGTCGATCGTGGCACCGGAACGCATCAACAGCCGAGTCACCTCTTGCTTGTCGTCGAGGCTGATCGCCGAGACCGGCGCGGGAAGCAACGCACTTCCACCGCCGGAAATCAAAACCACGCAGAGGTCGTCAGGACCGAGCGCTTCGACGGTTTTCAGAATGTCCTCCGATCCGAGCACCCCCTCGGCGGTTGGCTCGTTGACGCCTGCCGGACGTGCCGCGTGCAGATGAATCCGCTCCAGAGGACGCAGACAATCGGCCGGCACGTTGATCCACCCGGTCACTTTGTCCGCTAGAACTTCCGGGCCAACCGCTCTCTCGAAAGCAGCCGCCATGCCCCCCCCCGCCTTCCCGGCGCCCACCACGGCGATGCGATTCAATCGCGCCAGCGGCAACTCGTGCCCGCAAATAACCAACGTCTCGCCGGAGCGATGCACGACGTTGCCGACGAGCGTTTCGGAGTCAACCGCCTCCACCCCGGCCCGCCAGATCGATTCCGCCTGTTCCCGTAAGGATGTTGTTCCCGTCACATGAATTCCTCCGACTCGCTCAATCTAGCCACGTTGGACCATATAATCATGATGCCAAGAGTTCACACTAGCAAACTACGTGATTGTCCGGCTCGCACCGGGTGGTTGGCTAATGGGCAGAATCGAGACAATCGAACGCTATTCTGATCGGTCGTCTGTTGGCACAGATCGCTTGTCGTAGGCTATCTTCGCTTGCTTCGCTCGACTACAGGCACTCGGCGCAAATGGCCGGAGCGGAAATCGGTGGCAGCGTCACGTGCCGATGTCGTCCAGCGGGGCGCGTTCGATGCTTACGCCGGGCTTGCCGCGGAGGGCTTCGCCGAGTTCGTTGGCGAGATCGCGGCCTTCGGCGCGGCTTTGCTTTTCCTGCCGATCTTCCCAGACGGGATCAACGGCGATGGGGTCGACGCGGTCGATTTTCCAGTGGCCGGTTTCGCTGCGGGCCAGGGAAAGGGTGGGCTGGATGACGTAGCCCTCTTTTTCAATCCAGAGCTTCGCCCGGGCGCGGTCGCCGTTGATGGATACGCTATGGACGCGGTATTCGACGTCTAGGTCGGGAGTCCACATCGAGGCAGGCTGATTGCGCATCTGTTCCTCGACGAGAACCCGCTGTTGCGGGTGGAGGGCGTCGAGAGCCGCTTCGCGGTTCCCCGTGCGCAGGGCATGGACGTAAGTCGCAACGGCGGTGCGGACGCTATTGTTGTCGAGCCATTTGTAGGCGCCGTTCACGACGAGCAACAATCCGGCGGCGACCAGCACGATAACAAAGAGATTGCGAAACAAGGGAGTTCTCGCGCACGAACCTGCGGAAGGCGATCGGAAACAACGGTCTCAATCGGCTCGGTCCGAAGCGGACGGGCAGGGGACGGAGTCACGCAAGCGAATAGCCCGGCCCAATGCCGCGGCTTAGGCGCTTGGTCGCAGGTGCCAGTAGGCCGAGAGAACTTCGTAGAGATCCGGAGAAATTTGGATCTCATCGTCCTCGAAATCGGTCAACCAAGTTCGATCCGAATGAACGGCATCGGCCAGAACCTGACAGATGTCCCGCAAGGGAACACTGACCGGTGGTTCGGCAACGTTGCGGCCTTCGTCTTCCCCAATGAAGAGTCTTAGTCGGGGTCGCATGAGTGATCCTTCCCTGTCGAAGCGACCGATTCTGTGCACGGCTAATCCGACAGCCGGCAGTACATCCCCCGTGACGCTTTGCAATTCGTCACTCTTTCATATCGGCAGCGCGGTTGTGCGACCTTGAGGAAAAATCCGGAGGGGAAGGATCAACTCTGTTTCCCGGTCTGACCCAGTTGTTGGAGCGAAAGCGGCTTCGAAGCAGTGTAAGTCAAGTGAGTGGGGGGAGTACGGGTTGCCGGAAGGAGATGCGTTTCGGTGAATTGGGATCATCTCTTCGCCTTCGACCGAAAGAGCGGTTTCGGGGCACTCGATCCGTAATCGGCAGGAATTGCCGGGAAACGAGTCATTCCATCGCTTGGCTGGTCGGCTTGCCACGGATCCCACCAGAGGCATACGCTGTAGAGATCGCTGAGGCACCATTGCGGAGTGCAGGCATGTCCCAACCGATCCGTGCGTTCGTAGCGGTCAAGATGCCGGCGACCGGGCCGTTGCGGCGCGTACTCTCGCAGCTGGAACTGATGGAACCCGCCCTGAAGCCGGTTCATCCGGAGCGGCTGCACGTGACGCTGAGATTTCTAGGAGACGTCCAGCCGGAGTTGGTGCCGGAGATTAGCGAAATCGTACAAGGGGTCGCCTCCACACGGAGCCGCTCGGAGGTTCGGCTAATGGGACTTGGTGCTTTTCCACACACACGCCGGCCTAATGTGGTTTGGGTCGGGCTGGCAGAGGCGGACCTGCTGGTGGCTATGGCGGAAGAATTGAACCGGGAGCTGGAATCACTCGGTTTTTCTAAGGAGCGGCGCCCCTTTCAGCCGCACTTAACGCTGGCGCGTGTGAAGCGAAAGCCCCCGCGTGATTTGGGGGAGTTGCTCGAAAAGGGAGAGAACGCCGAGTACGGCAGCGTGGCGGTCGAAGCGGTGCACTTGCTGCAGTCGGAGCTGACCAGCGACGGGCCTCGTTATGCAACATTGGCGACGGTGGAAATGCAGGGCGAGTGAAAACTTCAGCGTGGCTTGTGCAGCGGCAGGCGTTACCCTTCGTGCTGACGGACGTAGATTTCGTTGAGCAGCTCTTCGACCGATTTGAACTTCTTTTTGGAGGCGGTCGCGGCTTCGATTTTCTGACGGGCGTCGTTCGGCGCGTGACCGAGACTGACCAACGCTTCATGCGTCTCGGTGAGAATGTCGTGATCGGTTGCTGCCTCGGCGGGAAAGTCTTTCGCAACCATTAGGGCAAACTTGGCCATCTTGCGGCGTAGTTTAGCGATGATCCGTTCGCCGACGGCCGGACCAATGCCCGGCAACGTGCCCAACTGCTTAAGGTCTTGCTCCTCGATGGCGGTGGCTACCTCGCGGACAGGGCGGACCATGGCCCGCAGGGCTTTTTTCACGCCGACACCGTCTACCGAGCAAACCAGCTCGAAGAATTCCCGCTCGGCATCGCTGATGAAGCCGATCATCCGTGGCGTTAAGCGGCCCTGTTGCGGGTTGCCTTCCAAGTATTCGATCGTCCGCAGGCGGACTTCCTCACCCACCAGGCCTTGCAACTGTCGGCGGACGAATTCCGGGACGAAGACCTGGTAGTTGAAGGGGCCCACTTCCAAAGTCGCCTCGTTGTTGTTCAAGACGACCAGCTTGCCGGTGATTTGCGTAATCACAATGGGCCCCGCCTCTTCATGCCGCGAATCGGATGCTGTGGAACAGGCAGAGCGCCACGGCGGTTGCATCGGAGACGTCGTTCGGTTCGAGCAAACAGTCAAGCCGCAGCTCGTTTTTGACCGCGTGCTGGATTTGCACTTTCGACGCACGGCCGCTGCCGGTGAGGGAGCGCTTGACCTGCGTCGGCGTGTAGTGCACCACCGGGATATTCCGCTCCGCGGCCGTCATCAGCACGGCACCGCGCGCGTGGGCCATTAAGAGTGCTGTTTTGGGGTACTTGCCGATCGAAAAGACTTGCTCGACCGCCATGGCCTGGGGCTCGAACTCGCGGATCACTTCGCGTAACCCCTTGCCGATTTCATAGACACGCTGAGCCAGCGACAAGCCTCGCGTCGAACGAATGACGCCTGCCTCTTTGAGCAACGGCGTCCGTTGCGCACGGACCAACAGTGCATAGCCGGTTCGATTGAGACCGGGATCAACACCCAGGTACCGTTCGAACGGCTCGGCAAAGGAAGGGTTGTTCTGGGCGGATTCCATCTCGTTGTTCCGAACCCTCCTCCCCAACCTGAGAAACACGGCAGCCGCGATGTTGCGAGACGGTTCGAGCGCCGGACAAGAGGCCTACTGAGTCAGGCAAGGGCCGGTTCATTCCCGATGCCAGAGCGTTCCGTCGTTTCGATCTTCGAGCGTGACGTTCAATTCGGCCAACCCATCCCGAATTCTGTCCGCCACGGCAAAGTTTTTGTTCTGTCGCGCCTCGGCACGTAGCGAGATGAAGAGTTCCATCAACTCACCGACGAATTCATCGTCGCCGGCGCCTGCCGTTTCGATCGGTTTGCTGAAGACCCCCAAGAGCGTGGCCTCTTCTTTCAGCAGCGTTAGTCCGGCAGTGAGCGCCTGCACGTTTCGATCCTCGGCGGTTCCGCCGCTGTCAAGTCCTTGGGCCCCTATGAAACTGTTGAGACATTTCCGCAATTCGAACAGCGTGCCGACCGCGGCACCGGTGTTGAAATCGTCATCCATTGCGCTGAGGAATCGCTCGCGCAGCTGTTGGAGTTGTGCGTAGAAATCGGCCGGCTCGCCGGAGAGTTTGGCGGCTTGTTCGCGTGTGGGTGAGACGGCCAGTTTGTAGAAATCCTGCCCCGTCACCCGCTGGAACGTCTCGAACAGCCGATAAAAGCCGTCGAGACTCTTGCCCGTCTCGGCAATCAGTTCGTCGCTGAACTCAATCGGGCTGCGGTAATGTGTGCTGAGCAGAAAGAACCGGACCGTTTCGGGCTGATGGAGGGCGAAGAGCTCTTTGACGGAGGCGGCCCCCTTGGAACCGGCCAGCTTGTTGGCCTCTTGGGCGTCTTGCCCTAAGTCGGTGTCGCCATGCCGATCGTGCCCGCCGCCCAGTTTTCCCGCGGCGCTGCCCGCTTGCATCAGGCCGTTGTGCATCCAGTAGCGGGTGAACGGCTTGTTGGTGCATGATTCCGACTGGGCCAGCTCGTTCTCGTGGTGAGGAAACATCAAATCAAGCCCGCCACCATGAATGTCGATCGACTCGCCGAGCAGCTTCATGCTCATCACCGAACATTCGATGTGCCAGCCCGGTCTGCCTGGTCCCCAGGGACTTTCCCAGGAAGGCTCGCCCTCTTTCGACCTTTTCCATAGGGCGAAGTCGGCCGGTTGGTGCTTGCGCTCGTTCGCTTCGACCCGTGATCCGGAAATCATCTCTTCGGTGCTGCGGCGGCTCAGCTTGCCGTAGTCGTCGTCCTTGGCCACGTCAAAATAAACGTCGCCGTCGAGCGGATACGCGTGACCGGTCTCAACCAGATGCCCAATCATCCGCAGCATACCGGGAATGTGGTCCGTCGCGTGGGGAAAATGGTCGACAGTCGTCACGCACATGGTATCGAGATTGTCGTGGTAGTCCTGTGTCATTTCCGCGGCGAGCGCCTCGACCGTGGTTTCGTTTTCGCGGGCGCGATTGATCAGCTTGTCGTCGACGTCGGTGATGTTGATGACAAACGTCACCTGGTAGCCGAGGTAGGAAAGATACCGTTTGACCGTGTCGAAAATGACCGGGCCGACCATGTGGCCGATGTGCGCCGGCTTATAGACGGTTGGGCCGCAGAGATACATGCTCACGCGATCCGGCTGGACGGTTTGGAACTCTTCCTTCTGCCGGCTGAGTGTGTTGTAGACACGTAGCGTCATGGATGTCTGTTTCCTGCAATAAGTCGCGCGGCGCGCGAATTGGCTTACTCATCCCGCGCGAGCAGCACGACCGCTGCGGCGGAAATGGCCTCTTCCCGGCCGATCGGGCCGACCTGTTCTCCACTCTTGGCTTTCACGTTGACGGCATCGGTGGAAACTCCCAGCAGCGTCGCGAGTCGAGCTTCTATCTTTTCCCGGTACGGTCCCAGGCGAGGCTTTTCGGCAAACAGAGTGCAGTCGAGATTGACGATCTTCCAGTTCTGTTCGACGGCTGCTTCCACGGCCACGACCAGCAACTCCGCCGAGTCAGCATCGGCCCACTTGGGATCGGTGTTGGGAAACCAGCTGCCGATGTCTCCCAGACCGGCCGCCCCCAGAATCGCGTCCACCACCGCGTGCAGCAAGACGTCGCCGTCGCTGTGGCTGACTGGACCTTTTCCAAAGTCGATCAGCACGCCACCGAGCACTAATTTCCGACCGGCAGCGAGGCGATGAATGTCGTGGCCGAGTCCGACCCGCATGTCCAAGGCGTCTCTCTCCCGTCAGTTTGCCTCCCAGGCGACCAACAACGCGGAAGTGGCGAAATCTCGCCGAAAAACGACCGCGACCGGCTGACTATGGCGGCATCATAGCGTTCCTCCTTGCATCTGACAACGTGACCGGAGCTGGGGTGAACCCCGTCTGGCAGCTCAAATTGACACGGCAGAGCCAGTTGCCTACACTCCGCCCCCTTCCTTCTTTCCATCCCACCGATACCGTGTTTCGCATCCCGTTCTGCGCGGGCACGACGCGGAAAAGAACCTTCGTCACCATGCGTGTCTCGCTGACACACGTTGCCGTAATCGTCATCGTCGCAATCTTCGCGGCTGTTTCCGGGTGCGCCTTGATCTCAAACGGGGCGAGCGCACTCCAAGAAGTGCGATCTACGTTTCGCATCGGCGGTCCGCCAGGAAAGCCAGCGCCGAATCGATTGTTGCCGGGAATCGTCAAGGCGCGCGACGTGATCGAAATTCAGATCTTTTCCGCGGAACGCCCTGTGGACGATCCGCTGCTCAGCCAGAAATTGTGGCAGGAGATCGACGAGGTGGCTGCCCTAAGTTTCCAGGAACGATCGGTGCTGGAGGCAAGTGGTTTTCGGATCGGCCATGCCAGCTCCAGCCCACCGCGATTGCTGCAAGAAGTGCTCAAGACGCCGCTGCTCGATTTCTCAGAATTGAATGAGGATCCTCATGGCGAGAAGTTCGTGGGCCGCCGAGTTGTCCTGCAGTCGGGCGCCCAGGCAGAAATTCCCACGAGCCCGTTCGTGCCGGAACTTTCGATCGATGTCGGCAGCGGCGAGGAACATGAGATTCTCGAACTGAAAAACGTGCGCTGCGTGCTGCGGATGTCGGCCCGGAAGGTTGAACGGGGTTGGGTAACGCTCGATTTTCTGCCGGAGATTCATCACGGGGATCAGCGGTTGCGCTACACGGGAACAGCCAACGGATTTCAGACCGTTACCCGGCAACAAATCCACAAGTTGTACCAGCGAAAGTTCTCAATCACGCTGAACTTGGGAGAGATGGCGGTCATCACCGCCGGGCCGACTCCGCCCGGTGTTTCACGCGAACAGCCGAAATCGGTTCCGCTGGGTCAGCAGTTCTTCGTGGGCGCCGACGGAGATTTTCGCATCCAGCAATTAAAAATCATTCGGCTGGCACACATGTCGACCAGCGAACCGATTTACGCAGAGTGAGTGGGCCACCACAGCATCTCGGCTGTTTTGTGCCGCGCCAACGCCAGTTTGCTAGCAGGGGCGTCTTTTCGACCCGTGCGCACCGGACGTTAGGAACTGATAAGAACAAAGTACCCAACGCGCTAATGCTCTTCACCCGCGCAGTGGGCTTCGTACTTGGTTCGGTCGAGTAGCTGTTCGAGCGGGGCGGGGTCGGCGATTTTCAGTTTAATCAGCCAGCCCTCCCCGTAGGGATCGTGCGAAAGGACGTCCATCTCCTCTTCGAGGGATTGATTGACGTCAACGACCTCCCCACCGAGTGGTGCGTAAAGGTCACTCACCGCCTTCACGCTTTCCACTTCGCCAAACGGCTCGCCGGCGTTGAGAATGGCCCCCTGGGAGGGGAGCTCGATGTAAACGAGATCCGTCAACTGCTTGACGGCAAAGTCGCTAATTCCCACGGTGGCGACGTCCCCCTCCACGTGGATCCATTCATGTGTTTTCGCATACATCAGACTGTTGGGATCCAATGAACCCATCGGGCGCACTCCTTCAAAACAGGTCCTCGTCATGGGGACCCGGCGACAACGTTCTGTATGGTCTTTTCAATTGAGACGCTCCAACCAGAGCGTTCGTCGCAGCACGACATCGGGCAGCGCGTGCGCTGGAACTGGCGGGTTCCGGACCTCAGGCGGTTGCAGATCCTTCTCCGGCGCCCGTGGCGTCGCAGGCGTCTTTCTCGCACTGGTTGATCTTCTCGATGCGGCGTGCGTGCCGGCCTCCTTCGAAATCCGTCGAAACCCAAATATCGACCATGCGATTAACGAGGCGGTCGCCCAGCAGGTCGGCTGATAGACAGAGAATGTTGGCATCGTTGTGCAAACGGCTCATCTCGGCCGTCAAGTCGTCGTGGCAGGGTGCGGCACGAACGCCGTGGAACTTGTTGGCGACAATGCACATGCCGATGCCGGTCCCACAAATGAGAATGCCGCGGTCGATTTCCCCTCGAGAGACGCCCTCCGCAACTCTCGCCGCGAAATCGGGGTAATCGACACTCTCGGGTGTCTCCGGACCGTAATCGAGCCCCTCATGCCCGTGGTCTCGTATGAGCGAAAGGATCTTCCCTTTCACTTCAAATCCACGATGATCGCTGGCGACGGCGATTCTCATCGGCTTGGCAGTTCTCCTCTTGTTGCATCAAGCATTCATTTTCGGCGGGACTGGCTGCTCCGTAAGTGCCGGGGGCACTTTCTTTTCGTCACCCATTATGCCGACACCGCACCGGCGGGCAAGGGGACCGGACCGTGCTCGCGAAAATGGTGTGCAGTCCACAGATTCGATTGAATTCGGGTTCAAGCACAAAGCCAACGCGGTATCGTCCGCCTTGCAAGCGAGTTCACGCAGACTTTAGGAGATGGATGGCCCGAAGGAAAGCCCCGGATAGGGCACTATTTGAGCACGATGTCGTTCATGAGCGAGCGGACATGCCGTTCGATTTCCTCTTTGCATTTCTCGTATTCAGCGATTCCGCCGCCGATGGGGTCGGAGATATCGTCTTCGTCGCGCGACAGCAGACTGAGCCGGTCAGAAATATCAGGGCGCATCGACAGGATGGCGTCTCGATGAACCCGAGTCATGGTAAAAATGTGATCGGAATGGTCCAGCAGCCTATCGGAGAGCGGCTGGCTCGCGTGCCGCCGCAAGTCGATGCCCATTTTGGCAACCACGTCGACCGATTCGGGAGTGGCGGACGCACCCACGTTGGCGGCCAACCCGGCCGACTCCACGATGTAGCCGCGGTCGGATAATTCCTCTTCGGAGCATTGTAGCCGTTCGGCAAGAAACTTGCGAAAAAATCCTTCGGCCATCGGGCTGCGGCACGTGTTCCCGGTACATACGAACAGATACACTTCGCTGGCAAGGCGGGCCAGCGTGGTTTCGTTCACGATCCCGGCGACGACGATTCGCCAGTTTTCGCCGGTGACTCGAATCACGGTTGAGGCGTTGCCAAAGCGGGAGGGCCCGTTGTCAATGATCATCGCCAGTTGGTCCCCGTAGCGATTGGCCACTTCTG
>Ga0315336_1007520_pt1 | contig 10364 bp, 11 predicted proteins | sample ASW5metaG_FD_204512 | JGI IMG/M metagenome (GOLD analysis project Ga0315336, IMG submission 204512) | Ammonia-oxidizing marine archaeal communities from Monterey Bay, California, United States - ASW #5 | ecosystem: Environmental > Aquatic > Marine > Intertidal zone | place: USA: California... | reverse complement strand
CCGGCGATCAAAACCGCCGCCGCTAGGTAAAACAGCAGCGCAAAAATGACGGTCGCCGTGCTCATACTGCCTCGCGATCCGGCCTAAAACACCAACGCAACCCGGGTCAGACGCAGCCGGTGGGTTTGGGCAAACCAGCTATTTTACACGCCTGCTTAGCCGGGCCGTAGGGGAACAGCTTGTATAGGTACTTGTTGTTGCCCTTATCTTTTCCGAGCTTTTTGCCGACGGCCTTGACCAGCACCCGGATCGCCGGTGCAATCTGATACTCGTCGTAATACTCGCGCAGGAAGTTGACCACCTCCCAATGCTCGCTCGTCATATCAATGTTTTCGGCCTCGGCGATTTGTCCGGCCAGTTCTTCGCTCCAAATATTCAAGTCAGTGATATAGCCTTCCTCGTCGGCTTCAATCTCTTGACCGTTGTATTGATAACTCATCGCGTTATCTCCTCCTCATCTTGCCTGTCTTTGGCACTTCCTGCTTATGCCCGACACTGAACCCCAGCCAATCAGTAGCGGGCCTATTCATCAAAACCGTATATGGGTCGATGCATTTAGATTAGAGCGTCCACCGCGCCAATCATCAATCATATGTTTGGTAAACGGTAAATCCGTAAGCTCAAAAAACCGCGGCCAGCCGACCCGATCGATCCACTCGCCCATTCGCTCAAAGTCGCGGGCATCGTTTTTGTAGGCGGTCAGAATCTGTTTGACGATTGCGCTTACTTCCGGCCAGCGGGGCGGATTGTTGGGCAAACCCGCAGCCACAAGCTTATGGAATGTCGGCTTGCTGCGCGCATTGGAGTGTTTGCCGCCGACCCAGATCGCGAGCTTGCTGTGCTCCGGGTCATTGATCTGCATGGGCGGACACGGCGGATAACACGCGCCACAACAAATGCATTTCTTTTCATCGACTTCCAAGGACGGTTTGCCGTTGACAAGTGCCGGGCGGATCGCAGCCACCGGACAGCGCGCCACGACCGACGGACGCTCACAAACCTTGCTGACCAGGTCGTGGTCGATCTTGGGCGGTTTTGTGTGCTGCACATTGATCGCGATGTCACCCTGGCCGCCGCAATTGATCTGACAGCAGGAGGTAGTGAGTTTCACCCGGTTCGGCATGTCTTCGTGGATAAACTCCTCGTAGAGCTCGTCCATAATCGATTTGGTGACCCCGGACGCATCGGTCCCTGGAATGTCGCAGTGAAGCCAGCCTTGGGTGTGGGCAATCATCGACACTGAATTACCGGTGCCACCCACGGGGAAGCCTTCCTCGGTCAGCTTGTCAATGAGCGGCGCGACTTTCGCCTCGGCATCGACCATAAATTCGATGTTGCTGCGCGACGTAAAGCGCACAAAACCATCAGCAAAATCGTCGCCGATATCACACAACAGACGAATGGTGTGCACGTCCATCTGACGCTGTGTCCCAGCCTTTACAGTCCAGATGGTGTCGCCATTTTTGGCCACGTGGCGAAGCACGCCGGGGCGTGGCCGGTCATGCCAATCCCAAGTGCCGTAGTTTTTACGCATCATGGGATGCATCATAGGAAAGGGATCAGGGACACCACTTTCGATCGCTTCTCGCGGTTGGTTCATTTTGCTGTCCCCCCTCGGTTTCGCCTGGCGCGGCGATTACTCGGCTGCATCACGGCTATCCCCCTCCTGACGCGCCCGCCACTTGTCAGCTTCTTCATCCCAATCTGACGTATCGACATAAGAATTGGTGCGCGGCTGGGCCACCATGTTCGGATCAATTTCAATACCGACGCCTTCCAGGAAATTGACCAAGCCGATACGCTCAATGGTCTCGCCCACGCGCTCGTGATCCAGCGCGTTATCTGCCCAGAAGTCGATGATGGTCTCGCCAATCTCGACCAATTTTTCGAAATCCTCATCGGTTTCGAGCTTCATAAACGGAATGACCACCGTGCCCATCAGGTCACCGATCTTCAATGTCCGCTTGCCGCCCAGCAGGATCGACACGCCCCGGTCGTCACCCGGCGATAAGGCTTTGGTCATGACGTTGATGCAATGCATGCAGCGCACACAGTTGCGATTGTCGATGTCGATGGTGTCGTCGTCTTTGAGGCTGATGGCACGGGTCGGACACATGGCAAGGACGCTGTCGATAAAATACTGACGGCCCGCATCGGCGATGTACTTCTTGACCTCGTCCTGTTTGATCTTGATGTCATCGCGCCAGGTGCCAATGACAGCCATATCCGACCGATGGATCGCATTCACACAATCATTGGGGCAGCCCGAGAACTTGAATTTGAATTTGTAGGGCAGCGCCGGGCGATGCATTTCGTCGAGGAAATTGTTGATCACTTCCCGCTGCGCGCGCACTTCGTCATAACAGGACTGCTCGCACCGGGCATGGCCGACGCAGCTCATGCTGGTCCGCACGGCCGCGCCCGCGCCACCGAGATCGAAGCCTATTTCGTTTAACCGATCGAACGCGGTCTGTACCTGCTCGCTGGTCGCGCCCTGGAACATAATGTCACCGCTTTGACCGTGCAGAGCGATCAAACCCGATCCGGTCTCGGACCAGATGTCGCATAGCTGGCGCAATGTCTTGGTGTCATAATGCATACCGGCAGGCGGCTGCACGCGTAGGGTATGAAATTCGGACGACTCGGGAAATTTGTCCGCAATCATGGAAAAGCGTGGAATAACACCGCCGCCATAGCCATAGACGCCGATCGTGCCGCCCTTCCAATATCCGACCTTGGTTTCGTAAGATTCTTCCAGTTGGCCGACCAAATCCTTCATCATGCCCGAGTATTGCTGGTCGTCGTCGTTGGCCAAACGCTTGAGACCCGTGACGAAACTGGGCCAAGGGCCACTTTCCAGCTCGTCCAGCATTTTAGTCTGGGGCATCTTTTTGGGCATAACCGGCGACTCCTAGAATGATCGGGTGGCATAATCCTTCACAAAACGCAGTGTACCGTACCTTTTTCTATTTTCCAATTTTTTTGTGTAATTATTATAACGATAACAATTATGGGGCGTATTATAGAAAAACCCTGTCCCCACCGCGGCTTTAATGGTGAAAGCGAACAATGACCCGGCACGCGCCCACAGCACCAAAATCAGCCCCGCAACGCAACCCTTACAGTTTGGGTGATCAGGTTGCCTATGAGGACTGGCGTCGGGCAAAACTTGATCATTATCCGGCGACGATCGACGATCTGATGGTCGAGATCACGGATTTGGGTCAACCAACCGATGCCGAGATCGAAGCCGTGTTGGTGCGCTGTAACAAAGCCAACGCGGCCATCTACCGGGCCAACAGTGACGCTGCCCGAGACGATATTATATCCTTGGGGAAACGTTTGGGGCTTTATCGGCTGGATGCGAACCTGTCGGCGGACGCGGATCAATTGACGGCGATCGAAGTTTTAGAAGATCGGAGCGGCAACGATTATATCCCTCACACAGACCGGCCGTTGAACTGGCACACGGACGGTTATTACAACTTGTCCGACCAACGTATACGCGCGATGACCCTCCACTGCATGCGCCCGGCCGAGCGAGGCGGCGCCAACAGGTTCGTGGATCCAGAAATGATTTACATACAGTTGCGGGATCAGGACCCCGGGCATATCGCGGCTCTGATGGCGCCCAACGCCATGACGATCCCGGCCAATATTGAAAACGGACACGAAATTCGGCCGGCGCGTACGGGCCCGGTGTTTTCGGTGGATACAGAGACCGGCGCCCTTCACATGCGCTATACCGCACGCACCCGCAGTATCGAGTGGCATAATGACCCGGCTACCGACGCGGCAGTGAGGGCTCTGACGGAAATTCTAGCCTCCGACTGGCCCAGGACTTTCGAATACCGGCTGAGCGCGGGAGAAGGCATCCTGTGCAACAATGTGCTGCATCGGCGAGAAGGCTTTCAAAATTCGATTTCCGGGCCGGGTCGGCTTATGTTGCGGGGCCGTTACTACGATCGAATTGACTGCCCCCCTCGCGAAAAGGAATAGCATGGCGGTTCTTAATCTGAGCACTTTGATGATTTCGCACCCGGACCTCGTTTCGTTCCGGGAGCTGGTGATGCTGCTGCGCACCTATGCAGAGCGTGAGGGAGGAGCCTTTCAGGCCGACGTAAAACCCCATTACCCGGATACGCCTCGAAATTGGCAAGATGTCCTGGAAACCGCATTTATGATGGGCGAAATATGAGCGGGGATCAGATCACCGATCTGGATACCATTGATGCCCCCTATGGGCGCCAAATTGTTCTTCAAGAAGTGGCGTACGAAAGCGGGATGACATTACTGCGGTTGCGCGTCCGCGAGGGATCACGTTTTACGATAATTGAACTGGATGCCGAATCCGCCGAACATTGGGCCACAGTAATGTCCAACTGGGCGACGGGCATAAAAGGCGGCAAATAACTCTGACCAGCCTTTGATCCGGGGCCGAATACGCCTTCAAAATAGGTATTGGAGAAAGAAAATTCACCCTGACTGCAGCAGGGTGTTTTCTTTTTATTAAGGATCAGGGTAAAAATTACACTCGGGGGAGACGGAAACCAAGGGACGGACCCCTTTCACGGACCGCAGGCCCAGTAGAAAAACATTTCTTTTGGCCGGGTTTATGTTAGGCAACGTGCCGCTGAGTAAGAGTAAGGTTGGCAATGCCACATCTGACACCTACGACAAATTCGGATCTGCCCTTCACTGTTGATAGTTTTGACTGTCTGATTGATGGTTTGAATTACGCGGCCCAAGGCGACACGGGCTACAACTTCTATTCTGGGCGGGGCGAACTAGTTGAGACCTTGACCTATCGCGAGCTGCGCGAGGATGCGATAGAGCTTGCCTTGCGTCTGGTCCGATTCGGCTTACCACGGGGAGCCCGGGTTGCCATCGTCGGAGAGACCAACCCTGATTTCTTCCGTTTCTTTTTTGGCTGCCAGTATGCCGGCCTGTTGCCGGTTCCCATGCCTGTCCCCACCACCCTGGGCGGCAGGGACGCTCACATCAGCCGCTTACATATGATGATGAAAAGCTCTGGAGCGGTGATCGGCGTTGCTTCGCAGGAGTTGCTTGGTGACGTGGTCGCAGCTGCCGATGGGATATCATCCATAAAAATGGTCGGATCGGCTGCCGATTTTTATGCCCTTCCCGCGGAAGGCGGCGGATTGAGACCGCTGGGCCACGGCGACATGTGCTACATCCAGTATTCTTCCGGCAGTACCCGGTTCCCGCGCGGGATCATGATTTCCCAGCGTTCGATTGTCAGCAACTGCCGCTCAATCGCCTTACATGGGCTACAACTAACTCCTGAAGATCGCGGCGTGTCATGGCTACCGCTGTACCACGATATGGGGTTGGTCGGATTTGCCATTGCCCCGATGATGGCGCAAGTGTCGATCGATTACATCAACACCAGTGACTTTGCCCGCAGACCATTGGTGTGGCTGAAAGTCATATCCGAAAATGGGGGCACGTTGTCATTCGCTCCAACCTTTGGCTATGACCTGTGTGCCCGGCGCGCATCAAACGGCGGTGGCGACGACTACGACCTGTCGAAATGGCGAGCCGCGGGGATCGGCGCCGAAATGATCAGGGCCGATATTCTGGACAAATTTGCCGAAAGATTTGCGGGCAGCAACTTTAGTCCGAAAGCCTTCTTGCCGAGTTACGGATTGGCGGAATCAACGCTGGCCGTAAGTTTTGCGGAGCTAAACGGCGGCTACCACCTGGACCGGATTGATCGGGCGCAGTATTCGACAAGTGGCCGCGCGGTACCGCCCAAGGAAAACGGCAATGCACCGGCCAACAGTGTTCGGGAGTTTGTCCACTGCGGCCAACCAATGCCTGGCCACAGCCTGGAAATCAGGGATGTAGACGGAAACATCTTAGAAGAGCGCCGGATCGGCCGGGTCTTGATCAAAGGTCCCAGTGTGATGGCTGGCTATTTCACCGACAAAGAAACCACCGAGCGGGTTCTATTAGGCGATGGCTGGCTGGAAACCGGCGACTTAGGCTATTTGGTCGATGGCTCACTTGTGATCACAGGGCGCGCCAAAGACCTGATTATCTTCAATGGTCGCAACATCTGGCCGCAGGATATTGAATGGGCGGTCGACCGGCTGGATGGATTGCGGCGCGGTGATGTCGCGGCTTTCTCATTGTCTTCACCCGAAGAGGACGAATCTGTGGTCGTCGTCGTTCAGTGTCGAATTTCAGACAAAGATAAGCGGGAGCGACTGGAAACCGAAATTCGCTCGACCGTACGGCGGACCGTGGGTGTCGACTGCGAAGTGGTATTGGCACCGAGCCGAAGTCTACCGCTAACATCTTCCGGGAAACTCAGCAGGACGTGGACCCGGGAAAACTATTTGTCAGGCAAATACGACGACTCTATTGATCCTTTCCCTGACGGCGACGAGTAACCCTCTTAAACCGGGCAAAGTAGCGATGTACTCTGTAGCACCGGCCCGTAATCACCCCCTATGACCGGGTCTAGTCCCCGTGTTGCAGCGCTGACCGGTGGAACCGGCTTTGTTGGTCAGCGGATCGCCCGCCAGTTGTTGGAAGATGGTTGGCAGGTAAGGGCGCTCGTACGCTCCTCATGGCCAACCCCGCCGCCGCCAGAACTCACAGTTATTGAAGGCTCGCTTGATGACGGGTCGAGCCTTGATCGCCTGGTCGAAGGTGCCTCGGCCGTGATCCATTGTGCCGGCGCGGTCCGCGCGCGCACTGAAGGCGATTTCAAACGCATCAATGTGGATGGAACGGGCCTCTTGGCCAAAGCCGCAGCCAACTCAACCGATAAGCCTCTTTTTCTACATATTTCGTCCCTGTCCGCGCGGGCACCCGAGCTTTCACCCTATGCCGCCAGTAAACTGGCGAGCGAAGATGCGGTTGCCCAGAATGCCGGTGAATTACACTGGGTTGTCCTACGGCCGACGGCGATTTACGGGCCCGGTGATACAGCGACACTGAGTATTTTTCGGCCAATAAGTAAGGGCATTGCTCCGATTATGGGTTCGTACGAGAACCGGGTTTCACTTATTTACGTGGATGACCTGGCGTCTGCAGTGGCCGCGACACTGGATACTCCCCCCCCTTCTGGTTCAGTGTTCGAGGTTTCAGACGGCGCCTTCGGCGGATATACCTGGCAACGGTTAGGGGAAACCGCTGCGCAATGCTTAAAAAAGAATATTTTTTACTTGCGGATTCCCCGCTTGATTATGCAAATTGCCGCGGCTGCAAACGTAGGTGTCAGCCGCTTGATCGGAACCACACCGATCATGACCCAGGGAAAGGTACGTGAATTGTTCCACCCCAACTGGGCCTGCCAGGGCAACCCTTTGGCGGATTGCACTTCATGGTGGCCCAAAATCGGGATTGACGAAGGTTTTGCCCGTACACTTGAGTGGTATCGTGACCAAGGTTGGATCTGACAGTCGCTGAGACCAAACTTCGCCCCCAAAAGGGGCACGAACATATTTTGAATAGCTGAAGGTGCGCCCGATTACGATGCGGCACCCGGCAATCAGACAGGCGGTAAGGATGGGAGAAATGGGTGTAGAGCCGCAAGAAGTGGTCAAATTGATCTGCACCCTGTTGGAGCCCTTCAACGGTGACAGCATTGAGCTTAACAAGCTCACTGATCTGACGACCGATTTGCACATCGATTCTGTCGCAATTATGGACCTGCTTATGGCCGTCGAAGACACATATGATATTTCCATTCCCATCAACCGTGTAAGCGACACGCGCACGATTGAGGATTTGGCAATTGTGGTCCACGAAACCATAAAAGCCGGCTGACTTTATGGATCTTTTCGACAAGTTTCAGTTCGTTTCCGATGTCAGTGATCAGATTTTCAAGCTCGGCCACAACCCATTTGGCGTGTGTATGGATCGCATCCTGTCGCCGACCCGGGCCGAGATCAATGGCCAGGAAACCATTTTAGCCGGAACCAATAACTATCTGGGCCTGACGTTTGATCCCGAATGCCTGGATGCAGCCCGCGCGGCAATCGGCGCTGACGGGTCCGGGACCACCGGATCGCGGATTGCCAATGGCACTTTTGCAGGTCATCGGGACCTTGAATTGGCGTTGGCCGATTACCTTGGGTTCAAGTCTGTAATGGTGTTCACCACGGGCTACCAGGCCAACTTGGGCGCCATATCCGGGCTTGCCAATTCAAAGGATACAGTGTTCATCGATGCTGATTGTCACGCCAGCATTTATGACGGCTGTGTCATGAGCGGTGCAACAGTCATTCGGTTTCGCCACAATGATGCCGAAGATCTGGATAAACGTTTACGCCGGGCCGGCGGCGACGATTCCAATAAGTTGGTAATTGTCGAGGGGCTTTACAGCATGCTGGGCGACCGTCCGGTCCTGGCAGATTTTGTCCGCGTCAAAGCCAAGCACAACGCTTATTTGATGGTCGATGAGGCGCACTCATTGGGGGTTTATGGCCCAAATGGACGGGGTCTGGCCGAAGAAGAGGGTGTCCTGAAGGATATCGATTTCGTTGTCGGGACATTCAGTAAAAGCCTTGGGGCAATCGGCGGTTTTTGTGCGTCCAACCACCCTAAATTTGACTTGATGCGACTGACCTCGCACCCCTACATGTACACGGCGTCTTTATCTCCCTCCAATGTGGCTTCGGTCTTGACAGCGCTGCGGCTGATGCAAGAGCGCCCCGAGCTTCGAGCCCAATTGCAGCAAAATTCGCGCACGCTGTATGACGGTTTGACGGAGCTAGGGTTTACCATTTGCGCGGACAACGGTCCGATTATCGCGGTTAAAACAACCGGTCCCGAAGAAGCCGCTTTTATGTGGAATAAGCTGTTGGATTACGGTGTCTACGTCAATCTGGCGATCCCACCCGGCACGCCCAATGGTATTTCACTTCTTCGCTGCAGCATGTCGGCAGCGCACAGTGAAGACGACATCAAGGGCATTTGTGCGGCCTTTAAAAAAGTTGGCCATGATGTGAGCCAGACGCAAGCCGCCGAGACCGGTGCCTAAACCGGGTCAGCGAAAACCACCCTTAAAGTAAAGCCGCCAAGACAAAGTCAAAGCCGCCATCAAAGGATGGCGCCGTTGCCATTCGGTTGGCGTGATTTTGACGCCGGAATGACGTTCGACTTTCCATAAAATGTAATCAACACCGTTAATGAACGTGAACGCAGCTTTCGCAAGGCGCAGAACCGACAGAATCTTGCCCGCCGGCCGGCGCAGCCTCCAAGAGATTTGCGCGGCCAGTGTCCCGGCAATCGAACCGGTAGGAATGTAAATGCCCGCCTCCGGACCCTGGCGATATCCCTGACCGAGGTCTGAAGCCGCCTCTAGCAGAAAGTCAGCACGCTCCCGCGACGCCAAATAAAGCTCCTGGTTTTTGGTTTTCTGTTCCGCCCGCAGTTCGGTGCGGTAACTCTCGCGAAGGGCCCGAGGCCACAAATCAGCGGACCCAAAGTTGCTAGTCATCAACGGTGTAGACTTGCGGATCAAGGTCAGGACCGCGTTGCCCAGTGCCGTGATTATTCGTGCACGCACATCTTCATCGCGGGCGTAGACGATGCCCGTCGGTTGGGCAAAACGACCCCAGATATAGGGAGTAAAAGCGCCGCCCGCAGCCTGCTTCTCAAATTGATTTAGGGAAATTATGGCGTATTTGATGCGTACGGTCTGGCCGCCGCAATCTATGGCCGCGTAGTACACATTCGGTGGCAACATGGCGTTTGCAACAGCCGGCAACCAGTTGTCATAAGCCTCCCGATAGCGATCAACCAGCAGGTAGAGATCAATGATCTTGTCACTTAAATTGTCATCGCGCAGGGCCGAGCCATAAAAAAGGACAGCGATCGCCGCGTCACCCACGGACGCACGCAAGGCATCAGCAGCCGCACTAATTTGAGGCGCCAAGGGGGCCCTGGTCTCTTCGTCTATCCGGCGCGTGATCTGATCCTGTGGCATCTGTGCGTCTTTTGCCCTGATGACCCCTACAATTTTACCAAACGAACCGAACCGGCGGTGGTCAACTCGACCGGTCGTCCCGGAATGGGCTGGTACAATTCCCCGTCCAAAGTGAACGGGCCACTTAGGTTAAGCTCGATCTTATCGGCGCTCCGGCTCAGATAGCTGTCCTCGGACAGGTTCCGCTCCGGCCCGCCGTAAAGCAATTGATAAGCCGACGCCATCAAGCGCTTTGGCGGAAAAGTAATGCCGGTAAAACGGAGAGCGTGGGTCTGATCGCCCCAATAGGGACGGGAGCGCAAAATCAAATGATCCAGCGTGGTCGCAATGAGCAAGAAGTAGGAGCGGTCCAAAGTTTCAGTACCGTCCAAATCGACAGCAATTTCATCTCCTTGGA
>Ga0315336_1007519_pt1 | contig 10365 bp, 7 predicted proteins | sample ASW5metaG_FD_204512 | JGI IMG/M metagenome (GOLD analysis project Ga0315336, IMG submission 204512) | Ammonia-oxidizing marine archaeal communities from Monterey Bay, California, United States - ASW #5 | ecosystem: Environmental > Aquatic > Marine > Intertidal zone | place: USA: California... | reverse complement strand
TCTCCCAAATTCACCTTGCCTTAGCCGGATCGATTCACCGTGAAACGAAGAATGGAACCACGAAATACACGAAACACACGAAAAGAATGGCCTAAATTGATAAGATAAATCAGCGATGGATCGTTCACCAATTGGTGAGGTATGTCGTAGATTCGAAAACGCATCAAACTTTCGTGTGTTTCGTGTATTTCGTGGTTTAATCCACCGGAGTGCAGCATCGTTGCGCGATTGCCCGGCGGATGTGAGATGAGATTTCAATATCTGACCGAGTTTCGAAAGTTGCCAGGTCCTCGCGCCAGTCCGGTTGATGGTGGTGCTCTCGGCGTTTGAATTGGCCGCGCCTATTTTTGGCAGACAATTTTCAGGAATTGATGTAGATGAGTCCAGTTGAATTCGTTTGGACACCCTGTTTCAACCCACGAGGAGACTGAATATGAATCGTTTTGTGATAGTGGCATCGTTTTTCGGAGTGTTGACGGCCGCGGCTCTCGCGGGGGATGCCTCTCATTCCATGCCGGGCCACGAAGGTTCCAAAGAGTTGCAGATGATCAAGGCACTGGTGGGAACATGGACGGGAACAAGCGTGATGGGCGAGACGACGCATGAAGCGACCGTGATTTATGCAGTTACTGCCGCCGGGAGCGCGGTCGTGGAAACATTGCACCCCGGTTCGCCCATGGAGATGGTATCGGTCTATCACGACACCGATGACGGGTTGGCCATGACCCACTACTGTGCTCTTGGAAACCAGCCCTACATGGTGCAGACCGAAGCATCGAAAAACTCGATTACGCTGACATTGTCAAAGGATGCGGCCATCGATGTCGCTTCAGAAGAGCACATGCACGGGGTTACCTTGAAATTTATCGGCGAAGACAAGCTGGAAGCTGTCTGGATACACTACAAAGACGGTGCCGAGGCGGGTGAAGTGAAGGCGACGATGACTCGTCAGAAGTAAATGAGCCGTGTTATTCCCGAGCGAATGTCCGCGGAAATGGAAGGCGACTTTGTCGTCTTCCTGATTGGAATGCGGGTGAACAAACCGTGGAAGATCCATAAGTGGCTCCCGGTGTTTCTTGCGATGCCGCGCATGATCAAGGAGTTGCAGGCGAATCCGGAGTTGGGGTTCCTGGGTCATGTCATGGGCGCGAAAGTAATCGTCCAGTACTGGAAGTCGTTCGAGCATCTCGAATCGTACGCCCGCAGCAAGGAACACGAGCATCTGCCCGCATGGCGTACGTTCAATGAAAGGATGGGGAAGGCCCGAGGGGATGTCGGCATCTGGCACGAGACCTACAAGATCCGCGCCGGAGAGTACGAAGCCGTGTACAGCGGGATGCCGAAATTCGGGCTCGGCTCGGTGGGGCAACTCGCATCCGCCACGGGCCGACGCGAGACCGCGCGCGGTCGACTCGTAGAAGAGGATTGATTGCGCTTTGTATTCCCGAAACCTTCAGCGGGAAAGCGCCTGTCTTTTCGAGCGTAAGGTCTAGCCCGCATTGTTCACACTTTTTCTACTGCGCGGAAGGATGTCACACCAAATCAAGGAGTTATCCCGACGGGTCGACCTCTACATGTGTCTACATGCCTTCGCCCGCCCCATCGGGATAACTCCTTGATTTGGCGCAACCTCCATCCGCTCGTGACGAAAAAGTGTGAACGATGCGGGCTAGGGATGTTGTCCGGCACAACGTCGTTTGCATCGACATCCCGTTGGGATTCGAAGCGGAGCTACCCGATTACATTGAGTACCGGGAATTGATTCCTGAGGATCTTTTTATTTGGCACCTTCAGGTGCCGTTCAAGGACCGTGGCATAGACCGAGCGGAAATCGGTGTTGAACTGGAGATCTCCGCGCAGGAGGTCTTTGGGAGCGAGGCTGGGGAGAGTTCCATGTACTCCTGCGAGTGTGTTGCCTCCGACGAGAAACATCGGCGCCGCCGCGCCGTGATCGGTGCCGCCGCTGGCGTTCTCCGCGACACGCCGGCCGAATTCGCTGAAGACCATTACCATGACCCGGTTGAGGTTGCCCTGCTTGCGCAGGTCCTTGATGAAGGCGTCCAGGGAGTCCCCGAATTCGGTGAGTAATCTTTCGTGCGCGCCCCTCTGGTTCGTGTGGGTATCGTAGCCGCCTTGTGATACGTAGTAAATGCGGGTCGGGAGTCCTCCGGCGATCATTTTTGAAACCGATTTCAGATCGTTCGCCAATCGTCCGTTCGGGTATCCTGTTGGATTCTGAGCGCTCCGAAGGATCCCGCGAATGCTGTCGCTGCTCACCTGCGCATCCAGTGCCGTGCGCTCCAGAAAGTCCAGCGGGTTTTCCGAGCCGGTACCGCCGCTGCTTCCTCCCAGGGATCCGATCGAAGCGCCGGCGTCTGCGTCGTTGAGATTCATTGCCGCGAACAGTCCGGATTCCGCTTCCGCCGTCATGTCGTCTTCGTCCACACCTACGAACCGGTATCGATTCGGATCTTTGAACGTAATTCCTTTCGGGTTCGATGCCGCGAATGCCTGTGGCGTTTCTTTTCCCAGGCACACAGCGACGCCCGCATCCTCGCCCCGGCAGTGATTGTCAAAGTAGCGGCCAATCCAGCCGTGTCGTTCATATCGATCGGAGTCTGAAGCGGTTTGCCAGATCTCCATCGACCGGAAATGAGACCGGTTGGGGTTGGGATAACCGACACCTTGAATCACGGCGAGGTCACCGGCGGTGTAGAGCTCATGCAAGCCCTTGAGGGCCGGATGCCAGCCAAAGTTGTCGTTCAGGGCGAGGCAGTCCTTTTTTGCAATGCCGAGTTGCGGCCGGGCGCGGTAGTAGTCGTCGTTCGAGTACGGTACCACGGCATTGAGGCCGTCATTACCGCCGGCAAGCTGCAGGACGACAAGGATGGGCCCTTCTTTTCCATTTTCCGCCTGGAGGGTGGCGGAAGAAGCCGCGTGCAGCTCATTCATCGTCGTCGCGAGAAACGAAGGAACGGTCCAGGTCAGAGCGCCGCCGACAAGGCCCGACCGTAAAAAACTGCGGCGTGTTTGAAGTTTCATGTCACTCATGGGGTTGCCTCGCTTCGAATTCAAGTCAGTTGGTATTGGGGCGTGCTCATCATTGCGTGTACGACGGCCCGGATATCCTGGTCCGACCACGCTTCGGGTTCGGGCAGATCGGTGAAAAACCGGTCGAATGCATCCACATCCCTGGGGCGCAAATCGGATTGGAACAGGCGCCACTGCAAGTGTTTTCGCGCCGTTTCCCGGGATGCCCGCGCTTCTTCCGGCAATACAACACCGGGCTTCATGACCGGCTGCGAGATTGCCGCGCGTCGTTTGCGCATTTTCTGTCTGCGCAGTTTTTTCGATTCCGCATCCTCCATATCCATCATCGGTTCCTGCATGAACATTCGACCCATTCCCCCCCCGGCCAGTCCGCGTTTCCCGAAGACTTCCTTCACACTGTCGCCACCCTCCACGAGCACGGAGGCAAGATTATAGCGATGCAGGAGATTGGCGGTCGTAATCCACGCGGAACCGCCTTCCCAGCCCTTGACGTTGGGCGGTTCGAAAAGAGTTTGTCCAAGGCTTGCCGCCATGTAGGTGCATAGCCCCGGATCGGGCAGGGGGGATTCCATGACTTTCAGGGAACCGATCAACCATTGCACCGGACTCTTGATCTGGGTCCTGCCCGCCCGAGTCGAATAAAAGGCCTCGCTTGTAAACATGAGCTTCAGCACCGGCCGGAGCTGGTAATCGCTTTTTCGCATCTTCGCCGCCAGCTCGCTCACGATCGAGGGTTCCGGATCGAAATAGGCAAAGAATTCCCAAAGCTTGCGCGACATGAATTCAGCGGCCGCCGGATGCTCGAGAATAATGCGTATGATATCCGCGCCGTCAAATCGACCGGTTCGGTCCATGAATTCCTTTTCGCCATTATCGTGTCTTCGCGGAGCATTGCGGAACGTCCGAGCTTTCCGATTGACCGTCCATCCCGTGAATGCTCGCGCGGCCTCGGCAATATCCTTTTCCGAATAGTTGCCTTCGCCCAGGGTGAACAATTCCATGAGCTCACGGGAATAATTCTCGTTGGGAGATTCCTTCTTTGACTGGGCCCCATCCAAGTAGAAAAGCATCGCGGGGTCCTTGGACACGGAGACGACAAGGTCCTCGAATGAACCCGCTGCGTTGCTGCGGAAAGTATTGTTTTGCTGAAACATCGCATGCGCGGATTTAACTTTCTGAAAGCTGGTGGCGAAGTGGCCGTGCCAGAACAGGGTCAGCTTTTCTTCCAGCGGGCGAGGGGAGGTACGCATTCGCTCAAACCACCAGCCACGCAGCTGGTTGATCCACGCCTGGTTCGTTCTTCGTCTCTGCCTCTGCAATTCCCGCCGTTTTTCCGCGTCGGCGCCCCGCATTTCGCGGCGGTCGGGTAGATCGGGAATGGACTCGCGGGTGAAGGCCGGCGGTTCGATGCCGGCTTCCATGCTTTCGTAGTCGACGAGATAATCTACCGCGCCGTGAAGGCCCATTGCGTAAAGTTCATTGATTTCCCTGGGAGAACCGCCGAATCCCGCCCTGTTCAGCAGGTGAGCGGCCCGCGCGACGGTCCAATCCGATGTAGTGATCTGATTCAAGGCGCCAAACCTCATTTCCGAAGATAATTTCTGCGAATATTAGTTTACAACGAATGAGACAGGCAATTATTGCACTCATTCTTCAGGTAATTGTCCTAGATCGGGACCGAAGCCGGAACCATTCAGCATCTCTGTGAATCAAACCACGAAATACACGAAATACATGAGGCAGCCTTCACTTAGTTTCGGCCGCAACCAAATTCTTGATAGGAGTGAATTCCCAATGTAGCGGAAGTCGCCAAGACTTCCGATCGGCGACGGACATGTCGGGAGTAGCCACGAAAAGGCACAAAAAAGCACAAAAAGTAGGATCCGAAGCGCAGCGAAAGTCGCCAAGACTTCCGATCGGCGACAAGAAAGCTTGGAAGTAGCCACGAAGAAGCAAAGCACCAACCAAACGGCATTAACCACGGAGTTCACGGAGCGCACGGAGGGGATTTTGCTAGTTTTTTGAGCCACTCCGTGCTCTCCGTGGTTGGAAAATCGTCGCAAACAAGAACGATTTCGGATGATAGTAGTACGAAGCAGCGGAGCCGCACCCAAGTAAAAATTACTGCAAGCGCGTACAACACATCTCAGCAAGTGGTGAACGACCCACCCTTGATTTATCTTAACAACAAAGGCCATTCTTTCGTGTGTTTCGTGTATTTCGTGGTTCCGTTCTTCGTTTCAAAGTGAATCGTCTCGGCTAAGGAGTGGAATTGAGACTGATGTGACGGATATTCGGAATCAACCTCGAGTACTGCATGTCTTATATGACCTGGCCGGGGGCGGCACCGAGGGACAGTGCGCCGCGGTAGCGGTGAGCCTGCCGAATCAGTTTGTTGCCGTCGTGCGCGGTGGCGGCGAGCTTACGAGGGTGATTTCTCAAGCGTGTGGCCCCCCGTTCGAGATGGGGATCCGCAGAATGGCGGAGTTGCATACGCGGCGGCGAGTTCTTGCTCTCTCCGAGCACATTCGACGCAACGGAATCGACATCGTGCATACGTGGGACTCCGATGGGGCGATCTTCGGTAGCGCCGCCGCGCGCGCCGCCGGCGCTCGATACATCACCAGCCGGCGCGATCTGGGCGAAATCTATCCGTGGTGGAAGCTCAAGCTGATGCGGCGCGCGGACCGGTATGCGTCCGCGGTGGTGGTGAATGCGGAGGCGATCCGCTCCCGGCTCCTCTCGTCGGGTATTCCATCCGACCGGATCCGGCTCATTCGAAACTCGGTCGCCTCGGATCGGTTCCGGCCGGCTTCGGCTGATGGCGACGACGACAGACGCAGTAAATCCGAAACGATCGCAATGGTCACGCGGCTTGATCCGGAGAAGGATGTTGCCATGGCGTTGCGGGCCTTGCAGCAAATCATACGAGTCCGGCGCGGGGTGCTCCTGAAAGTTGCGGGCGCCGGCTCTGAGCAGGATCGCTTGACCCGTCTCACGAAGTCGCTTGGGTTGGCTGAGTCAGTAGAGTTTTCGGGCAGGACGCGGGATATTCCCGGTTTTCTCTCCGGTGCGCATCTTGGCATTCTTGCGTCGCGATCGAATGAAGGATTGAGCAACGCGGTTTTGGAATACATGGCTGCCTCGTTGCCGGTGGTGGTCACCGACTGCGGAGGAAACGCTGAGTTGGTGCGACACCGGGAAACCGGATACGTTGTGCCCGCGGGTGATTCGGCAGCGCTGGCGGATGCCGTGCTTCGTGCCCTCTCGAATCCGGAGCTTGCGTCGGAAATGGGGCGCCGCGGACGCGAAATTGTAGAGCGTGATCACGCACCGGCAACGGTTCAGGAGGCGTTCCGTTGCCTGTATTCCGATGTTCACGAAAATGAAAACAGTACGTAGTATGCTACGTAGTACGGGTGTGTGACCCGTGTAGCGGAGACTCCACCAGAGCTCAAGCCCAGTGCCCCGGCGCCACCGGCCGGTGTTTGCACAAGAGAAGAGAAGCACCTGCGGCCACAATGAGCAGGTTCCATCTGATTTGTTCTGTGGCGGAGGGGAAGGTCGGGGACGGTATGTTCCGAGCGTCGAGAAACCCATCGACTATATTATTTCCGCCGTAAGCGTCCGGTGGAGCATCTCATCGGTGTAGGGATTCTGCCTCACGCGGTGGGTGGGAGCGGATAAACGTGAGATTTGAAGCCGGTAAAGGTAAAGCTGTTGTAATCCGCGATGAAACAAATATGTGCTATCCTGAGTTTTCTGCTGAATGAGGAGTTTGTCTTGTGACTCTTGATCTACGGTTTAAAGGGTTTTTCGCGCTGCTAATCACAATTGGATCAGGCGTTGTCGCTACGAATATTGTACTCACTTATCATGACGCTGCAGTAGTTCAGGGCAACGTAGTTAGCATACCTCTACGTCTTCAAACAACGGCGCCAGAAAGCAACGCAGATGTCATCGTCTACTGGGACAGCGAAGATCACGGAACCAACAAATACAACTGGCCTCAATACAAACGGCTGAATGATCAACCAGTAGGTGTAATCAATAGTACAGTAAACATTTGGTATGTCAGCAGGACAAACTACCTACGTGGTTACGCCACCAATACCGCTGGAGACACATGGACACCTCAATCGTTAGTATTTACTACGCTTTTCTACTTTACTGAAGATGAGGTCGAAAATATGGGCACGCAGCACGACGTTGACCTTCTCAACAACTTAACGAATTACTTTCCAGGCCAGGATGGAATCGCGGCTGTTGAAGAATTTATAGTCGATCAGTTAAGCCAGACAAACATCGTAACATGGTCTGACTGGACAAACCGGTATAATGCTCATATTTACCCTGACCCAATTGTAATTGCATTGGACGACAATCCTGTGACAGATTTATCGACGCCTGAAAAAGCGGCAGAATTTTGGATGCAGACCTTTTACGGGCGGAATTCGAGCAACTTGTTCTTATATTCCGATGAGAGCGGCACGAATCTCTTATCTGCTTTCGGGTTTTCTACGACGAACTATTCACAGGGATTTTGGGATCCTCAAACAAATCTGACAAAAGCAACGATTCTTCTGTCTGCCCGAAAGCACATTATAGAAAACGACTATGTCAGTATTTTCTACAGAATCGAGCACGATCAGTCACCATCGACCAGCAACATTCTCTTCAAGAGTGTTACGCTGAAATCTAATGCAGCTGGCTACGTACATACCGATGATATAAATGGTTCGGCAATTGACCACATGTTGTACTATATAACAACAAATTTCGTACACGCAGGTCGCTACACGAATGTCCAGCAGGTGTTTACAAACACTGCGATGCCCACGCACTTTTATACAATCGAATAGCTGGGTTGACTACTGAGGTCAGAGTGCATATAGGGCTGCTCAAGTTGCCCGGTAAAATCGTAAGCGTAATGCGAAGAATATTGGCGTAAAAGGCGCCTACCTATCGCCGCAGGATGCCCGCTTTGCCCAGCCGGACATCTTGTTCAATTCTGCTAATTATTTCTTACCTGTTTTAAAGCCGCCTCGGCCTGGTAATACATCGTGTTATTCAATTCGTAGTCGGGTGCGAGTTGCATGGCTGCGTATCCCAGCTGAACCATCCTCGCCAATGCATTCACAGCATCCGTACGTTGTCCGCTACTCTTGTGTGCGCGATATCGATATACGCTCGCATAAAACTCATTCCATAAGTGTGATGCCTGGCCATAGCGATCAAACCGTTCCCGGTTTTCCGGCGACAAAACATTCACGTACTCTGAATAATCTTTCGGGCGAAGTTCCAGGGTCTCCGTCATGTTACTCAAGAAGCTCTCCGCTGTCTCGTAGAAGCTCACGAGAGATGTGAATTCCAGGATCGGCCTGTCGTCGGTATGTAAGGGAGCATTCCCCACGTATTGTCGTAAGGCGGTATTATCCAAATGCATGAAATGCGCGAACTGATAGGGGTGATGGACTCCTATTTCTCCCAAGTCTTTTTTAACACCGGGAATGAGCATCCTTTCTCTTACCTGATCAAGATCAATCCGCAAAGGGTGGTTCGTACCGACAAGAATTCCGAAGTTTGTTAAAACCGAGTTGATGTACCAAAGGGACGTGTCCTCGAACACGGTTGCGAATGATTTCAACAGGGTTTTAAACTCGGCAGGGGCTATCATGGGGATCCATGCAACCGCAATTCCCTCTTCCGTCATGCTGTCTTTCATCAATTGAAAATATTCAACGGTGTAAAGATTGGCATTCTGTTTGTATTGCAAATTCGTCGCATCCGTAGCGATAGCGTCATATTTCACGCCGGTAATATGGAGATAATCGCGAGCATCGTTAATGATGACGCTGAAATTCGGTTCGTCCATTACGCCGTAGTTCTGCGCATGAAACAGGTGCGCCGAATTAATGACTTCGGGTTCAATTTCAACCGTATCGGCTTGTATATCATAAAGGGTCATCGACCAGGAGGTGCCACCACTGCCGAAACCAACCGACAACATCCGTTTCGGATTCTCATGCAGAAGCAGCGGAAGATGAGCCAACATCTTGGAATCGACTTTGGAACTCAACTCGGTGGAAGCTACGGGCTGGTCATCGATGTATATCAGGCGGTGTTTCAATCGATCAGGGATTTCCTTTACGATGACCGTGCCCGTTACACCTTCCTTGTAACGAATGATGTCATGCATGCGTGGAGCATCCTTCATGCTGACGTGCCATCGATCGCCCTTTTTCTCCAGATGGCCGAGTGATACAAACGGATTTCCGAGATTTCCGTACAACAGGTAAATCGCTATCACAAAAACCATCGAACTGCGCATGGACATTTGAAACCATCGTGATGATTCTTGTATGGCCAGATAGCTTCCATAGGCAAGAATGGTGCTGAGTATACCCAGAATGGCCAGCGTCCAAACCAGGCCGACTACGGGAATAACAATGGCGCCAATTAAAAGCGCCCCCAACATGGCGCCCAGGGTGCCGTAGTAATAGATGGCCCCGCTCTTTTGAGCGGTTGCGGTTTGATCGGTGATGAGGATCGAGCAGACGGCAGGATAGGCGAGCCCCATAAATAATGTGGGCAGGAATATCATGATGAACGTCAGGGCTGATTCTACCGTAATCAGTCTCAATGACGTCAGAGTATACGTATCACCGCCGGTTACATTGAATATATAATTCCAGGTTATATCGGGAAATCGGTAGAACACCGGTATCAGGAGTAGTGTAGACACCCCTACGCCCAGCGAAGAAAGACAGAAAACCCGAGTGCTGGAAAACTTCCTCGCCAGGTAGGGGTAGAAGAAAAGACTCCCGCTTGAAAAGCCGAACAAATAGACGGCAAGGACAAGGGTAAAGGTGATAACGCTTTGGGTGTTAAATATACCCAGCAGTCTTATCCAGGTTATTTCATAAGCCAGTGCGATAAACCCGCAAAAAAAGTAGATGCCCACCAGCCATGGATATAGAGAAACATTACGGCCCAGGGCCTTTATACTGTCATGAACCTTCTCCTGCTTTTGCGCGCGCTCCCGGGGTGGGGATGCAGCGTGGATCAGGATGATCTTATAGAAGGAATAAGCAATAACGGCGATCGAGGTATTGATGCTTGCCGCCAGAAATAGAGAATTTTGTATTCCAAGAACACGCAGAAAAACAAACCCCGTAAACAAGGTCCCCAACACCGAGCCAATGGTATTGATTCCATACGCGAGAGATACCCCTTTCCCAACCTGCCCCTTTACCTCGGTAAGCAGCGCGTTCATAAAAGGCAACGTCGCCCCCATGCCCAGCGTAGCCGGTA
>Ga0315336_1007518_pt1 | contig 10366 bp, 12 predicted proteins | sample ASW5metaG_FD_204512 | JGI IMG/M metagenome (GOLD analysis project Ga0315336, IMG submission 204512) | Ammonia-oxidizing marine archaeal communities from Monterey Bay, California, United States - ASW #5 | ecosystem: Environmental > Aquatic > Marine > Intertidal zone | place: USA: California... | reverse complement strand
TTCGTCATGTTCTCGCCAGATTGCGATCATCCCCTGACCACCATCGGGACCATGCTGCAGGACCTCCAGCCATTCTGGATTCTTGTCCGCGCGAAGAGATTGCAAACCCAATTCGTCTAGGTGTTCGTTTTTCGCTCCCTGGATACCAGGAATATAGATAAGGTAACTCGCCACACTTTCTCCCCTCCATTAGCTAGGCAGGACATTGACTCCGCGTCCAAGGTCCAAAGTGACGTCGTCCAGCCCCGCATCCCCCAAATCGATTGCGTTCGTGAACGTGACCCGACCGTTCGGATCATTGATTTCCGCTCCCGCGGCCAGCGTGCAATTGGTGACTGTGATGGCGACAGCAGAATTTGACACGTCGACCACACCATTGGAACCGACGTTCAGTGTCGTGATAGTACCTGACGATTTAATGGTCAAGGTTCCGCCGCGGACGTTGGCAGTCCCGATTGCGCCAGTACCGATGGTCGTTGCTTCCGCATCATCTTCCAGCGTCAGTGTCGTGATTGCGGATTGTGCGGTAAGACTTCCGCCGACAACAGTAGCTGTCGCTATTGTGCTGCCTGTTCCTGTGCGAACAGTTCCACCAGCGATATTCAGGGTCCCTACGGTACCTGTCTGCCCTCCAAACCGATCGAAATCGACAGCACCGTCAAAGATATTGTATGTTCCGCCCGATCCAGTATTGGTGATAGCCAACGCATGCACATCTTTTTCTTTTGCTGTTCCTGTCTTGTGGACATTGATCGTCTGTGATGCGAGTGCATCGCAATCAATCCGAAGTCGGCCAGATCCGTTCCCGGTCCCAAGTCCGATATTGAGCGTGGTCGCATTGATTTTCAAGAATGTTTCGCGGTATTCGTAGTAATTGACCGACCCACTCGTATTGATCCATGGCAAGCCGATACTGCCAGTGAACCCAGCGCCGATACTCAGACTAGTCAGAGTCCCGGCACCAGACTGATCGAGTCCGTACAGAATATCGCCAGACGTGTTGTCGATATACACATTGTCACCCGCACCAGGCAGTGCGCCGGTATCGAAGTTAGCCGCTTCCCAGACATTGGGACCAGCGTTCGCTGTGGTCGATGCCTTGCCATGTGTCTGTGAATCGGCAGATCCACCACCGGATTCGGTAGTCGTCGGAGTCTGCGTGAACGGTTTGCCAGCAATGTCTGCCGTCAAAGAGTAGGCGCCAGTCGCAGCAGTTGCCGCAGCAGTGACCTCTGCCAGTTCGGGAATATCAGTGATGAGATTGAATGCTGTCACCAACGCGGTACGAACTGTATCAGCACTAGTAGACGCAGCGGTGTACTGAAACACCTTGCCATTGAACGTGACGATGAATTCGTCACCGACCTCAATCGTTCCACCAACTGTATTGGTGTCGAGTTGCGCAACTACATCGTTATCGCCACGCCAGATTTCAGTTGACACAGTTTACTACTCCTTGCGGAAAGACGCGCCCTTGCCACAGATCAGGCAGGTGACCTGGACGATACCATCTTCCATTTCAGTTTCATCGAAATCGCCTGAGCAGGTTGTATCTTTACACGGCTTGTCGTAAGTCGTCGTTTTGTTTGTCTGTCGACCATGCTTCGGTGCCGCGGTCTTCGGGACAGCAGGTTTCTCAGCAGGCTTATTAGTGGTTGTCTTCGCCATTGTATCAGTCCTACGGGATTGCGTTGCCGGTCGCCAGAGCCAGCGTCGACTTCGGCAGGATCGTCAGCGTGACCGTGCCATCTTCGTTGTCGTTCGCCGATATGTCGTCGTGCGCCCAATCGCCGGTCGCACATGATATCTTAATGTGAGCAGACGATGCAGCAGCTGTACGGGTTCCTGAGTCGACGCCTGCCTGCAGGTAGACTGCAAAGGAACCCGCCAGCGCGCGTCCAAAGACACTCAGGGCAGCAACTTCGTCTGCCTTGAGGATAGTCACTTGGATCCGTGGATTCCGACTGACGATCGCACCTTTTGTCGCGTAGGCAGCACCCGCAACGCGCCTGGCAGAGAAATTGATCCCCGTGTCGATCGATACACTGACGACTCCATCAAGAGCGGCCGAATTGTGATAAACAGGACCCAGGAAATACTGAGAAACAAATGCCGGTGCCGTTGCATTGATCGCAACCCCAGTATTATGGACGATCGGATCGACAGAGCCATTCCAGAGAGGAATCATTGTTAGATTCGCTGAGGCGCCTTCTTGTGCGTCTTGGCTGGCAGAGATGTTATTGATGAACGTGAACCCAGCACCGACAGAAAACGTCTCATGGGTCGCTGTAGCGGCCGCGGTGAACGTGCCAAGGTGTTCCCGTTCCTGTAAACGGAACGTGGCAGCGCCAGTCAGCGGCAGGCCAGCGGACAGACTGATCTGAGCCAAAATTGTGTTCATGTCCCTGGTCACATACTGGATGGTAGGATCAGCATGTGATATCAGGTGTGCGGCAGGATCAACTGCACCAGCTGGAATGATCGATGTCCTAGTCGAATTCGGTGTGATGCTCATTGACGACATCTGCGTCAGATGCATCGTCTGAGCGGAACCATGGATAATCGATGCAGGATATAGACTAAATCGTTCGGCTGATGCCATTGCTCAATTCCTAACTAGGGTATCGTGATCCGTTTTCGCAGTTTCGGCGACGACTGAATTGCTGACCTGTATCTAAGCGCAAAAAAGTGCTTAAAATCCTGCGCTGCCTCTTTTTCCTCTTCCGGCGCCCAAGTTTCAATTTCTCTCGCCATCTTATCAATTGTCACCGATTGCGGATTCGGGTTGTCTCGATTCGTAGGGAACGGGAATTTCAAGATCAGTTTTCCCGTCGCACCTTCAATCCCTCCAGAAACTCGGATTTGTTGCGCGCCGAATGTCCTCGTCATCTTTATTTTCGTTTTCCGACTTGCGACCAAGTCAGTACTTGATCTGTACCTGATCCTCTTCCTTATGATCCAGCCCTTGCCTCGCTTCTGATGCTTGTACTTTGTTTTTGCATGCGGCATAAAGTGCTTCGGGATCCGCTTGCGATGATGAATCTTCAGTGCTTGTCGGAGTCCGTACTTGACTGCCGCTTTCTGTATCTTATTAGTCCTCCCACTGCCCTTCGGGTCCAAAATCGCTGGAATCTCCATCATGAATGTCGAGATCGGCAGCGCCTTCATTTCTTTCGGCCAATGTGCGGGTAATAATCCTCCGATTCCCATTCAGCCCGCCCATTCAACTAAAAAGACAATCCACCATACCGGTTGCGGGACCGCTGCCGCTGCCGATTCATGTTCCGATTCTTCCCTCGCTTCTTCGTAGGGACCGTCCTCCACGGTGACGCTGATCACATTCAGGAACGTCTCGCCCGAGTTGTCTGGATCGTCCAGGCGAGCCTTGGTAGCGATGTCGTTCGCGATGTCGCCGAACCGGTTCATCGCGTAAATGTACTTCTCTTTCTCTGAATTGTCGTCGCTCGCCGGGACTTCCAATTCGATGGTCAGGTTCAGTTGACCGGCACGGCTGAAGTTTTTGATCCCCAGCGCGGTTATCGATAGTTCGGAAGTCTGCGTGATGATTGCTCTCGGCAGCGTTTCGGTCCCATCGTCTTCGCCAGATGGATAGTAGACGGATGGCAGTGCTAATGCTGCCGAACCCGCTCCGACTAGAGTCTGAAAGGTTGTCGACGCAGCGACCAGTCGAGCTAATCGATCTGTGTGAAGTGCATATGTACTGGTTGCTGATTCCGGCACGCATCAACCCCTCCGACGCTGCTTTCGAGTTCTCCGCTTATCGGTGCGGATCACCCGAACCGTTTGCATATCAGCGTCCTTGCTGATTATTCGCTTCGCATACCACATTTCACTATTGATCTGGAATGAATCTGACAGGTCAGTAAATGTAATTGCAGTTCCATCGATATACTTGTTGCCGCACTCTATCTTACCAGACCGACGAATCTGTTCGGTGTCCTCTGTGTGAAGGATTCCTCCATCGCCAGCAACCTCATTGGTGCCTTCGAGTTCATCTTCAACCCAAACAGCATACAAGGTATTCAGGTTTGCCTTTACTCCCAGTGGATAGTGAGTAATCGTAATAGCAAATCCATCAGTAGCATCTAAAAAGACGCTCTCGACCTCTGCTGTAATTTCCGACTGTAGGGTTGCCATGGATCACTCACATCAACGCCAGCCATATCTGGCAGTAGGTAACTCGGACTTACTTTTTTTTGGACAACGTCTCGCAGATTTTGCAGGCACACTCGTCGGTAATGCAGGTGTCGCACCCAGGCTCGCACGGACAATCGTCGCCCAGCAGGTCGCACAGCAAGTCTGCCATAGCTGCACTGATCTTCACGGTGCAATTACCGTCCTTCGACCGCGGAGCATCAGAGAGTGCTTTCGCAACATCCTCGGCCGGAGTTGTCTTCGGCGGAGTGTTTCGGATTGATTCCGGAGTTTTCGGTGCTGACTTTTTCTTAGGCGCCGATTTCTTTTCTGTTTTCGCCATGGGTGTTCTCGTAGTTGAATGGGAAAAAGTGGCGACAGCCGAAACCCGATTCGACTGCCACCACTAGGGGGGAAGAGAGATCATTCAGGGTCAGCAACCCCCTTCTGTGCTACGCTCCGTAACTTTCTTTCCACTGGATTCCGAACTGCTTGATCGTGATCGCCGGTTGACCAGCAGTAGAGCCTTTGGACAACTGACAATACGGCTGGACGTTCAATCCTGCTGCCAAGCTGCTCATGTCGAACGTGGTTTCTCCAGCAACGCGAGCGCCATCAACTGAGAACCGAACGTCGGCTATTCCGTTGGTGAAGTCGATCGCCAATTTCTTGTCGACCGCGGCCAGAGTCGCTCCTGTTGAAGTATCTGCCGTGTCGTTGCTGGCATCGTCGGTTTCGACTTCGATAGCCGATGTTGACGTCGCGCCCTCGATCTTGAGGAACGCATTGGTGGCAGTCGCATCCTCGTCGTCGGCGCGGGCAGACGCAACACCGAACGAGGCAACTGTCGTGGCGCCGATGCTCGCGACCTGAGCGATCCACCAGACATGCTGGAGGTGCCGCACGTCGTACATCAGCACGTCATTCATCGACAGGCAGACGTTTTCGACTTCGGTCGTGTTCGCCAACGTGATGACGAACTGACCTCCATCTGAAGTACTGGACAGATACGTCGGAGTTCCCGACGAGGAAGTATCTGTGATTGTCCATCCAGTCCCCGGTTCGGGAGTCCCGGCAGCGAGCGGCATGGGACGGTTGAAGTTTTCGACCCAGCGTCGTGTTGCTCTTGAAACAGCCATTGTTTTTCCTTTTTAAAAGGAAGTGAAAACTGAAAACAAAAAGGATCTCTCCTGACCGGCGACTTGGAGAAAACCGGCCAGGAGAGAATTACCTTACATACTTACTACACGCCAGCGTGCTTCTGCATGCCGCGATGGTTGAGCGCCTTAGCTGCGAATGTCTGCAACACCACGCTCGACTGCGACAGCGTCTTGTTATCGGTGAACGTCCGAACCACCGGAGTCTGCTGACCCTGGAGGAACGTGACTTCCACGGTGTCGATCCGCGCGGTACTTGCGAACAGATACCATGCCGTAGTCGAATCCGCATCCAGCAGTGGCTCGATCACTGGGATCAAGTTGTTGGACAGATTCGCAATTCCAGCATGGTTTCCGGCCGGATCAGCGATACTGCGGACTTCCTGCAGGACCGTCGAACGCATTGCGGATGGACCGACGATATACTGAGGCATCAACGCCAGGACGTCGTCGCTCTCGTTCTCGGCAGGATCATTCTCGCCACGCATCTGCATCATCAGATTCGTGAGAGTCTGGATCGTCGTAACACTTGGTGGACCGGATCCGGTCGTCAAGTTGGTACGATTGCGATTTCCTGTCGCTGCCGCAAACAATGCGACTCCATCCTCCGTCAGCGCGTTGGCAGTAATTTCGGCCCATGCGACCGAATTGACTGTCCGTGCTGCCGCATCACCGAGTTGACTCGGAACCCGAGACAACGCATTGATGTCATCGTTGATCAGGAGACGGTACGAGAAGTCGACCTGTACCGATCGGCACTCGACGGCATACTTCTCTTCCGAATCCTTGAACGATGCAACGTCCGGATCAGTATTATCCGGCCAGATCGGCAGGTTTGGAACCGCGCCGAGTCGCATGCGGTGGATATCTTTGAAGTCGCTCGCCGGAGCGCCTTCCCGCATCGGACCACGCCAGGTTGACGGTGCCTCGGTGTAGCCGATCTGCATCGACTTATTGATCGCGTCTTGCGTCAGCAAGGTAAACGATCCGGTCGTATGGAGCGCCATATGACCTTCCGCTCGCAGATTGCTCTGCTCCCAGAAACCGAGTGCGGCTAACGCGATGTCCTCGCGAGGAGCGCCCCGCAATTGATTCCGCGGAACACCGTCCATCACCAGACACTCTTCGGCCAAACCGAAAAGCGAATAGTTATGGAACTGACCTGCGTCCTTCGCCCGCTTCTCTACGGGGAAGACTTTTTCCATGCTGTCTTCGGTGCCGCCAGCATCCTGCAGACATCGCAGGTTAAGGCTTGTACCGACAGCGGAACGGAACTTGTCGATTTCGGCCGCTCCGAATTCGATCTGCGGTTCGCCAGGAATGCTGTGCGCCTGACGACGATGTGCCTTGAAGTCAGCACATGCCTCACGGACCTTTACCATGTCAGTCATGGCAACGCAATCTGCACGAAGATTGTCATCACCATCGACCAACGTGATCAATGCGCTGACCTCTTCGATATGCCGTGCGCGTTCCTTGTCAGCCGCTACCAGAGCATCGGCGACCATCTGGCGGACTGCATCCGGAGTCAATGCCGTAGCATCGTTCTCTTTCCGCTGGCCTGGCGAATCCGTTGCCGGAACAACCGGAGGATCGACTGGAGTTGCGATCGGTGCCAATGCACGATCTTGATTGTCAATGAGCCATGCCTGTGCGTCCCCATCGCTAAGGTCTACCGGCATGCCTCGCTTTTCGAGCAGTTGACGAAGTTTTTCGTCCATCTTAAAACGCTCCTTAGCAAGAGGAATCTTCGAGGGATCAATACCCCTCATCTTTGCCTGTTCGTCGGCACCGATCGGCACCAACGATCCTTCAAACGCCCGACTCTTGGTAACAACAATCGCCGGTCCAACAATCTCCCTCCCCTTGTACATTTCCGTTTCCCCATCTTTGATTCGCAATGTCGCCATTGCTCGATACCCAACCGACACATCGGTCAGATGTCCTTCGCGAACTTTCGTCCATTCGTCCTCGGCCAGAGAACTGAACATTGCTCGGCCGATCACTTCCTGTGGACTCGACTCGACGTCCTTCCTGAGCGACCGAATCGAACCCAATGTATTCTGTACGGAATGTCTCTCATGCGAGTCGAGCATCGGCACTTGGTTTGAACTCGGGACTTCCATTCCGCCAATGTCCAGATAGTGAGGGATTGCCCGATATGTCTCCCAGTCGTATTCCAGCACTGGTTCGTCGGTCGCCAGCGTGACCTCGACAGATCGATCATCCTCGTCAATTGTTTTCGCGCGGAGGTGAACAGTGCGATAATTGCCTACCAGATCCCGGTCGCCACGGCGATGCCGTTGCTCCATTCTCCGGAGTCGTCGTTCACGCTTCTGTTTCGGACTTAACTTGGTCATCGTCTACCTCTTTGCTAACTTCACTGATCTGTGTCGAACCACTGACATCCAAAAATGCCTGCAGTGCAACCTCTTCTGGAATGCCCTTCGATTTCGCCAATTCAAAGTACTTCGACCAGTCCTCAACGACATCCTCGACTCGCTTGCCGAGTTTAGCCGCTTCGATCTGGGGACTGGATGTGCCGTTCCGGATGCGTTCCTTAGCTGCGATCGCATCCTCCGATGGTTTAATGCTGCGCCCGACCGGACCCTGCCACTGGGCAGGTAACAGATCAACGCGATGCTCGTCATATACTTTGGCAGTAATGACCCCTTCAAACTTGCCAGCATTGATCCCTGCCTCGACAATCTCTTCGTAGATTGGCTGGCAAAAATCATTATAGAACCAGTGCTGCAGTCCCTCGATCTCCGGCCAAATGTCATTGTCGGCAGACCGCTCTGACGAGAATGACGATCGCCGATAGTCGCCGGTCACTGTAGATCCCTTTACACCTGGCACTGCATTAGCTGTCGAGCGACCAAGATGACCAAGGAACTCTGGCAGCGCTTGGTTGGGACGACCAGGATTGAATCCGTCTATCTCGCCATTCTGTCCGAGGTTGACCATTTGCCCTGGTTGCATGCCAGTCAGTGCGTTGCCGTCCAAGTCGGTCGGAGCCCAATCGCTGGGTAATTGGTTGCTTAGTCCACCAGATTGACCGGCCGACTGCCGGAACCCGATTACATAGCAGGCGCCCATTGCCGCAGCGACCAGTTCGTTGTACTCGTAATCGGCCGATTCCTTCATTTTCAAGAGCGCCGCACCAAACCATGGTGCGCCCGATACCTGATCGACATCGTCTTCCATGTACAGGTGGATGATCTGATCGGCCGGAGTCGGTTTCGATTCCTGGTCGATATGTACCTCTGACGAATGTCCGGTATTGAACCAGTACGCTTTTCGAGTACCGTCGTCGTTGAACTCGATACCGTAGTACATTCCGTCGTCGGTCTTTCCGTAGTCCAGCCGACTCGCGTGGATCAACTGCAACTGGATCGGCAGCAGCAACCCTTTCTCTTTCTGTTCCATCGACATCAACGGTCGAATCTGAGCGTAGGCATCGCCGTTCAGGATCACAGATTTAAGAGCAGTCTTGTATTGCCGCGACAAATGCTGACCACCCTTGCCAGGCTTGCCGCGATAGTCCATCTGATCTGCAACGCTGTTGTAGACTTCCCGTGCGCGAACCCGAAAGTCAGTGTGCGGCTCGCCGTCCATCATGGCAAGCGATTGCACTTCAGGACCACTTGGACCGATCACCTTACTTTCGAGGTGTCGAATTATCTTGCGAGCCTGTCCGTTATTCCGAAACAGGTCCCACGATAGTTTTCGGAGTACCGAAATCTGGTCCCGAGGTATCTGGTACTCGCGTTGCTCGGAACCCACGAAATGACGAGTGAGACGATTCGTCCTTGCAGCTGCGTACCCACTGCTTCCGCCAGTGATAGCATTGACCTGATCGATCAACGCACGCGCGTGAACACGCTGTAGTTGTGCCTGCGGCGAAAACAAACCTACAAGTTTATCGATCGAACGCGCGATCATATAGTTGAGTTAGTCCTGACTCCAAGGCTAATCATGCTGCCACCGTTCGTCGCCTCTTGGATTTCCGCTTTGATTTCCTTGCGGAGTATCCGCAATTCCTTCAACTCGGCGAGTTTCTGTTCGCGCCCACGAATAGTGTGCGACTGCGAAATCATGCAGCGTTGAATTGCCTCTTCAACAGCCAACAATTGGTTAGCCAGCGATTCTCCAGCGAAATCTGTCATACAGACATCGTACAAAGAAGAATCTGTTTTCAACCAACTTGTCGCGCGGAATTGCTGCATGCAGCAAAGATTTATTCGCGAGTCAATCTTCAACCACGCGAGAGGTTCTAACTGCCCATGTGAATCTGCATCTGTCACATCGGTAATACGCGCGATCGCCGTGATTGCTGTACTGTTTGCCAACACCGTTCTTTTCGCCGTTGTAGCAGTGTGGGCACTGTCGATGCTTCTTGACGATTCGTCGCTGTTCCGGATCATCTTTGCCGGTTTCCGGATCGGCATTCGCGACCGCTTCGTCCACGATCGATTGAGTGTTTTCCTCTTTGATCTCGGTATCGGTCGTGTCCTTGACTGGTTGCGGAGCCTCGCCTGTTTCCTGTCGATTGCGCGCTGCCTGTCCAGGTGGTCGTCCTCTTCGCTTTGCGTTCATGTCGTCTCTCCCTAGTGTCGTTCCGGAATCCAAGGTCTACCGTCGGCGCGCGATATACCACTGGTTGCGACGGGTTTCGTTTTCGACTTTGGTTTCGCGATCCTTGGTTTAATGGTCCCTCCGCGCGTCGCAATCAGACATCCTGTCCGACTGTATCGTCTGCAATCCCGAAAATCGTTCGGCACTGCCGCATCAATTCGCTGCCACAGTTCGCGTGGGTTGTTCGACTTATCCAATTCCTGCACCGAGGCGTCGTTAAGTAATTGCTCAAGTAGATCCTGATGTTCGTGCAGACTGCCATGGAACAGCGACATGCCGCCAGCGCTGTCAGGTGGCACTTCATCCAACACCCGATTCAGCCACAGTTGGGATCTGATCGTATCGACATGGATCAGCGGCAGGCCAGGATAAGCGGATCCCGGTTTGAGTTTAGAAATAATGTAGTCACTCTCCAG
>Ga0315336_1007517_pt1 | contig 10367 bp, 9 predicted proteins | sample ASW5metaG_FD_204512 | JGI IMG/M metagenome (GOLD analysis project Ga0315336, IMG submission 204512) | Ammonia-oxidizing marine archaeal communities from Monterey Bay, California, United States - ASW #5 | ecosystem: Environmental > Aquatic > Marine > Intertidal zone | place: USA: California... | reverse complement strand
ATCCGGTTCTCGGAACCATTCTCGGCCAGGCGGCGGGAAGCTCTGTCGCAGTCATTTCCGGTCTGCCGCCGGATGTCGACGAGGACCGCCTGAAGGCGCTCGGCGCGGCGGCGGCGTCCAGCGGCGCCGTCGGCCTGTTCCATGTCGCCGGTGTGACGCCGGAAGCGGCGACCGTCGATGATGCGCTGCAAGGTGAAGCGCCAACTGAAACCATTATCGTAACGCCAGAGATGGTCGCGGTGGTCCGGGACAACCTCGGCGGCGCCACCGTCGGCGACTTGGATTGTGTGGCATTGGGCAGCCCACATTTTTCACTTGCCGAGATTGAGGCCCTGGCGGCGCTTTCCGATGGCCTGTCGTTTCGCGTGCCTGTATACATTTGCACCGGACGCCATGTGATGGACATCATCGAAGAAAACGGTCTCCGCCGGACGCTGGTGGCACGCGGCGTCACGTTTGTTGTCGATACCTGCGTCGTCGTTACACCCATTCTCCAAGAGATCGACGGCCTGATGATGACCAATTCCGGTAAGTTCGCCCATTACGCCCGGCCGAACACGGGCTATACGCCGGTGTTCGGGTCGCTTGCCGATTGCGTCGCTTCCGCCGCCGTCGGACGGATCGTTCGGAAGGAGGTGACATGGCGATAAATCTTCAAGCCGACGTTTTGATCGATGGCGCGGCAGCGGGCGAGGTTCTGCGTTTGGCCGAGCCCATCAGTTTCTGGGGCGGCGTGAACGCGAAAAACGGGCGGATCGTCCAACCGGCGCACCCGGATTTCGACCGTTGTCTGACGGGCCGCATCTTGGTTCTGCCAGGCGCCATTGGGTCAAGCTCGTCGAGTGCCATCATGCTGGAATTGATCCGGGAGGCGATGGCGCCCATCGCCGTTGTCATGGCCGAGACGGACGTCATTCTGGCCCTCGGCGTGGTGATCGCCGGTGAACTGGACTTGCCGTCAATTCCGGTGTTGCGCGCGCCCATCGATGCCTTCGAGACCGGCATGAAGACCCAAATCATGGCCGGCGGGCAGATCAGGCTTGGCGCGGAAGTCTGAAAAAGGGAATATTCAAAAGCCCATTCTAAGGAGAGCGAAATGGACGTGAATTGGACCGGGGTTTTTCCGGCATTGATGACGGAAATGAATGAAGACGGCAGCCTCGATCTGCCGGCGACACAGGCGCATATCCAATCGTGTGTCGATGCCGGGGTTTCCGGTTTCGTCATGCTGGGGACGCTGGGTGAGAACCCGTCGCTCTATGGCGATGAGAAGGAGGCCGTTTTGATCGCCGCTGTTGAGGCCGCCGGTGATCTGCCGGTGCTGACAGGTGTCGCCGAATACACCACCGACATGGCCATCGACCATGTGCGCCGGGCCGAGCGCGCCGGTTGCGCCGGACTGATGGTGCTGCCCTGCATGGTCTATGCCCAAGACCAGCGCGAAGCCATGGCGCACTTTCGTGGTGTCGCCGAGGCCACCGACCTGCCTATCATGATCTACAACAACCGGGTCGCCTACAAGGTCGATTTAAGCCCGGAATCCTTCGTCCAAATGGCGGATGTCGAGAACATCGTCGCGGTCAAGGAATCGTCCCACGACAGCCGCCGCATCACCGATATGATCAATGCTTGCGGGGATCGCTATCAATTGTTTTGCGGTGTTGATGATTTGGTTCTGGAGAACGTTTTATTCGGCGCCCAGGGTTGGGTCGCCGGTCTGGTCAACAGTTTCCCGAAAGAATCCGTCCGCCTGTTCGATCTGGCGCGCGAGGGGCGGGTCGACGAAGCACTGGAGATTTACCGCTGGTTCATGCCGCTGCTTCACTTGGATGTGGACGTGAAATTGGTGCAGATGATCAAGCTCGCCAACCAGGTCACCGGCGAGGGCGCCGAATGGGTGCGCCGGCCGCGCCTGACCCTGGAAGGTGACGAGCGGGCCATGGTCACGGCAGTGGTCGAAACGGCTCTGGCCAACCGGCCGAATATCTAAGCGTGAACACCCCGGATAAGCAGGCCGTTGTCGTCGGCGCTGGTATTGTCGGGCTTTGCTGCGCTTTCCATCTGAAGGCGCGCGGCTTTGACGTCACTGTCGTTGATCGCGACCCAGACGGTGACCGCACGTCCTTCGGCAACGCCGGCGCCATCGCGCAGCCGGAAATCATGCCCCTGGCGGAACCGGGAATTGCCTGGAAGGTGCCCGGCTATCTGCTTGACCCCCTGGGTCCCTTGTCCATGCGTTTCGGCCATTTACCGAAATTGATCCCCTATTTGATGCGGTTTCTGAAAGCCGCCAACCCGGCACAGTTCGAGGCCGGCGCGCGTGCCATGGCGGCGCTTTTGGCGCCGGCTTTCGACGATCACGGCACGATCTTGCAAGCCAGTGGACTTGGTTCCTTGCTCGACAAAGCCGGCCATCTTTGGGTGTTCACTTCCGAAGCCGGCCGCGCGGCGGCGGCGCACGAGTGGAAGATCCGCAACGACCTGGGGCTCGATAGCGTCTTTCTCGATCGAGCCGAATTGGCCGAGCGGGAACCGGCGCTGGGACCGAGGGCGGCCTGTGCCGTGCATACGGAAGATTGGGGGCACTACACCGATCCGAAAGCCCTGGTGCTGGGGCTCATGGATCATCTGCGCGACCGCGGTGTCCGTTTCGAGCGGGGCAATGTTTTTGACATTGAGATCAAGGACGAACGCCCGACAGCGGTCTACACGGAGGCGGAGTTCCGCCACCCCTTCGATCATCTCGTCGTTGCCGCCGGTGCGTGGTCGCATCATCTTTCCAATCGCCTGGGTGACTATTGCCCGCTGGAAACGGAACGCGGCTATAACACCACGTTGCCAAATCCCGGCCTAAGCTTGAATACCATGGTGACATTCGCCGAAGATCATTTTGTTGCGACACCGATGAGCATGGGGTTGCGCATCGGCGGCGCGGTGGAATTCGCAGGCCTTGATGCGCCGCCCAATTATGAGCGCGCCAAGGCGTTGCTGCGGCTTGGCGAGAAGTATCTGCCGGGGCTGAATACGGAAGGCGGCACGGAATGGATGGGCCATCGGCCCTCGACGCCCGACTCGCTTCCCGTCATCGACTGCTCCGGGCGTTTCCCCAATGTGCTGTACGCATTCGGTCATGGCCACCTGGGCTTGACCGGCAGCGCCACCACCGGCCGTTTGATTGCCGGGATGGCGTGCGGCGAGACGCCGGACATCGATCTGGCGCCTTTCCGGATCGCCCGGTTCGAGTAAACTGAACGCATGACCAGCCATAGCTTCACTTGCGTCGACGCCCATACCTGCGGCAATCCCGTGCGTGTCGTCCGCGACGGTGGTCCGAACTTGGACGGCGCGACCATGCTTGAGCGCCGGGCCCATTTTCTGGCCGAGTATGACTGGATCCGCACCGGTTTGATGTTTGAGCCGCGTGGCCACGACGTCATGTCCGGCTCCATCCTCTATGAACCGACACGCGATGACTGCGACATCGGTGTTTTGTTTATCGAGGTGTCGGGCTGTCTGCCCATGTGCGGCCACGGCACCATCGGCACCGTGACGGTGGCCATTGAGCGGGGCTTGGTGACACCGCGCCAGCAGGGTTTGTTGAAGCTGGATACCCCGGCCGGGCTGGTCGAGGCGCGCTACACTATGGATGGCGACCGGGTGACGTCGGTGCGGTTGACCAATGTCGCCAGTTTCCTGCATTCGGCGGATATGGATGTCGAGGTGCCGGACTTCGGACGCCTGGTCATGGACGTCGCCTACGGCGGTAATTTCTACGCCATCGTCGAGCCGCAGGAAAACTTCCGTGATATGGCCGATCTCACGCCCGGCGACATTCAACGCCTGAGCCCGGTTGTTCGCAAACTGATGAATGAGAAGTACGAGTTTCAGCATCCCGAACACGCGGACATCAAAGGGCTGTCTCACGTCATGTGGACCGGCGCGCCGACCGTCGACGGCGCGGATGCCCGGAATGCCGTCTTCTACGGCGACAAGGCCATCGATCGCTCACCTTGCGGTACCGGAACCTCGGCGCGTATGGCGCAATGGGCGGCCAGGGCCGATTTAAGCGTTGGTGATGATTTTATCCACGAGAGTATTATCGGCAGTCTGTTCAAGGGGAGGGTCGAAGCCGAAGCGGCGGCTGGCGATTTCGACGCAATCATCCCCTCCATCGAGGGCTGGGCGCACGTCTACGGTGATAATGTCATTAGCATCGACGACAGCGATCCTTTTGCGCACGGATTCCAATTGACCTGAGGCGTTCAGGTATTCCCCCAGACGGCACCGAAATGCCTGAGCCAGTTCCCCCCCATGATCTTGGTAATCCGCGACTCGGGCCATCCACGGCCGAGCATGGTTTCCGTCAGGTTGGGATAATCTTTCATGCCGTCGAGGCCGGTGGGGTTTTTGGGCCGGCCGGCGAAGCCCTTGATCAGTGATCGCCCGGTGCCCTTGTCGCTCCGCAGCCAGGTGAAGAAATCGGCGTCGTGGCCTTGGGTGAAATCGGTGCCGAGGCCGACGGCATCCTCGCCGACGAGATTGATGGTGTACTCCATGCCCTGGATGCAGTCGTCGATGGTGCTGTCCTCGCCGGTCGGGAGGAAGGGGCCGTAGGGCGCGAAGCCGACGAAGCCGTCGGCATCGGCGACGGCCTTCAAAAGATCGTCGCTTTTGTTGCGCGGCATGTCGAGTAAGCCGCGCGGCACGCAATGGGTGAAGGCTACCGGGACGCTAGAATGCTCAAGGGCGTCCCAGCAGGTCGCCTCACCGACATGGCTCAGGTCGATGGCGATGCCGAGCGCATTCATCTCGTCGACGACGTCGCGGCCATAGTCCGTGAGGCCGTTGTCCTTCGACTCCCAACATCCGGCGCCGACCAGATTTTGTGTGTTGTAGGTCAATTGCATGACCCGGACGCCCAAGTCGCGGAAAACTCGGAGCCGGTCCAGTTCGCCTTCGATGGCAAAAGTATTCTGCCAGCCGAGAATGATGCCGACCCGGCCCTCCGCCTTGGCGCGGCGGATGTCATCGACCCCATGGACCTGCAGTAGAATGTCGTCGTTTTCCGCCAGCCAGCGCTTCCACTCAGCGATATTACTCATGGTATCGACAAAGCCTTCCCAAACGGCGCAGGTGCAGTTGGCCGCGGTCAGGCCGCCGGCGATCATGTCCTCGAAGACCTGACGGTTCCACTTGGCGATGATCAGGCCGTCGATGATGATGGCGTCGCGGTGTATTTCGTTCATTGAAGTAAATCCTCAAGCGCCGCGCGGGCATGGCGAACGCCGTTCGCCAGAACATCGGCGTCGGTCAGCACGGTCAACAGGTTGTAGCCGGCCTCGGCCATGCGCCGGCCATATTCGGGACTGGTTGTGTAAATGCCGCAGCCGATGTCGTTGGCCTTCGCGGCGGCGGCGATGCGGTCGATGGCGGCGACCACATCGTCCTCGGCCCGGTCGAAGCCCGGCGCATGGCCGAGGCCGATGGAGAGGTCGGCGGGCCCGACGAACAGGCCGTCCAAGCCCTCCGTCGCGGCGATTTCATCCAGGTTTGCCAATGCCTCGGCCGTCTCGATCATGGCGAAGCAGAGGCTCAGCTGGTGGGCATTGGCGAAGTACGCCTCGCCATGCAGCAGGCCGGCCCGGAACGGCCCGAAGCTACGCCGGCCTTCCGGTGGATACCGGCAGGCGGCGACGAGGTCAGCGGCTTCTGCTGGAGTATTGACCAAGGGGCAGATGACGGCATCGGCGCCGGCGTCGAGAACTTTGTTGATGGTTGCCGCATCAAGGCTCGGCACCCGGACGATACGGGTCACGTCGAGACCTTTGGTCGCGGTCAACATGGCCAGGGCATCGGCGTAATCGATCAGCCCGTGCTGCATGTCGATGGTGATGGAACAGATATCTTGATGCGCGGCGATTTCGGCGTTCAAGGGGCTGGGTGTCACCAGCCAGGCATTCATCGCCGGCCGGCCCGCCGCCCATTGCCGTTTGATCCGTGTCGTATCCATGCCGATCCTCCGGTTACGCCCGACAGGATAACCGGCGGCAAGCCTTATTGAAAAGCGGTGCCGGGACTAATTTCCATAAAGGCTCCGCAGCATTCCCATATAGACGATGATTGCGGCCATGATCAGGCCGATAATCATGAAGGCGAGCAGCAAATAACGGTGAATGCTGGCCTCGCGCTTATGTTTGTAACCACGGATTTTCCGGAACAGCGATGAGAGGTGGAAGGCGATGACTGCCAGTTTCTGTTGTTCCGTGTGCTGCCAGAATTGGTAGATGACCAGCACGGAAATGGCCGTCAGGGTAATGAGAATGATGGCGGCGATCAGAAACTGCAGAAAATCATGTTCGTGCGAGACGAATTTCGCGACGCCCAGCATGACGGCGAAAATGACCAAGGTCGCGCCGAAGGTCCGCCACTGTTGGGTCTTTGCGAAGACGATGTGGCTCGACGTCTCCTCGTAAAGGATGCAGAGCTCCTTATGGGTGAATTCATCCAGTTCGGAGGGCGTGAATTCGCTGCGCCGGTCGGATTGCACGTCTTTCGGTTTTTTCGTTTCTGCCATGCCGGGTTCCATTTCGCCGATCGTCATATGGACGGAAGCCTAGTTGGTTTTGGCATCGCGGGAATTGATTGGGATCAATCGCGAGCCGTTTCCTGGATTTCTCCAGGGTTTCCGTTGAACATTGCAGGACTACCGCCAAGAGGCCATATTGAGAATATCGGAGAACAATTAACGGAGTGTTGAAATGGATGGGCGTATTGACGCCGCCGGATTGAAGGCGCGGATCGACCAGGCTGAAGAACTCGCTATTCTCGATGTGCGCGAAGCCGGTCAATATGCCGCCGGGCATCTGTTTTTCGCCACGCACATTCCCTATAGCCGCCTTGAGTTGGAGGTCTGTGACTTCGTGCCGCGCATGGCTGTCGAGGTGATTGTCTATGACGACGGTGACGGTGTGGCCGCACGCGCGGCGGACGCATTAGGGCGACTTGGTTATACTCAGATCAGGGCGCTCGAAGGCGGCGCGCCGGCGTGGGCCGCTGCCGGTTACACGCTCTATGAAGGCGTCAACCTGCCGTCCAAAACCTTTGGCGAATTGGTCGAGCACGAACTCGATACACCCCGCATCAGCGCCGATGAATTGGCCGAGATGCATAAAAGCGGTGGTGATTTCATTATTCTCGACGGTCGGACGCCGGAAGAATATGTGCGCTTCAATATTCCCGGCGGCATCTCGTGCCCGAACGCCGATTTGCCGTTGCGTTTCGACGATTTGGTGCCGACCCGGGAGACCACCGTGGTCATTAACTGCGCCGGACGGACACGCTCGATCATTGGCGCCCAGACCTTGATCAACTTCGGTATCGCCAATCGGGTTGTCGCGCTTGAAAACGGCACTCAGGGTTGGGCATTGGCGGGCCGTGAACTCGAGACCGGCGCCGGCCGGATTCCGGCCCGTGCAGTGATGCCGGCATCGATGGCCAGGGCGAAAGAGCGGGCCGCGAAGACCGCCGAGACCTATAATGTGAGCTTTGTCGATAGCCAGACCCTGTATGCTTGGCAGAACGACGACGCCCGGACGACATTTGTTCTGGACGTGCGCAGCCATGATGAGTTCCGGACCGGGCATCTGCCCGGGAGCCGGTCGGCGCCGGGCGGTCAATTGGTCCAGGCCACGGACCGTTGGATCGGCGTCCGTGGCGCCCGCGTTGTTGTATGTGATGACACTGAAGTCCGCGCTATCTGCACCGCCCACTGGCTGGGGCAAATGGGTTGGGACGTCCATGTCCTGAAGGAGGGCATCGGCGCGGATGATTTGGAACGGGGCGAAGATTCCGCGTCCGCCGCGGCCGTGCCGAACGACCCGTTGACCAAGATATCCGTCGATGATCTCCGTGCCGGCCTTGGCGACGGTGATCTCGCGGTGATTGATTTGCGGGCCAGCGCCGATTTCCGCGATGGCCATGTGCCGGGTGCGGTCTGGGCTGTGCGTCCGCGCGTCGCTGAAGCCTTATCGGAAGGCTGCGGCGCCGTTTGCGTGGTTGCCGATGACGAGAGAGAGGCGGCCCTGGCGGCAGCCGATCTGCGCACTGCGGGGGCCGTCACGGTTTCCATCCTGGCAGGCGGTTTCGAAGCCTGGGTTGCCGAGGGTCATGCCGTCGAGCGTTCGTCCGACGTGCCGTCGGAGAGTAACCGCATTGACTTCGTCGCCTTCACCGCCGAGCGCCACGGCGGCAATCAGGACCACATGCGGCGTTACTTGGAATGGGAAATCGGCTTGATCGATCAACTGGACGCCCAGGAACGTGCCGTATTCAATATTCCGGCCGCCGCGCCATGAACCTGACGGAGAGCCCGATGAGTGATCGCCGCCCCCCGGAATTGCGTCGATCATGGCTTTTTGTCGGCGGTAGCGATGAGGCCGCCCTGGCAGCCGTGAATTCCAGCGAAGCCGATGTCGTCATTCTGGAGCTGGAGGATTTTACGCCGCCGTCGGAGCGCGCATGGGCGCGGACCCGGGCGGTGGATATGTTCGAACGCTGGCGTGGTCTTGGAATGGTCGCCGCCGTGCGCATCAATCCGCTCGATACGGAAGATGGCCCGGTCGATCTGGAAGCGGTCATGGAAGGCGGGCCGGATGTGGTGATGATGCCGAAGATCGCCGAGCCGTCTCATGTGGCGCGTCTGGCCGAAGAAGTGACTCGCCTAGAGTCCCAATACGGTTTGGCGGCGGGATCGACGGAATTGGTGCCGAATATCGAGTTTGCCCGGGGTCTCATTCAAACCTATGACATCTGTACGGTGTCCGATCGCGTCACTGGTGCGCTGGTGGCGTCGGAGGACATGGCTGCGGATATCGGCGCCGAACGCGGTCGCGACGGCCGGGAGCTTGAATACGTACGCCAGCGTTTCATCGTTGAATGTGCCGCTGCCCGGACGCCGGCTATCGATTGCCCCTATACCTGGACCGATACGTTGGGCATGGAAGCGGACACCAAGTACGCCCGCCGTCTCGGCTACAAATCGAAAAGCTGCGTCAACCCCGACCAAGCGGCCATTGCCAACGCGATGCTGACCCCGGCGCCCGACGAGGTGGAACATTGTCACCGCATCGTCTCGGCCTTCGAGGCGGCGCAGTCTCGGGGTGCCGGGCGGGTTGAAGTTGATGGATCTCTGGTTGAGGTGCCGATTTACATGAATGCCAAACGGCTTCTGGAACGCGCGGAAAAGTTGGCAGCATGGGAAGAAGGGACGGGATGAACTTAGACCCGATGCGGCTTATGCCCGACGCAGGCGAAAGCCGATGAATGTGATATCGTCACGGCGTTCTTCGTGGTGTTGATACTCGACATATTCACGCATCAGGTGGACGCGTTGCTGGGTCATGCTCATGCGGTGGAAATCAAGGATGTATTTTTTGACCCGCCGATTGCCGAATGACCGGCGTTTCACGCCACCGATCTGGTCCGTGATGCCGTCGGTCCAGATATAAAAAGCGTCATCGTCATGAATTTCGACGGCGTGATTGGTGAAGGCCTGATCCATGGAAACCCTGCGGTAGCCGATTCCCGATTTATCGCCTTTGATTTCTTCAATATCTTCATCGGCCACGCGGTAGAGCGAAAAGCGCGCGCCGGCGAAAGTAAACTCTTTCCCGATTATGCGGCAGACACCGAGTTCCACGCCGTCGTCTGATTCACCGTCCGCGCGATCCTGACCGAGGGCGGTTTTGATGACCCTGTTCATGTGGGTGATGATTTCCGCCGGGTCGCCGTCAACCACATCGCGCAATGCCTGATCGAGAGCGCCGGTGGCGATCATGGTCATGAAGGCACCGGGCGGGCCGTGGCCGGTGCAGTCGGCGACAACCATCAAACAGCCCTTCTTGAGCGGCCGGTGCCAGACCATATCGCCGCCGACGACATCCTTCGGTTCCCAAATAACGAAATGCTCCGTAAAGGCCGCGTCCAGGGCCGCCTCATGCGGCAACAGGGCGCGCTGGATGCGGCTGGCGTATTGAATGCTTTCGTTGATCAGCTTCATGGCATCCGAAAGAATCCGCTCGGCCTTCTTGCGCTCGGTGATGTCCGTATAGGTGATAATCATGGCGCCATCCGTCGTGCGTGAGCTTTGGGCGTCGAAAATCCGGTCGTCGCCGAAAGAAACATCACCGCGGAAGCTGCGTTTCGAAAGTTGTCGGACCCGTGCTTGGGCCATCTCCCGGGGGGCGTCATCTCCAAAGTCGCCGCGCGATGCAACGCTCAGGACAAGATCAAAAAGAGGTAGGCCGGGATGCAAGGTCGCTGCATCGACATTCAAGGTGTCGGGATAGCGTGCATTCCATGCCGTCAAA
>Ga0315336_1007516_pt1 | contig 10367 bp, 11 predicted proteins | sample ASW5metaG_FD_204512 | JGI IMG/M metagenome (GOLD analysis project Ga0315336, IMG submission 204512) | Ammonia-oxidizing marine archaeal communities from Monterey Bay, California, United States - ASW #5 | ecosystem: Environmental > Aquatic > Marine > Intertidal zone | place: USA: California... | reverse complement strand
TGGCCCTCCCGCAATTTCAGCCTGCCTAAGTCGGAACAATATGGAAACGAGGCTAAGTTATGAACAAGAACTACGCTGATCCCACTCTCTACGTTGTCGAGGGACCGATTGAAGAAGCCATGAAATGGGTGGGTCGCGAAATGACTATCAAAGCTCCCTATCCGGTCAATGAAGCTCAAATCGCCTACTTCGCCGCCATGCTGGAAGATCCCAATGAAAACTATTGGGATGCTGATGCAGCAGGCAGGCGCTATGGCGGGATCATTTCGCCGGGGGGCATGTTTCAAACCTGGGTATTCCCGACGCCATGGCGCCCTGGCGGACGGCCTGAGCATGGGCCGGTTTACGCGCTCGAGGTTCCCATGCCTGGTGAAACCCTGATTAATGTCACGACCGACACCACCTTTCACGCGCCCATGCGGGTCGGCGACTTGCTGACCTACACTGACACAATATCGTCAATCAGTCCGTTAAAGCGCACAGCCGTTGGCGAAGGATACTTTGTGACAACAACCACTGTGTGCCGCAATCAAGACGGCACTGACTTGGCGACGAACATCAACGTGGTCTACCGCTATGACACCGTGCCGCCGAGTGACGACACTTCGGCACCCCAGATCAGCCGGCCAGCGGCTGACGCAGACGTGGAGCGTATCCCTGAGATCTCTCTGCCGATCACATTGTCAAAACTGGTCATGAACGCGGCCGCAACCCGGGACTATTTCCCCGGTCACCACGATCGCGATTATGCGCAAGGGCAGGGGGTGCGCGACGCTTACCACAACACCATGTATTTGCAGGGGTTTGTTGACCGGGCAGGGTACGAATGGGCGGGGCCCGACGCCTGGCTGGTGCGCCGACAACTGCGTATGGTCGTGCCTGCTTGCCGGGGCGACACCATGCGCACCGATGGGCGTGTGGTTGCCCGCCGGGAAGAAAACGGCCGCGATTTGGTCGACCTGGATATCGACGTACTGACCGAGCACGGGATCGCGGTAACGACCCAGCTCACTTTCGATCTGGGTGGCTGGGAGGGCCGCAATTAAGCGTCCGAGGAAAGCTCGCGGCGGACCCGCTCTCGGTAACGACCAGGAGTTTCGCCGGTTTGCCGCGCAAAGGCCCGATTGAACGCCGCCTCCGATTGATAACCAACTTGGGCCGCGATTTCTTTGAGCGACAGCCGCCCTTCCCGGATTAAGGCGCTCGCTTTGCGCATGCGGACTTTCAGCAAAAAGGCCGCTGGCCCTTCGCCCACCAAGCGGCCGAACCGGTCGGCAAAAGCTGACCGCCCCAAACCAACCTCGGTCGCAAGCGATTGCACGGTCCAGTTTTCTTCCGGCTGCGCATTCATCAAGGTCAGTGCGCGAGTGACGTACCGGTCTTTCAATCCTGCCAGCCAATTGTTGCCCCAGTCGCCTTCCTGCTTTAGCGCTATGCGCGCCAACTCGATTGCGATGATCTCAGATAGTCGGCGCACAATCGATTGCGGTCCCACTTCACTGCCGCCTTCCAACCGCATCTCGGTTTCAATCAGTTGTAGAGTCTGATTCAAGCGATCCAGAGAGCCGCGCACCTCAGGTGACGCATAAATGAAGGGCGGCAACATGGCGATCAGCAAGTTGGTCGACCGCGCCACTCGACCAACCATGAAACGGGTCTTGTGGCCAACTTCGGTAAGCCGCGGTATCTCGTCTTCGAATCCGAGCATGGGAAACAGGGTTTCGGTTTCTACAAGCGGTGTTTCCAGGCTATCCCGCCAGACCACGCGCTGCCCGCCGGCGACCCCTACAATTGAACCCGCCCGCACATGGATCGATTCGCGCGGTCCTTCGGACGACTGGAACCAACAATCCCCGGACCTCAGCACATAGAGATAAGCGCTGTCGTTTGGTGGGACGACCACGCACCAAGGACGGTCAAATTCGGCAAACCCATAGCTCACTCCATCCATACGAATATCGGGAAAGGAATCCATTTCGCTCCTCAGGTTATTCTCTATGCCGGACGATTGAACAAAAAACATGGATCGCCAGGGAATGACTTGAGTAGAGCTAAAATTTACTTTGTCTAAGTCAAATCGTGCTTTCTGCGATCAGTAATCGTAATTCTGAATTTGGTCATTTGCACGCAGTTTATTTCGTATCCAGTTGTTTTTATTTGACTATACAGGCTGCCAAGAGGGGATTCATAATGCCGGGTCAATATCCTAGCGAAGGCACATATGCCGGCGAACAATCGATTCCGGAGTCTCGCTGGACCCCCGACGCGTTGTTTAACCTTGTAGGCGGTGATGGAAGCTCGGTCGATCCAGCAATTTATGCCGACCAAAGCCTGTATCAACTGGAGCTTGATCGTATCTTTGGGCGCGCTTGGCTGTTTCTGGCCCACGAGACCCAAATCCCCAAGCCAGGCGATTTTCTGAGCACTTATATGGGTGAGGATTCGATCCTGGTCGTGCGGCAGAAGAACAACAGCATTGTTGCCTTCCTCAACCAATGCCGCCACCGGGGCATGCGCATTTGCCGCGCCGAATGCGGCAACGTCAAATCCTTCACTTGCTCCTACCACGGCTGGGCCTACGACATGGCGGGCAATCTGGTGGTGGTGCCGTTCGAGCAAGAGGCTTATCACGGCGAGATTGACAAGGAAGAATGGAGTCCGCTGAAAGTACCGCGTGTCGAGATATACAAAGGCCTCGTGTTCGGCACTTGGGACGAAAGCGCGCCCTCATTGCTCGATTATCTGGGGGACGCGGCTTGGTATATGGACACCTTTCTCGACCGTTGCGAAGGCGGCACCGAGGCCATCGGCGGCATGCACAAATGGACCATTGGCTGCAATTGGAAGTTTGCGGCCGAGCAATTTTGCAGCGACATGTACCACGTACCGTTTTCGCACCTGTCGCCGGTGATCGCTCAGTTGCCCGAAGGAATGTCGCCTGCGGATGCGGCGCTCCCGATGGAGGGGGTTCAGTTTCGCTCCGAGCACGGCGGCCACGGCACCGGTTTTTTCACCGACCCCCATGGCGGCGGCAGCGTGATGGCTGCGGTCGTGGGCGAGAAGGCGGCACTCTATCACATGGGCCCGGTGCGCGACAAAGTCCGTGAACGCTTGGGTGGCCCCCGGACCGACAACATTAACGCCATGCATATGACCGTGTTCCCGAACCTTTCGTTCCTGCCGGGTATTCAAACCCTGCGCACCTGGCATCCCAAAGGACCCGACGAGATCGAAGTTTGGGCGCTGACCATTGTCGACAAGGACGCGCCTGACGACATCAAAGAAGCCTATCGCACGGGTGTGCTGCGAACCTTCAGCGCCGGCGGTATCTTGGAGCAAGACGACGGCGAAAACTGGGTGGAAATCCAACGCACCTTGCGCGGCCGCAAATCGCGCTCGGCCCGCTTCAACGTCGCCATGGGCAAGGGCCACGCCGGGCGAAACAATCCGGACTTTCCTGGCATCACCAACTACGTCTATGGCGAAGAAGCAGCGCGCGGCTTCTATCAACACTGGGCACGCATGCTGGCAGCAGAAAGCTGGGATGATTTGTCCCGCTCGGCAACCGCCCACGCGGCACAGTAGGGGGAATTAATCGTGCGCACGTCAACGGCAACCGCCATGAGCGACAAAGCCCAACCCGTCACGCCCGATCTGCAATTTGAGATCGAGCAGTTTCTATACGCCGAAGCCGACCTGCTGGATCGGCGGCGGTTTCATGACTGGTACGCATTGCTGGCCGAAGACATCCATTACGTAATGCCGGTGCGGTTTAACCGCCTGCGGCGCGAGATGGACCACGAGTTTTCCCGGCCCGACGAGGTCGCCCATTTTGACGAGGACAAACGTTCTTTGCTGGTGCGCATAAAGCGGCTGGACACGGGGCAAGCCTGGGCCGAGGAGCCGCCGTCACGCACGCGTCATATGGTCACTAACGTTCGGGTGAACCCGACAGACAGTCCCGACGAATATGTGGTTGCGTGTTGCTTCTATTTGTATCGGTCACGGCTGGAACGGCAGATCGACACGTTCGTCGGCGGCCGCGAGGATGTTTTACGCCGCGCTGATAACACATTCGGATTTGAAATAGCCAAGCGCACCATCTTTATCGATCAAACGCTGATCACGGCTAATAACATGAGTGTCTTTTTCTAGGCGGCGGATTCGAAACGTGGCGTTTGTAAAAATATGCACAGTGTCCGAACTGCCGCCTGGCGAAGGCAAGTATGTGGACGAGGGTCCCGAACCAATTGCTGTGTTCAACATAGACGGGGAGTTTTTTGCCATCGACGACACCTGCACCCACGGTGAATGGTCCTTGTGTGACGGCTATGTGGAGGGACATGAAGTGGAATGCACACTGCATATGGCTAAATTTTGCCTGCGCACGGGCGCTGTCACCGCAGCGCCCGCCGAAATCCCGGTCAAGGTGTATCCGGTGCGCGTTGAAGATGAGAATGTGCTGGTGGATTTGGACGGCGGACACTATGCCGCGGAAGACGGTTGATGATGGGTTGGCTTAACGGCAAAACAGCGCTGATCACCGGCGGCGCATCGGGCCTTGGGCGCGCCATTGCATTCCGGTTTTTGGAAGAAGGTGCCAATGTCGGCATCTTGGATATTTCGGCTTCGGCGGCAGAGGAATGCGTCAAGCAATCAGACGGGCGGATTACGGCGATCATTGGAGACGTACAAAGCTTGGCCGACAATAGGGCTGCGGTGGACACGGTCGTCGATCGGTTTGGTTGCTTGGATGTCTTTATTGGCAACGCTGCCGTGTGGGACTATTCGACGGCACTGGTAGATATTCCCGACGATCGGATCGACGCCGCCTTCGACGAAGTATTTGGCGTTAATGTCAAAGGATATTTACTTGGGGCCAAGGCCGCCCTGCCAGCATTGGTGCGAAGCCAGGGTAGTATGATTTTTACTGTATCCAATGCAGGCTTTTACCCGGCGGGTGGTGGCCCACTGTACACTGGCGCGAAACACGCAGTGGTCGGCCTGGTGAAGCAACTCGCTTACGAAGCCGCACCTCATGTGCGGGTCAATGGAGTTGCCCCAGGCGCAATTCGTACAGGGCTCGCCGGACCGAAAGCATTGGGACTGCATAATGAAACCCTATCGTCGCTGCCGCTAGACGATTTGATCAGCAACACGCTTCCGCTGCCGCGTGTGGCGGTGCCTGAGGATTTTGCAGGTTTCTACGTATTGCTCGCGTCGGACACAAACAGTGGCACCGCTACGGGCAGCATCATTAATTGCGACGGCGGGTTTGCCGCCCGCGGACTTACACAACCAGCCGGCGGGACAGACCTGCCGGCACGCTTCGGATAACGGAAAGGGGGGTTACATGGCACGGGTAACGGCACTTGGGTACATCGGCATTGGGGTCAGCGACATGGCCGCCTGGGAACAGTTTGCCAATCAGATATTGGGGCTCGCGACAGCCGGAAAAAAGGACGACGGCTCCGTCCTTTTTACTATGGACAACCGGGACGTGCGCATCGTCGCGCACCCCAGTGGCGAAGACGATATTGTTTACGCCGGATGGGAAGTGGCTGACGCAAGTGACCTGGAAGCACTGAGCGCCGATTTAGGAGCATCAGGGATTTCAACAATCGCTGCAACCGCCCAAAACTTGAGCGATCGTCAGGTGGATAAAATGATTGTGTGTGCCGATCCGGACGGCCTGCGCACTGAAATTTACTGCGACCCGCAGGCGGGGAGCGGCGATTTTTCTTCGCCCGCGGGCATCTCGGGGTTCGTGACCGGCGAACAGGGGTTTGGCCACATGGTGCTGAGCACCGCCGACCCGGAAGCCAAGCTCGATTTTTATCAAAACAAACTCGGCTTATTGCTGAGCGACCATATCCACATGCAAATGGGACCGGACGTCACGTTGACCGCAACATTCTTTCACTGCAACCCGCGCCACCACACGTTGGCCATATTGCCGGCGCCCCTACCCAAAAAACTTCATCACTTGATGGTGCAGGCAAGCACCCTAGATGATGTTGGCCGCGCGCTTGACACAGCGAAAGGCAACAACGTGCCGTTTGCTTCCGAACTCGGCAAGCACACCAACGACCATATGGTGTCATTCTATGTGATCACGCCATCGGGCTTTGAAGTGGAGTTCGGCTGGGGTGGTCGCGAGATCGACGACAGCACCTGGCAGGCGGGCGAATACGACGCCATCAGCCTGTGGGGACACCACCGCGTCGAAGGTCCTTGAGAACCAACACGCACAGCTAGTTATTTTCAAATTCAGAGGGATGAAATGAGCTTCACCGAAGAGGCAACCAGTAAATATGTCGACGCGGGCGACCTACGCCTACATTACAACGAGGCCGGTTCGGGCGAACCGCTGTTGCTTGTTCATGGCGGAGGGCCGGGCGCCAGCGGTTGGAGCAACTATCGTCGCAACGTAGATGCCCTGGCCCGTGACTTCCGGGTATTGGTGATCGACCTGCCGGGGTTTGGCAAGTCGTCGCGAATCATACCGGACGACAACCTGTTCACCTATTTGTCGGGCGCCATACGCGACTTTTTCGATGCCCTCGGTATCGACAAGGCCCACATCGTCGGCAATTCCCTTGGGGGTGGCACCGCACTCAAGTTCGCGCTCGATAATCCAGACCGCGTAAATAAGTTCGTTTTGATGGGGGCCGGTGGCAGCGTGCCCGCCTTCACCCCCATGCCGACCGAGGGGATCATGCGGCTGCTGGGCTATTACGAAGGCGATGGGCCCTCTCTCGACAAGCTGCGCGCGTTCATCGACATTATGGTCTACAACAAATCCGAGATGACGGACGAATTGCTCGAAGAACGCTATCAGGCGAGCCTCGATCCCGAGACCATGAAAAATCCGCCGATCAAATGGCGCGGCAAGCTTCCCTTGGAAGATTTGTGGCGGGAGCGGCTGGACGAATTGCCGCACGAGGCCCTCGTCATATGGGGGCGTGAAGACCGCGTGGTTCCTATGGATTGTGCATTTATGTTGCTGAAGCAAATCGCCCGCGCACGCTTGCACGTCTTTCCCCAATGTGGCCACTGGGCGCAATGGGAAAAAGCGGACGAGTTTAATCAGTTGGTCGCAAATTTTCTGAAATAGAGGACCATCGGACGCGCTCGATAGTCGGTCTTAGCCGTCGAACGATTTATCGATACGATCGAACCGGCGACGAACAAATTCGCGGCTGGCATCGTGGGTGATGATGTAGAGCTCGTTATTACGGATCGCGCGCAGCACCCGTTCGGCAACCTCGGGCGCTTCGATGGTGCCGCCGACTAAGGTTTCTTCTTCTTCCTTGGACCACACCGGCGCCTGCTCGTCTTCGCCGCCCAATTCAGCCGGCCGGTTGCGGGCAGATTGCCGGATGTTAGTACGCACAATCATCGGGCACAGGACTGACACGCCGATGCCATGGGGTTTTAAGTCCTTTTGTAAGCATTCGGACAAAGCAACGACGCCATATTTCGTGACGCAGTAAGCTCCCAAGCCCTTGTTCGCAACCAATCCCGCGAACGACGCCGTGTTGATGATATGGCCGCCCTCATCTTGTGCGACCATTCTTTGCGCAAAAGCCTCGACCCCATGAATGGGTCCCCACAAGTTGACGTTGATCGACCATTCCCAGTCGGCATGGGACATGTCTTGCGTCGGCCCGGTGACGGCGATGCCCGCGTTGTTGAACACCACGTGAGCGGCACCAAACTCGTCAAACGTACGATCTGCCAACGCGCCAACACTTGCGTGGTTGGCAACATCTGTTTCAACACCAATGACTTCCGTACCCGCCGCGCGAAACTCTTCAACCGCTGCATTAAGTGGATCTTCTTCGATGTCAGCCAGTACGAGCTTCATTCCCTCGCGCGCCAAAACCCGGGCAGTCGCAAGCCCGATGCCGCTTGCGCCGCCTGTGATGACGGCCACTTTACCGGTCAAGTCTTCCATCTCGTCCTCCCGCTTTATTGTTGTTCGGTATCGATTTTAGGCGGCTTCTAAGTGCGGGTCGAGAGCGCTGGGCCTGACCAAGCTAACTCAACAACTTTGTATCTGGCCGAGGCACTTCTGAAAACATACTGAACCCGAACCACTTACTCATGCGCCGGGCAAGGTGCGCGTCCCCGACAACCTCAATGCGCTCAGCCTTCAGGCACTGCCGCAGTGAAAGGTCACCCATCCAAACCTCGACCATGGTGCGTATGTCTGCTGTCACATACAGATCGACGTCTTTCCCGGGATTATCACTGCAAAGATCAACATCGCCGCCGTCAATGATCAACCACCACTTTGCGTACGTAGATAAATCTGTAAAAGAGAAACTCAGTACGGTCTGCCCATCGGGCAATTCATCCGTCTTAAGTTGCTTTCTGATCTCGCGCATTAACAAATAAACGTCGAGTTCCTCGTCGACCAGCTGGCCCCGCGCCCAGCGCATCCCCCATATGGCGGTCTGCTCCATCAAGGGAGCAAGCTCTCTGCCAGCTGGTGTAAGCCGATACTCGTTGATGCGCTTACCTGGCTGACGTTTACGCACAATGATACCGCCCGCTTCAAGTTGCTTCAGACGCTTTGTCAGTATGGTTGGCGAGATTTTCGAGAGCCCCTTTTGAAGATCACTAAACCGAGTTGCGCCCATCAGCAGTTCCCGGACGATCAATAAGCACCATTTTTCGCCAAGAATCTCCGTGGCTTTCGCCATCGGGCAAAACTGTCCGTATCCCGTCATATCAATTTCCCCGCAACTGGATAGATAGCCGATTACTACATATTACGTAGTATCAGACAAGCTGGCATGGAGATATTGTGAGACGCAATTAGACAGTTTCACTAGCCAGAAAATTCGGACAATCCGCATGCCAAATAGCGAATTAACAGTCGAATCCCATTACACCCAAAGCGATCTGCGCAGTGCAATCCTGACCGCCATTGCCGAATCCGGGCTAGATCCTGACAATCTCACCGAGAAAGATATTGCGGCGATCGGCGAATTTCACGTGCGTGGACGCGAAGCAACCACCGAGGTCGCCACGCTGGTACAGCTGAAAGAATCCGACACCGTCCTTGACGTTGGGTGTGGGGTCGGCGGGCCGTCGCGACATATCGCCACCGAATATGGGTGTCACGTCACCGGCATTGATCTGACCGAAGAGTACTGTCAAGTCGCCGAAATGCTGGCTGAACTAACTGGGCTGAAGGACAAAGTCAGCTTCCAACATGGGGATGCGCTCGACCTACCCTTCGAAGATGCCACATTCGATGTTGTGTGGACCCAACACGCGTCGATGAATATCTCAGATCGGCCTCGCCTTTACTCGGAGATGTATCGCGTCCTTAAACCCGGTGGTCGCCTCGTCATATACGACGTGATCGCGGGCGATGGTGAACCATTGCATTTCCCCGTCCCGTGGGCCGCCAAACAGTCAATCAGCTTTCTGTTGAACGCCGAGGACCTGCGTGCGGTGTTGGAGCACACGGGCTTCGAGGTTGTGACGTGGCGCAACGTCACCGAATCTACATTGGAATGGATGGCCAAAATGGCGGCAAGTCCACCCGCCTCCACTGCGCCGAGTCTCACGCTCAAGTTGTTGATGGGGGCCGATATGGCAGAGAAAGCAGGCAATCTTCGGCGCAATTTAAAGGAGGGAAAAATAAATCTCCTGCAGGCGGTGCTTACACACGGCGCCTAAAAGTCATTTCAGGAGTGAACGACAATGCACATTATCAAATTCGACACTCATTACACGCGACGGCAATTTTTGACGTCAGCAGGCAGAACCGCCTTAGGCGCAGGCATGCTCGCGCCGTTATGGGACGTAATTGCGCGCGAGGGGGACGTTCGTCGGGCCTACCCCGAAGAAGCCCTTTCCATTGAACACTACAGCCGCGGCGCCATCGTGCCCGGGGGCGTCATCGATGCGTCAAACGTTGAGTCCGTAAAGGATCTACTGGACCCGGTCATCTATCTCCAAGTTTCTCAGCAGGGCCGGGTCATCGACGTGAAGAAGACCGAGACCGACATCTCGCGATTTGGACCTCAAGCCTACACTGAAGCCACATTACGCAACCGGGGACGCGCGTTGCTCGACAAAAAAGGCAACGTGCGTGCGCCGGGCGGAGACCGGTGGGTCGGAGGCTTTCCGTTCCCGGACGGTGGGCGGGCCCAGGAAATAATCGCGGGTCACTCGCTAAACTGGACTCACCACGATGTCGCTTTTTTTCCAGTGCAGGAGTTGAACCTGGACCCGAATGATAACTTACTGTTCCATTATCATTATTTGTTCATTGAGTATCTGGCGGCTGGACGCAACGTGCTCGATCCCAAACCCTTTATGCCGGGACATGAAGAAACGCTTCG
>Ga0315336_1007515_pt1 | contig 10375 bp, 14 predicted proteins | sample ASW5metaG_FD_204512 | JGI IMG/M metagenome (GOLD analysis project Ga0315336, IMG submission 204512) | Ammonia-oxidizing marine archaeal communities from Monterey Bay, California, United States - ASW #5 | ecosystem: Environmental > Aquatic > Marine > Intertidal zone | place: USA: California... | reverse complement strand
GTCCAGCCTTTTACGAAAACTGAGTTTCTGTAAAGTGCTACTGGCTGACCTACAGTAAAGTCCATTGGTCTCATCCAAAAGATTGCCTTTGTTGGGCAAACTCCAATACATGCACCATCAGAGATGCATCTTTCTGGATAAAATACAAATGCTTTACCACGTTTCCAACCTTCTACTGGTTTTACTCGTAGAACATCAGGTCCCAAAGTTGTACAAATTTCCACACAAAGTGCGCAACCAATACACATCTGTTCGCTGATATCAGGTAATATTGCTACTGGCATTGTAATTCAACTAACAATCTGGGCTTAATATAATTTACCCAAAAACGACGTGTTATAACGGCGTTAGAAAATTTTGATCGCAAATAAGTTTCATTCTCAGTTTGTAGAATTAAGAAAAAATAACTGTGTTTTTTGATTTATCTGGTTTCAGGTTTTTTACAATTATGTTGCCGTTTGATTCAGTTAGTTGAATTTTTGTCATGTGTTTATTCTCAATAACGTGTCTGCCAGTATTATACAAAACCCATTCGTTTTCATTGATTAGTTTTGACAAACTTCCAATAACTACAATCGAATTTGCATTTTTTGCAGATGAAGCAAGCAACATGATAAACGAATTAATTATTTGGCCTGTGTCTTTTCTGTCCTCTAATATATTAAAAAATCCATTTAAGGAATCTATGATTACCAAAGATTTTATTTTTGATATTTTATCAATCACTGATTTTAAGTTTTCATGTAAGTTGTCTGCGTTTGGACAAAGCAAGGTGATGTTTTTTGGCAAAGGAGTTTGCCTAGACTTTACAAAACCAGAGTAAAGTAGATCAAAATCAAGATAAAATATTGGAATGTTCCATTTTGATAATTCTTTTACAAAAAATGTTGTCTTTGTAAAAGAATCAGCATAGAAAATCACATTTAATGTGTTCTGTTCAAATATGTCTTTGATTTGTAAATTATCCTGAGCCATTTACATACCTAAATGTAATAAAGAATCTAAGACCCTTCTTCCTTTTCAATAACTGTCATGGTTAATGTTGACTGGATATTATTTATTTTTCTAATTTTATTGGTTATAATTGATCTTAGAACGTCTGAACTGGTAGAGCTTAATTTTAAAATAATATCAAAAACGCCATAAACCCCTTGAATTTCGTATTGAACGTCGTTTTTCCCAGTTAAAATCTCCTTAATTTTTGTAATAATTGATACATCAGTGCCCAAATCAGAATTTATGAGTACATATGCTATAGGCATATTACAGATTAAACAAAATCATATTTAATATTAATTAAAAAACTGATTAAACAGACGGCTTATTCGTTATTATGAAAATTTTAGATCTAACACTAACAATCTCAGATAATATTCCCACGTTTCCAGGTTCGCCAGCCCCAAGTTTTATCCCGTGGGAAAATATCAAAGATGACGGGTATAATCTGGAGCTTTTATTTTTCAGCTCCCATACAGGGACACATTTGGATGCACCACATCACTTTCTAGAGAAGGGAGTAAAAATCCATGAAATAAACATAAAGAGGTTGGTTTGTAATGCTGTTTTAATAAAATTAAGAAAGAAAAGCGGTGAAACAATCAAAAAGATTGACATTGAAAAGTTCGAAAAAAAATATGGAAAAATTGTGGCGTATTCTTCGGTGATTTTTTGGACCGGCTGGCAGAAAAACTTGCTAAAAGATTTCTACTTTACCAAGAATCCTGGATTGTCGGTTTCAGCTGCAAATTATCTTGTGTCCAAAAAGATCAATCTAGTGGGAATTGATGCACCAAGTATAGATTTAGGCTTGGATTCGAAATTTTCAGTTCACCATATTCTTGCTAAAAATAATATTTTAATTGTTGAGAATCTAGCAAATTTGGATAAAATTAATTCTACTAATTTTCATCTAGTCATAGCCCCGCTAAAACTGAAAAATGCCACAGGGTCTCCTGTCAGGGCACTTGCATTTGTAGAACCAGAAAAATAATAGTTGTTTAAACGCCTGAACTTTCAGCCTTTGAAAGTTCTAAAAAGACTTTGTCTCCTACTGATAGGCCCAGATTTTTGTACTCCATCATATCTAGTTTAATGGATGTAGTATTACCCATCTGTCCACTTCCTGTCATCATCTTGTTGAGTTCCTTTGCCATGTCGTTCATGTTAGAAAATCCCATTACGTTTGCCTTACCAAATGGAGAAGACAAAGGACCGTCTTTTTCTTGCATGTCTTTTTTGGATGATAATGAAACTACCACGTAAGGAGCAGCGTCTGGTGCGGCATCTATACGAACTACAACATACTCTTTTCTCATAATCGTTATACTTATTTTGAGTATTTTATTGTAGCTTCCTAATTTTCATGATAAAAACAGCCGGGATTATAAAGTATATTCCAACATTCAATAAAATAACACCAATCCCATATCCCAACATCTCAGACTCGGAGTCGATATCCGCAAACTGTAACAGTGTCAAGGACGCCAAAAGAGGAGTTATTGCAAGTTTTACAGATTCCTTGAAAATAGGATTTTCTCTTTCATAGTCAGCAATTGTTGGGCTGAATGAGTAATAGAATTGGTTAAATGTGGTCATAAAGCTGGTCCCTGACTCGGTCTGTAACACAATGTTATCTCGAATTTCTCTGAGGAATTGAACTTGTGGAGCCATTTCAGTGCCAAATGTGGCTGTGGCGATTAGACAGCCCCCCTTTTCTGTTTCATTAAAGATTTCGTCATCCAGAACAATTGCTTCGTTTTCAGTATTCGTGTCTGATTCAGCGGTAGATGTGATCAGAAAAGAATCTATTATCTTGTCATAACCAACAAGACCCTCATCAAAATAATCTATATGGTTGGCATAAGATATTACATAATGAAAGTTTGTGCCCTCAAGCATAACTTGTTTAAATTTAACAGGTGTTTCTATCACATTCTTCGCCATCTGGTCTTTAATGTCAGGACTTGGATTTTCGACCATTACTATTTGTATAGCTATCATTTCAAAACCATTATACCCAGTGTTGGTTGTAAAGTATTCTTCAGACAAAATATCAAATATGCCATCTTCAATCTGCTCATAATATTTCTCTAAGCGCGGTGCAAAATATTCCTTCAATGTTGAACCGTCTGTTTCAAGTGCTTCAAATGTCATGCTTGGAGTTATGCCGCCCCTTTCTATCCCTAAAGCCATTAAAATAGGATCAGGAGGACTGCCTGCTGTTGGTTGTAGCAGCCATCCTGCTTGAGGCATAAAACTAAATCCGTATTCTGCGTTGCTATATCTAGAAACAACCTTTTTTGTTAATTCCTCTCCCCGTTCAGGCGTATCTAGTGTTAGTGTGTCTTCTAAGCTTGATCTTGTAACAATCGTGACATTTTTAATTTCAGCAACAAGTGGGTTTTCAGGTTTGTGGCCAGAGTTGGGGACCAGCTTAAGGTTTGCTATCTTATCTAGAGTATCATAGCTTTCCTGTGTTATTATCCTGCCAAAAACAGTGTATTGCTCATCAAGGTGTGTAGATTTTTTATGTACAATGAAAAATTGAGAGCCGGCACTGTCTGGATGTGCTGACCTAGCCATTGAAACTATTCCGCGGTCATGTACAATATTGTTAAATTCGGCTTTGAGATATCCACCGCCAAATTTTTCACCGCCCTTCCCCCATTCGCTTGGGAATGCCCAATTCTTAGAGTTTGGATCTCCCCCTTGAATCATAAAACCTTTCATTATTCTATGAAAAATTGTCTTGTCGTAAAAATCGCTTTCAGCTAATTTTAGAAAGCTTTCAGCTGTGTTAGGCGCATCGTCAAAAAAGAGCTCTATTGCCAAATGCCCAGGTTCTGTACAATATCCAACGTTGTCAATGTATTCTTCTACACCATCTACGTCAACAAAACCTGCATAACTAGTACAGGTGTGAAAAACAACTATTTTATCATCATTCTGAGCAAATGCCAAAGCGGTACTTGTAAAACAAAAAACAAGTATTGTGATTGTTGCTAAAAGCTTAAGATGCAATTGTTTTGCTTTTATTCTCCCCCATAAAACATATTTGCTTTTATCAAGGCAAAAATAAGACTTGTAATGGATTTGGATGAGAAAATTTATGCGCATATTTTGTCGGTCTGGAAAGAACCCAAGGAATTTTTTGGCGGTCGCTCATTAGAAGGGATGTTGATTTTGACTGATAAGCATTTGATGTTTGTTAGAAAAACTGAAGCCAAGATGAGATGGTGGGGCGCTGTTACACAAAGACAGGTAATCAAGTTCATACGTTCCAAGGATGTTATGATTACTCAAGATGGCTACACGGAAGAAAGCCTTAGAACAGATTTGGAAAATAAAAAAAATCAGGAAGTTCGTTTTGATGATATTTTGTATATTGAGTTTCAAGAAAAAGTTTGGGGAAGTGCGTTATTAATGGAAATAATTGAAAATGGGAATAAAAAAAAATATCAGTTTTCAGTTGTGCAAGACTGGGTAAAATATCCTCTTAAAGCACCTATGAAACACATGAAAGTTGATTGGTCCCGTTTTGTAAAACATATCAAAGACAGACAAGTAATAACGAAATAACATGAGTAAGGTTTTTGCTGTAGGAGTCGGTCCTGGTGCATCAGATCATCTAACGGAAGATGTAAAAAAAATTATTCTGGATTCGGATGTAGTCTTGGGATACAAATACACTCTAAATACAATCTCCAATTTAATCCAAGATAAACAAGTTCATAAAATTACGATGGAGAACCAAGAAGAGGTTTACCAAAAAATTAGTAAAGAATTAGGTGACAGAGTTTTGGTTGTACCGTTTACGGGAGACGTTAATTTTTCTGAATCTGAAGTTGTGGATAGGTTAATTGAGATTTTTGGAGATGTTGAAATAATTCCTGGAATTAGCTCGATTCAGGTTGCTGCCTCAAAAGCCAAGGTGCCTATCGACAAGTCCAAGGTTATTACAATGCATGTAACCACATCGATTGAAGAGAAGAAGTTGGAGCTTCAGAAGGCGCTTGTTGACGGATACAATGTAATACTAATTCCAAGACCATGGCCTAAAGATCCTGAAAAACACTTTATGCCGTCTGAAATTGCAAAATATCTAAAACAAAATGGATTTGATACATCTAAGATGAAAGTACACGTCTTTGAGGCATTAACAACAGAAAATGAGGTTGGCTTTGAAGGCATGGTTGAACAATTAGAGGAAAAAGAGTTTTCAGATCTCTCTGTTATGGTGTTCAATCAAGCAACACTTGAATCATATATCAATTTTGAATAGTCATGCAAAAGTCACTGTCTGTTGCATCTCTAAAAAAGATTCTAGAAACGACCAACGAACGTGATCTGTTCATAGTTGGACATATGTACATTGAGAATACAATTGACCGCATACTAGAGAAAAAATTCAATATCCCCTCAAAGTCAATCGATAGTACGCTGTTTACGCTAAATCTGAAAATGGACATACTGACAGAATCTAATCTGATTAGGGGCAACGTGAAGAAAAATGTCGAGTTGTTAGCAAGAATTAGGAATAGATATGCGCATAAACTGGAGCCAAACGAACAAAGAATTACAAATTACATTCGTGAGCTGCAGTACCTTGGAATTACCCACAAGCTTGGTAAATATGCAAAGTATCGAGTTTGTGTAATAAGGACTTTCGACCGGCTTGAAAAAATGTTAAAAAGATGATCCTGTAGTGATTATAGAATATCTTCGAAGATTGGCTCAGAATTCAGTGTGTTTCTTACCAAATCGTTAGGGATGGTAAGGTTGAATTTTTTGGTGTTACCGTGAATTCCCTGATGTACCATCCTGCCTGAAATAAGGCCTGAAAGCTCGATTTCGCTAAGCATTTGGGTTATTCGCCTCTGTGTAAGTTCGTTTTGGTGGGTTTTCTTACAAAATGATTTGTAGACGGAATAGACATCCCCGGTTGAGATGTTTGGTGATTTCATTATGGTTATTATGAGTAATTTCTCGTGAAGTGGATACGACTTTAAAGCTACAACCTCTTTGTTTTCTTCAATTTTTTGTGCTGCCATACGAACGTGCTCGTCAGTTATTGGTTTGGTTTGGTTTCGTTCTGCAATTTCTGCTGCAACCCTTAACAAGTCAATTGCCCTTCTGGCATCACCGTGTTCCCCACACGCCATAGATGCACATAGATTCAAGGCTCCACTTGAAACCACATCGTTTTCAAAGGCTACGTTTATTCTGTCCTTTAAGATTTCAGTGATTTCGTTTGTGACATAATTAGGAAAGACAATTTCCTCTTCACTTAGACTGCTAATGACACGTGGGTCTAATCGTTCCTTAAAGGTAAGATCGTTTGAGATGCCGATTAATGATAACGAACCGTTTTGTAGCCTTTCATTGGCTCTTGTAATCGAGTAAAGAATGTCTTTGCCGGTTTTTGAGACAAGCTCTGCAAGATAATCAATTTCGTCTATTACAAAAACTGTGTTTATTTTTCTTTTTTCAATAACGTAAAGAATTCTGTTAAAGACTTCACTAATTGCTAGGCCTGTTCCAGGCAACCAAAGCTTGTCATTATCTGTCTTCTTTTCTTGTAGTCCTAACTGTCTTCCTAAACTTAACAACAAACCATAAAGCGTTGATTCATGTTTGGCGTTTGTATAAGCAAGTTTGATTGGGTATGAATTTTTATCAAGTCTGTTTTGAATTTGGTTCAAAACTTTTTTTATAACTAAGGTTTTCCCAGTGCCGGGTTTTCCATACACCAACAAGTTAGAAGGTATTGATTTTTGGTAAATTGGAATTAATGATTGTGTTACCATTTCCTGTTGTTTGTCTCTATGTAAAATTCGGTTTGGTGTATATGTAAAATGTAATACGTCTCGGTTTTTAATTAATGATTGGCCATCATCTACTGCATTCAATAATCGTTCCACTGGGTCCAAAGTTGTTGTACTCATTTTGAGATCATTTTCTATCTTACATTCACACTTCAATGGATCCTCTAGTTGATTTTAACAACATTGATCGTTCTGGTTGACATAGCTGTGATCGCTGAGATCGCTAACACAGACACCTTTGTTTCTGGTCAATATCTTAAACATTAACTAATTCTTTTCCTATTTCCTTATCCTTTTAAAAAAAATTTTAAAACACCAAGACTCGAAATATTGGTGTGTGGGTCATTAATTCACCAAAGTGTTAAGATCATGTTAAGATTTTATAAAATAACCAAAATTTACCCCCAAATTTCCTCTCTAGGCATAAAAACTGCCATTAACACTGTTAACAGGCGTAAAACACCCCTATATTTCCACTCTAGGCGTGAAAATCATATACACCCTTTCATTTCGTCTCCAAGCACTGTTAATAACAAAAAGCTTACCAGGTATGGCCTAGGCAGTCAATGTTAACAATTCTATTAGTTAACAAAACTTGTAGGATCAATTCAAGTGTTAACATAAGATCCTCAATGATCTCGATATGGCCCAGAAGAAAATACGAATAAACCTAGAGGATTCCAGTGGTGGTAAATACAAATTTGACCTTGAGGGTAATATCACCAGAGACAAAGTCCTCAAACTCTTTGAATTAATGGATGTGATGGATATAGAACAGGAACAGGAAACTCCAAACTTTGACACCTTAGGAGGTAAAATTTGGTATATCATTGAAAACTACTTCCCTACAGGCAGATTTACCTCTTCATTAGTACTTCAAAAATATGAAGACGAGTATAATGAGCCTGATGCCATTTACCATGAGAGGAAGAAAGAACCGATAAAACTGAGCGTGGTTTCTACATACTTGGCAAGATTTGCCTCACAAAACAAGATTAAGAGGGAAAAGACAGGCAGAGAATGGTCTTACCAGATTACACGTCTGGTTCAAAAACACTAGTAATTAGTCATCATTTACTGCGAAACAGCATACACAATATTTTCTTTGGAACCTATTCGTCCTTTACCACTATCTGTAATTGAATATGTATATGGCCTCTTGGTAGTATTTCTCTCAACAAAACCATCATCAAATAACTTCTTCATTAACCGGGAAACATGTTCACGTGACCTGCCACCAAACGTCACTTCAATATCACGTGATGTCATTGGTTTTTCTGTGATTAATTTTAACACATGTTTGATGGAATCTTCAAAGCTCATATTTGGAATCCTGGTGGTTCCATGAGATTTCATTTCCATAGATCCAACCTCTCGCTTCCTTTTTTGTGGCCTTGCTAACTCTTCGTTTACTTTGTCAAAATTAGGCATCTCACCATTTTCTGTGTCTAACTCCATAGCGTCTAGGCGTATTTTCATATCAATTAGCTGGTTTTCATAGTATTCTAGCCGGTTAATTGATGTGGGAGCTGGTATTGTTGGGCTGGCTGATGAACGTAATTTGGTAGAAAGATACAATGTAACAACTCCTCCGATAAATGCCAAGATAACAAACAAGATTACACCGACATCTGGGATTTCAACTAACATCACAACAAACTAACAATGAAATGATATATCATAACAGACCAACAATTTTTCACAAATAGAACAAAAAATCACAAACTTACTATCTGCTTAACAGCATTGTCTATAACACTCGTGATTCGTTCCTGATTTTCAGGCATAAAATCACTATTACTATACATTTTTGAAACCTGTTCTGCAAGCCTAAATATCACATCACCGTCATCAGGTGATATCACATCTAATCCCTGCAGTAAAATAATTGAATAGTAAAGGCCCTCGATCTTTTTTCTTGACTGTACTACCTGTCTATAGTATGCTCCTTTAGTTATGTTAAGGCTAAAATCATCGCCTAGCATTCTCTTCTTTTTTAAAATAATTTCAATTTGTCGTTCAGTAAACAGTGATTTTTTGATAATTTTTTGAATAATTATGTTAAAATTTGATTTACTAGACTCGCTCATAGCTATACAAATCTGTATCATTTTAGTTTAATAAGTTTTAATGAGCGTGAAATATCGTATCCTAACATGAAAAATAAGGTTGAAAGGAGGCTCATTAGATGTAAAAAGAGCAAAGAAACAGTACTATTCCTCCTAGTAGATTCTGAAAATTTTAGCTCTGCAGATGATGTAAAAAAGGCTGCAAAAGAGCTCTTGAGAGCCAGTAAAAAGATGGGAAAAGGCCTGGGTAAACCAGCAATATTGGTAGGAGGATCTTCCGCAACTGATCAGATTTGGATGGACAAGGTTGTTAGAATACTAAAAAAAGCAACCAAGCTGGACATCATTTTGTTTCCGGGTAATATTACTGGAGTCGTTCCAAAGGCCAATGCGATACTATTCAGTTCGTTAATGAATTCGGAAAACCCATACTATATCACACAGGCACAAACGCTTGGGGCACCACTAGTCAGGAAATTCAAACTTGAGGCGCTTCCTACCGCATATTTGGTAGTTGGCGGGGGCACATCAGCGTGGTTTTTCGGAAATGTAAGAGAAATTCCCTTTGATAAGCCGAAAATCGCAGCTGCCTTTGCCATGGCAGCCCAATATCTAGGCATGAGATTTGTATATCTTGAGGCAGGCTCAGGTGCAAAGCAGAGCATCACGCCTGAGATGGTAAAAACTGTAAGAAGCGTCTTTGACGGATTTCTTATAGTTGGCGGAGGCATAAAAACTGCGAAAATCGCAGCTTCCATCATCCAAGCCGGAGCAGATGGTTTGGTGGTCGGGACGTTGTTAGAACAAACTGGTGGTTTAAAAAAATTCACAGAAATGGTCAAATCAATCAAAAAATAAAATTCCCTTGGGGAGCAATTTGTTATGTAAAAAATGTGGTATGGATGCTGAGTATCTGATCTGGGATTCTGAGTATAATACCAACACTGGAAAATGGAGACTGTTTGATAGGAACATGGAAAGGCCACACGAATGTACTTCAAAGACCGTGAAGCCCCCAACACCAAAAGTAGAAGAAAAACCGGTCATATGTCCTCACTGTGATCCATTAAGTAAAAACAAGTTTATCAAGCGCGAAAATTTTCAGACGCACATCAAGGTCGAACATCTCGGTTTTTGGTAATTTTAGGCATTTTTAGTCATTTTTGGTACCAAGAAAGACACATTTTACTAGTTTTAGCTCTTTTTCTGTTCAAAAACGCCTATTTTTGGGCGTTTTTTGACTAATTTTTGTGCCTAAAAATCACTATTTTGGCTTATATTCCAACTATCTGGTAATCTCTGATCTTAGCTTTTCATAAGCTAATGGGGCTTGATCATCTTTCAAAATTATCACGATGCCGTCCCGGCTAAACAATGCATCCACCAACTCGATGCCATTGCGATGGAGAATTTCGGTCACAAATGAAACGACATCAGCCCTGTTTTGCTCGCTCACAGAAATCTTGATCTTTGCCAGCCCGG
>Ga0315336_1007514_pt1 | contig 10379 bp, 8 predicted proteins | sample ASW5metaG_FD_204512 | JGI IMG/M metagenome (GOLD analysis project Ga0315336, IMG submission 204512) | Ammonia-oxidizing marine archaeal communities from Monterey Bay, California, United States - ASW #5 | ecosystem: Environmental > Aquatic > Marine > Intertidal zone | place: USA: California... | reverse complement strand
CGTCATACTCGATCCACTGCCAGTCGCTCATCACCCGGAACAACCAGGGATGACGCCAGGGATTCGGCAGCGCCGCGGCCATGGAAAAGGTCGAGACAGCCAGGCACACCAGCGCCAGTGACCGAAATCCCACGCTCCGCGCCGCGTCCAGGGCTGGAATCATCGCCAGCAACCAGAACGGCACGAGCCACAGCATCCATCTCAGTCCGGCACTGTTGCCACCGTAATTGTAGTTCTGGGTCCGCGTCAGATAGAAGCAAAGCACGACCGCGGTCAAACCAGCGCCCATCCACAGCACGACGTTCCAGGCACGTGGCGGGCTGGTTCCACGAACCCGCTCCCGAGCCAACCGTATCCAACCGCACAACGACAGCAGCACCACCGGGGACAACGACAAGATTCCGTGGTGTCCGATGGTGCAGTGCAGCAAATACACGAACGTTGAATCCAGGCTGCGATCGAGTCCCGCCGGATGCATCCAGTAACTGGGAATTCCCCGGTAAATGTATTCGTATTTGTCGGTGCCGTAGTACAAATAGAAGGGCTTCCAACCACCGGTTGCCAGATAGTTGGTTACAAAAAAGAACAACAACGGTACCAGCGCCACGGGCACAAACACGGTCAGCGTTTTGCGAGGATTGTGCCGCAACAACACACCGAACGTGGCCAGCGCGAATAAGGTTGCCGGCAACTCGGACATACAGGCCAGCGCCGCGAACAGCCCAGCCAAGGCAAAGTGCCGGCGATCACCACGTTCGTCGACCACGATGGTCAGCAGGGCATAGATTGCGATGGTGACGCAGGAAGCCGCAATCGTGTGGTTGTTGAATGTCGAGACAAAGGCTGTGACCAGTGTTCCGAACGCGGCGCTGAAGGCCACAAAGGCTCGAGTGAAATCCGAGCGGGCGTATCGTTCGCACATCACACACATCAGAGCCAAAGCGATCAACGCGGGAACCAGGTTCAGCAGCAGCAGGACGGACCGAGTCACCTGGCGAGTCTGCTGCAGCAGATCCCAGCCAAACACGTGTTTGCCAACCCAATACACTCCCGCGGCCACGGTCGACAACCAGGGCGGTTTTGAGGAATAAAAGTGTCCCTGGTGCCGCACTTTGTCGATCGTATCCCACCCGGGCTGCTCGATGATCTCGTCGATGCGATAGGTGTGCCTCTCGACAAGTGACCAAACGGTACACCACCGCGAGCGATCGTTGGCACTCATCAGCGGGCGGACGGCCAGCAGAGCCCCGGTCATCAGACCGCCGGCGGTCACGACCAGCACGGCGTATGACCAGCAGCGGCTGTTGCCGTCGGTCTCGTCTCCAGGATGCGACCGTGCGTAACTCAATATCCAGCCCCTGCCGGCCCATCATGACCAGAATCGTCGCCACAGCGATGCGTTGACCGCTGCGGTGTACCGGCCGCCGTTCAAGACGATTGCGACTCCCGGCCGGCCGCCTCAGAATCGCTCGACAACAGATCGCGCAAATGAAAGTGGTGGGGTCCCAGTTTTCCGCCGTAATTCCCGGCAGTGACGCCTGTCAGACCGGTCACTCCGATCGCCGCGTGCAAGCCGGCTTTCATCGCGGCCCCAACGGCGTCGAATGACAAACCATCGATCACGATTTCGTAGGCCGCTTGAGCCTCCGCGGGCAAACGAGTCGCTGTCCGGGCTCGCAGCGTCGGACAATAGGCATCGTTGGTGCTGGCCTTCAGCGCCTTGTACCGTGAGCCGACCTTACTACCGCTGCGAACAATGCCTCCGGGAAACGGCAAGATCACATCAGGGATATCGGCAATCGCAGCCACGCCGGCTTCAGCGGCTGCCAGTGCCGATTGTTGATCCACGGCGGTCAGGATCAGATTTCCGCCTGCGACGCCCCGCACCGTACCCACCCGGTCTTCGCAACAGAATTCTCCGTCCATCACGGGAATCCGCCACAACCGACGATTGCCGAGTTTTTTCGAACCCTGGAATCCGTCTCCGAAAAACCGCAACTGGCCACCAATCCGCACGCGGTCCTCCGTCGTGTCCGGCAGGCCGTCGTAGCAAGCGGTCGTGGGACAGGTCAGCACACATTGTCCCACACGTTCGACCAGAGATTCAGCCACGGCGTCGCGGCTGAACGCAAACACCAACACACTCACTCCGGGCCGCCCGTCTGGCGAACAGTCGGCAGAGATTTCACACTCGATCCCAGCTTCCGCATCGCAGGCAATCACACTCGTCGCGTGTCCACACATCTCCCCAGCCGCGATGCGGGCCCACCGCGGACTGCAGGCCGTCAGAATCACCCGCGCCCCGACAATCGGAAAAGCCTCGGCAAAGGTATCTTCGATTGGCACTTCGCCAATCATCAACGCATCCGCGTTCATCGCTTTCGTGGATTGCCCCATAGAGTCCATCGTGTATCGGAGTTCCTCGCAGGTCCGTTGCGATCATCCGGCGGTCCCGACCGACGGTCCGCGACGCCTCGGAGCACCTAGTGTACCCGGCCCGGTGACCCACGAGAACCCACAGCCAACGCCGCGATTCACCGGGGTTGGCTCGAATCCCGCAGCCCAAGTGTTGAAGACGCCTTGGCTGTCGATTAGAAAGCACCCACAGATCACACAGCCGCCTGCCGATTCAGCCGACGGCCCCCAACGCAACGAGGATTCACCGTGTCTGAAACCACCTATCCGCTGACCTGGGAACTCGACTCGCTGTTTGACCATCCAGAAAGCGAGGGATTCCAGGAACGATTTTCGGCATTTCAACAGGATTTGCAGACCCTGGCCAGTGTCTCTGAGTCGCTGCCAAGCGTCTCAACCGACGCTGCCAGCGTACAGGCCTGGGTTGAATTTCTGCAGAAATTTGAATTGGCGGAATCGCTGTACCAGGAAATCTATGCGCTGATCGGCTGCCACGCGGCGGCCGACGCCGACAACACCGCCTTCCAGCAGTGGGAAGCCCGCTTGGCTGCCCTGGATCCCCTGCGACAACAGATGGCCACCAATCTGGAGTTCGCCCTGCAAGAGGCCGAAACCGATCAACTCGATCAATTCCTGGCCGCCGACGACTGGTTGCAGCGGAATTCCTTCTTTGTGGAGGAACTGCGCAGGAACTCCGCTCTGAGATTCCCCAAGGAACAGGAAACTCTGGCAGCCGAATTGGGTGTGGATGGAATTCACGCCTGGGGCCGGTTGTACGACCGGTTGTCGTCCGCGCTGCGGATCACGGTCATGCAACGTGGCGAGTTGGTTCAAAAATCCCCCGGCCAGGTCCAGTTCGACACTGCGGAGCGAACCGTACGCCAAAACAACTTCTACGCAGCCGACACAGCCTGGAACTCGATTGCCGACACCTGTGCCGACGCGTTGAATCACATCGCAGGCACCCGCTTGACACGTTACCGACGTCTGGGCCTGGAAGACCACCTCGTCGCTCCGTTGCGATACAACCGCATGCAGCGGGCGACGCTCGATGCCATGTGGTCGGTGGTTGCGGAACGCAAACACGTGCTGGTTGATTACTTGCAACGCAAAGCGCAGATCCTGGGACTGGACGGCCTGGCCTGGTACGACCTGCAGGCTCCGCTTCCCCGTGGATCGCACAGCGACCCCGAACTCGACTACCAGACCGCCTGCGATCTGGTGAGCCAGACGTTTGACGGTTTCAGCGGTGAACTCGGCGACTTCGCCCGTCGAGCCATCGATCAGCGCTGGATCGAAGTTGAGGATCGGCCCGGAAAGCGGCAGGGAGGCTTCTGCACCGGATTTCCTCTACAAAAACAGTCGCGGATCTTCATGACGTTCACCAACTCTCCCGACAGTATGTCCACTCTGGCCCATGAACTGGGCCACGCCTACCACAGCTATGTGCTGCGGGATCAGCCGCTGCTGCTCCAGGAATACCCAATGAATCTGGCGGAAACAGCCTCGACGTTTGCCGAAGCCGTGCTCGGTGATCGACGTCTGGAATCGGCCCGCGAAACCCAGGAGCAACTCGTCATCCTGGACACCATGCTGAGCGACTCGGTCTCCTTTCTGATGAACATCCACGCGCGGTACGTATTCGAGAATCAATTCCACTTGGAACGCATGTCGGGCGAGCTCACGGCGGATCGGCTGTCGGAACTGATGCTGGCTGCGCAAAAGGAAACGTACCTGGACGCCTTGGACGATGCGGGGTGGAACCCTCGATTCTGGATCTCCAAACTGCACTTCTATATCAGCCAATTTCCGTTCTACAACTTCCCGTACACTTTCGGATATCTGCTGAGTCTGGGAGTGTATGCATTGTCGGGTGACCTGGGCGACGAGTTTCCCGACCAATACAAGCGTCTGTTGCTGGCCACGGGCTGTCAGCAAACAGAGGACGCGGTTCAGTCCACGTTGGGTTACGATCTGACAGACGGTGATTTCTGGCATCGCAGTCTGGACATCGTGGAGCAGCGGGTGCAACGATTTCTAGAGCTTTCGAGCTGAGGGAAATGTGTCGCAGTTCGCTCAGTCGCCGTCGCTGCCAATATCGCACCAGCCTGCAACACGGCTTGAGCTGTAATGAGTGGAAAGAAGAATGGCTGAAAAGCGGTCCGTCGGCATCGTGGAAACGCAACACACGCAGTTGTTCACCGACTCCGACAAGTTGCGACTGGACAGTGGGAACACACTGGGCCCGATCACGGTGGCCTATGAGACCTACGGCACGCTGTCAGCGCAGCGCGACAATGCCATTTTCGTCTGCCACGCTCTGACCGGAGACGCCCACGCCGCCGGACGGCATTCAGCCGACAGCGGCAAACCGGGATGGTGGGATGAATTCATCGGACCTGGTAAGGGCCTGGACACCGACAAGTTCTTTGTCATTTGTGCCAATGTCCTCGGCGGCTGCCAGGGCACCACCGGCCCCGCCAGTGTCGATCCCCTGACCAATGACCGGTATTGCATGGCATTCCCCATGATCACCGTCGGGGATATCGTCAGCGTCCATGCGGCTCTGGTGCGCCACCTGGGGATCGAACGTCTGCTGGCCGCGATCGGTGGCAGCCTGGGCGGCATGCAGGTCCTCGAATGGACTGCCCGCTTTCCGGACCAGTTGGACGGGGCCGTTGTGCTGGCATCGGCCGGCAACCTGTCAGCTCAGGGTATTGCCTTCAATGCGGTCGGCCGCCGTGCCATCTCCACCGATCCCCAGTACGACGGCGGCCGCTATTACGACGGAGAAGGACCGCGGTACGGACTGGCACTGGCACGCATGATCGCGCACATCACGTATCTGTCCGAGGCTTCCATCGAACTCAAATTCGGTCGCCGGCTGCAGGACAGCGACGAATTCGCTTTCGACCTGCTCAAGGAAACCGAGTTTCAGATCGAGAGCTATCTGCATCATCAAGGCAAGCGATTCGTCGAACGATTCGACGCCAACAGCTATCTGTGCTTGACGAAGGCCATGGACTACTTCAATCTGGAGGATCGTTATGGATCGTTCGATGACGCTCTGGGCCGCAGCGACGCACGGTTCCTGATCGTCTCGTACACGTCCGACTGGTTGTTTCCCAGCGAACAGAGCAAACAACTGGTTGCCAGCCTGGTGAAGCGCGGCAAGCACGCCACCTACACCGAGTTTTCAAGTCCGTTTGGGCACGATTCATTCCTGATCGAAGTCGATCCGCTCGCGCGTCTCACACAACCCTTTCTGGACCAGACCCTATCCAACCGACGACAACGCTCCGCTTCTTGAGCGTTCCCCGTTCTTCCGCGAAAACAAATCCCCATGTGCGCTCAACCGTATTGCATGCCCAATTCCACGAAGGCGATGACCGATGAGATCATCATGGAGCAGATTCCGCCCGGCAGCCGTGTGATTGATCTCGGCTGTGGCGACGGACGGTTGCTGGCGCGTATGAGGGACGAGCACGGTTGTTCCGGCCAGGGAATCGAATTGGACCACGGGCAAATGCTCTCCGCCGTCAGCCGTGGCATTCCGATCATCAACGGCGACCTGGACCAGGGGTTGAGCGACATTCCCAACGACGCGTTTGATTACGCAGTTTTGAGCCAGACGCTGCAACAGGTCCGCCACCCCAAGGAGCTCCTGGTCGAGATGATGCGCATCGCCAGCCGAGCTCTGGTGATCGTGCCCAATTTCGGATACTGGCGCGTGCGGCTGCAGGTGATCCGTTTCGGCCGAGCACCGATCACGGAGGTCTTACCCTATGAATGGTACAACACTCCGAATCTGCACTTCATGTCCATGCACGATTTTCGAGCACTGGCTGATCATCTGAATATTCACATTCGCCAGGAGCGGCCGATCATCAATGGCCGTGCGGTGGATCGAGCCTGGGCCGCCAATCTGCGCGCCGACAGCGCACTGTACGTCCTGGAACGCGCGGCGTTGGACAAGTGAATCCCGGACAATCGTTACAACCGGAGGATCGACGCGGCTGTTGGCAGTGTGAAACGCCGTTTCCGCTACCGAATGCCAGACACCATGTGTCCTGTCCCCGACGGCGGACGATAGTCAGTCTAGTGCAACAACCCGGGCGTTTCACAACCAGATCGTGCAACACCCCGGAGATGATGCCACAATACACGGCCCCCGGGTTTGAGCCGCACAGTGGGCGCAAAACTCGGCGAATTTGCGATCCGTCGCCGCTGCAACTCGCCGGCAAGCACCGATCGTAACTCGATAGGAACCCTCGAATTCCGTAGGTTTCGCAGACCTCGTTTGAACCAAAACGGGCCTCGCTGCGTATTTGAAGATCGGATTCAACCGTTTTCAGCAGACGCCAGGGAGACGACATGTCGGAATTGATCGCAGGTCTGTCGGGATTGTCGACATTGATTATCGGCGCCTGCTGCGCGGTACATCTGTTCGCCTTTCTGGTGCTCAAGTTCTGGTCAAAACGGGACTTCCGGCTGATCACCGGCACGCTGGACGACTTCACCCGCGACTTGCGGCAACGCAGTGTTCTGGGCAGTACCGGACATTTCTCGGACCAGATCGAGGCCTTTATCGCCGACGTCAACGAAGTGCTGGACGATCCCACACGCCAGACCGACCGCCAGGGCCTGTTGCAGCGGATGAAAATCCTCGACGAAAAACGCCGCTACCTCAGCTCGATGTTGTTCGAAACCACATACAACATCTGTCGTACCATGATCGAAGCCTATCCGCTGGCCGGTGTCCTGGGCACCATCCTGGCCATCGGAGCCGCTCTGCAGGCGAACCCCGATCCCGAGGCATCGGCCTCGGTCGCCATGATCGTCGATCGGTTCGGCAACGCGATCTGGTCGACCTTTGCCGGGCTGGTTTCAGCCATTCTGCTGATGTTCATCAACAGCGTCCTGGAACCGTCCTTCCAACGACTTTCGCAGAATCGGGAACACGTCCGAGACATGGTGGCCAGTTCCAAGCGGGCTTTGTCACTGAATTCGGGAGAGGCCTCGGCATGATCCACACGCGCCGAATGACATTCCAGCTCACTCCGCTTCTGGACCTGCTGCTCATCGTGATCTTTGCGCAGTTCATGGAGGTTCAACAGGTCTCGGACCAGACGGAGACCGATCATCAGCGGCAGATTGACGACTTGCAGACCGCCAGCAAACAGCAGGAACGGGATCTGCGGGCCGAACTGAGAGCGGCGGAAGATCAACGCGCACGCGTCGGCGAAATGGTCACCGAGTTGTTCCAGATACCGACGCCGATGGTGGAAAAAGCACTCCGTCGTCGCAATGCGTCCTCGCAACCATTATCCTCACAGGAAGCACAACAACTGCGCACCGCGTTTCGGGAACTGGCCGACATGAACGGCCAGCAAGTGATCAAGCATTTGATGACCCATCAGGAACTTCGCAAACGCTGCGACGTGTGGGAGATTTACATCCAGGAAAACGGCAGCACACTGTTCGTCACGGGTGACGAACAGTTGGAATTCCGATTCTCATCCAGCAATGAGTTCTCGAGCAAGGTGTTCCAGCAATTCCGATCACTGCCGCAACCGAAAGGGATCGTGCTGATCATTCTGTCTTACGGAGATGCCAAGGCCGGAATCCGACAGATTGCCAAGGATGCCTTGCCGGAATTGACAGATCGCATGCAGCAAAGCAGCAGTGGCCGAAGCCGGTTCGAATACGCTATCCTGGGTTTCAGCCCCATGGGCCATCAGCGTCGTCTGCTGCAGTAAACTGGTCCCGCCAGGAAGAACTGAAATGCTCCGTAACAAAAAGCGTCCGGTTGTCCTCGTGTCCGGCGTCCTCGGAATCGGCCTGTTGATCGGCATGTTGATCGGACTGCTGCCCGATTGGAACACGGCTGGAGAAGGAGGCAATCCGGACACCACGGACAAAACGGAGCCCGTAGTCAACGATCCACTCGACGCTCAAGCCGCGATTGTGCCAGCCAGTATAAGCGACGCAAGGCCCATTGTGGAGAAACTCGATATCCTGATCGATGGACGTAAGTTCCTGATCACGAGCGGCAAGACCAAGGTTTACCGTGAAATCAAACTGGTCGAACTGATCGAGAAGGCCAAAACCACCATAGGAGACGAAGACGGCGTGCGGGTGGAAATCGTGCGTCGGGAAAACGCCCGGGCATCGGCGGAAGAATCCCTGCGCAGCGGATTGCTCGCGGCTGGACTCAAACCACTGGAAATCGACATCCAGGGGGAACTGCGTCCCTGACCCACCGCGGGAGACACCCGCGGGTGCTGTCAACTGAACACGATCCCCGCATCCACCTGCTCGTAACCGCAACTGGCCAACAAACCACACATGGCCTGATTGCTTTCATCGGTGTGGATTTCCAGGCTGGTCACCAACTCCTCGCGCAGCCGGCGCCCGACTTCGCACAGCAGGGTCTGTGCATACCCCTTGCGCCGCTGGTCAACGGGCACATGCAGATCCACCAGGCCTACCGATCGCACCTGCCATTTCGCCAGAAACAAATCCAATCCCAAAACAGTCACGGACGCGACCGCCGCGCCTCCGGACTTGGGGATCAGTCGAAAACTGAGCGCATCCAACCGGCCAAACCGGGTCATCCACCACCAGGTCGGAGATTCCGGGCCACCCACAATGGACAGTTCGAACTTCCGCCGATTCTGCATCAAACGATAATTGACCGAGTCGGGACTGTTGACGATGTTGCGCTGGAAAACAAGATGCCGCGTTTGCTTGTGAAATCCCAGAGCTTCAAAGAACGGAGCGGCGTCGGGATCGGAGTCCAGGAAACCAGCCGGCTGGCTGCCCCCGTAGAGCCCCACATAGAACGGATTGCCTCCCGGCGCTCCACCGGCGACAACGGTTTCCGCTCCCGCCTCGAACAGATACTGCCGCGCGCGTTCCACCAGATCCCGCCCGATTCCGCGGCGGCGAAACTCCGGCGTGACCATCACCATGCAGATGATGCCGGTCTGTTTGTCGAGCGCAGCTTCGCTGGTCTGGGCTGAGAAACCGGCGTGAATCATGCCCACCACACGGTCCTCGTCTTCCGCCAGAATCAGCCCTTGTCCGTCAAAATACGGTTGCGAGAAATTCACCATTTCCAGGGCATTCGCCGTGAATTCCCCAGCCGCACCACGCCCCAATGCGCACTCGTTCCACAACCGGACAAGGTGCGGGGGATCGAAATTGTGGAACGGACGAAATCTGACCACGAAAGCAATCTCTTCGAAACTCGGACGAGGCAAATTCGACCGGGCCCCCGTCGCCCAACGGAATGGGATTCGACCTGAAACATGCCAAACGGCGAAAGAACGTCGGCCAACCGCGCCCCCGCTGTAACCGTAGGATGAAGCGGCCCATTTCCACCGGCAACACGCGACGTTTCAGCGGCTCCCCATCCGTCGCCTGGTCGCGGGCTCCGCCGGCCCCTGGCCACGAACGGCGCGGGCATGCTAACACGTGCGACACAACCTCGCAACCTGCGAGAAACGTGTCCTATTCACGGCCCAGAGGCCAACAAATCCGGACCGGTATGGAAACAGGCAATCGGCGGGAGTACCATCCATTTGTGGCGCTGCCGTCGGTGCATTCTCTCTCGCGGTGGATACGGTTCTCGACATCTCCACCGCCTGCACACGCTCCGCCAATACCAGCGCGCACTTGTCTTAATCCGGCGGTCATGCAACGTGCCTGAATACAGTGACGAAGAACTGCTGGGGTTTCTGGATGAGTCGCTGCCTGTCGACCGGTTGGCGGAGCTGGAACGCGCCTTGCGCGATTCCGAACCGCTGAGAAATCGGTTGGCCAACGCGGCGCGGAATCGGGACGACGGAGCCCATTCGGTGGGCGCCATCTGGCGGCGGCTGAGGCTGACCTGTCCCAACCGCGGCGAGCTCGGTGGCTTCCTGCTGGGAACTCTGGACGCCGAACAGATGCAGTACATC
>Ga0315336_1007513_pt1 | contig 10381 bp, 10 predicted proteins | sample ASW5metaG_FD_204512 | JGI IMG/M metagenome (GOLD analysis project Ga0315336, IMG submission 204512) | Ammonia-oxidizing marine archaeal communities from Monterey Bay, California, United States - ASW #5 | ecosystem: Environmental > Aquatic > Marine > Intertidal zone | place: USA: California... | reverse complement strand
GCCTTGCCTTTAGACACGGCATCACTGTGCTTAACAGCCCTGGCACGATTGACGCCGATTATCGTGGCGAAATTGCAGTTCTGCTTGTCAATCTAGGCAACACCACTTTCACAGTTGAACGAGGCATGCGGATCGCCCAGCTAGTTGTTACGGCGGTCACCCGCGTTGCCTGGCAAGAGGCACCAGCACTGCCAACAAGCGAACGGGGTGAGGGTGGGTTCGGTTCAACCGGTCTTTGTGTTGAACAGGCAGGCGAGTGATGCGGATATCAAAGAAACTACTCTTCGCACTGGAGGCTGTTCTTGACATCGCCTACCATTCCGGTGGCGAACCGGTTCAATCAAGCGAGATTACCCGTCGCCAGAAGATTCCAAAGCGCTACCTTGAACAGGTTTTACAACAGTTAGTACGCGGCGGAATCCTGATGGGCGTTCGTGGCCCGCGCGGCGGCTACCGTTTAGCACGGGAACGAAGGCGTATTTCGCTTGGCGAAATTACGCGCACAGTGCGCGCGCTCGAAACGGCTAAGGATCCGTTGCAGGATTCTTCCGGCTCCGAGCTCGGCCACCAGATCTTAAGACCGCTTTGGACAGAGCTTTTAGATGAGACAATGACGAGACTAGATTTAATCACCATTGAAGATCTATGCAGCCGGGCAAGTTCGGCCCATATCGCAAGGGAGGTGGAGGAAAAGGCTGACTTCACAATTTGATTTTCGATGGTCAGATACCTGAATAACATATACAATTTGTAATTAATGTATAATTAACATAATTTTATGGTGAAAAAGATGTCCGGGGACAAGATTTCCGTTTACGACAACAGCCATATGGGGCGAGGGCGAATCTATGAAAACTTTTTAGATACGATTGGCAGCACACCTCTCGTCCGTATTTCAAAATTTGCCAAATCCCACGATTGCGCTGCGGATCTTGTTTGTAAGCTCGAATTTTTCAACCCGCTTGCTTCCGTCAAAGATCGCATTGGGCTCGCCATGATCGAGGCGGCCGAAAAAGAGGGCCGGGTTAAGCCCGGCGCCATCTTCATCGAGCCCACCTCTGGCAACACCGGGATTGCGCTTGCCTTTGTCTGTGCGGCGAAAGGCTATCGCCTTATCCTCACAATGCCGGAAAGCATGTCGTTGGAACGAAGAAAGATGTTGCAACTGCTGGGCGCTGAACTCGAATTGACGCCGGCAGCAAAGGGTATGAAAGGCGCGGTGGCGCGCGCTGAGGAGCTGTTGGAACAGACACCAGAAATGGTCATGCTGCAACAATTCAAGAACGCAGCAAATCCGGAAATTCACCGGCTCACAACGGCGGAAGAAATCTGGAACGACACAGATGGTAAGGTCGACGTGATTGTCAGCGGCGTTGGTACAGGTGGCACGCTTACCGGAGTCGGCGAAGTACTAAAAGAACGTAAGCCCAGCATAAAAATGGTCGCCGTTGAGCCAGAGGACAGCCCAGTGCTTAGCTGCGGTGCGCCAGGACCGCACAAGATTCAAGGAATAGGAGCAGGATTCGTACCGGAAATTCTTGACGAGAAACTGATTGACGAAGTCGTGCAGATCGGCAACGAAACCGCCTTTGCGATGGCAAGGGAAATTGCACGTGTTGAGGGCATGCCGGTCGGAATTTCCTCCGGTGCCGGCCTTGCTGCTGCTTTAGAAATTGGCTCGCGAGCCGACATGGAAGACAAGATGATTGTTATCATCATCCCTTCCTTTGCTGAACGCTATCTCTCGACTGCGCTATTCGAAGGGCTTTAAACAAAAAAAGGCTGGAACTAAAGATATGGCCTTCAACGAAGAACAGGTCCAACGTTATGCTCGCCACATAGTCCTTCGGGAAGTGGGCGCGAAGGGGCAGGAAAAGCTTTCAAACGCAAAGGTTTTAGTGGTTGGCGCTGGCGGTCTTGGCTCGCCGAGCTTGCTTTACCTTGCGGCTGCAGGCGTGGGAATGATTGGTGTAGTCGATGACGACGTCGTCGATCTAAGCAATTTACAACGACAGGTCGTTCATCTTACCAGCCGCATCGGCATACCCAAGGTAGAGAGCGCGGCGGCAACTCTGGCTGATATAAACCCGGATGTTCACGTCGTTTGTCACAATGAACGCTTAGGTGCCGACAACGTACGCACCCTTTTCAAGGACTACGATCTAATCGCGGACGGCAGCGATAATTTTCCAACTCGCTTCTTAGTAAATGATGCCTGTTATTTTTTACGCAAGCCGCTTGTTACGGCGGCTGTCCTTCGCTTCGACGGCCAGCTTGCGACTTTTCGCGCCTATGAGGAGGGAAATCATCCTTGTTACCGCTGCATCTTTCGCGAGCCACCGCCACCCGGCACTGTGCCAAGTTGTGCAGAAGGAGGTGTGTTCGGTTCAATCGCTGGGGTAATGGGCACAATTCAAGCTACGGAGGTAATCAAGGAACTACTCGACATTGGCGATAGCCTGGACGGACACATGTTGATTTACGATGGTCTCGAGGGCAGCTTCCGAAAAATTGCGATCGCGCGCGATAGTGATTGTCCGCTTTGTGGAGACAGGCCTACGATCAATATAATAGAGGAAGCAGGCATAGACGCCTGCGCCAGCTGATCTATCCGAAACGAATAGAAGTTTAACTTTCTGTGCTGATCACGCGGTCCGGTGGCGAGTGGCCGTCTACAAAGGTCTTAATGTTAACAAGCACCTTCTCCCCCATGTTGATCCGGCCCTCCAGCGTTGCCGAAGCCATATGTGGCAGTAGAACCACGTTGTCGAGCCTGAGAAGCTTAGGATTTATGGCAGGTTCATGCTCGAAGACATCGAGGCCGGCACCGGCGAGTTCGCCGCGCTCAAGCATTCGTGTAAGTGCGTTTTCGTCCACCACCTCGCCTCTTGCCGTATTCACGATATAGGCCTCACTTTGCATCAGTTTTAGCCTTCTTGCTGAAAGCAAGTGATAGGTAGCCGGCGTGTGGGGACAATTGACGGAAACTATGTCCATATGGGCGAGCATCTGGTCGAGGCTTTCCCAGTAGGTGGCTTCAAGTTCCCGCTCCGCCGCCTCCGGCAATTGACTACGATTGTGATAGTGGATGGAAAGTCCAAAACCTTTAGCTCTGCGAGCAACAGCGGTGCCAACCCGGCCCATGCCGAGTATGCCGAGACGCTTGCCTGAGATGCGATGGCCAAGCATCCAGGTCGGGCTCCATCCCTGCCACTCACCGGACCTGATGATGCGCTCCCCCTCGGCCAGGCGTCGGGGTACCGCAAGAATAAGCGCCATTGTCATATCGGCAGTATCTTCCGTGAGCACGCCAGGAGTGTTAGTAACGGTGATCCCGCGTTGACGTGCTGAACTGAGGTCAATGTGATCGACCCCTGCTCCAAAAGAAGCAATAAGACGCAAATTTGGCCCCGCATGAGCCAGAACGCCGGAATCTATGCGGTCCGTGACGGTAGGAACTATAACGTCGGCCTTGCCTGCCGCATCAACTAGTTCGCTCTGGCTTAAGGCATGATCGTCGAGGTTTAATTGTGCCTCGAAAAGCTCCATCATCCGCGTTTCAATCGGATCTGGAAGCTTCCGGGTCACCACCACCAAAGGCTTTTTTGGGGCCATTCACTTCAGTGCTCCTTAATTTGAGGCCTCCTATAGCAAGTATATTACAGCCTTGTCCTCCGCCTGTCCCGGGCAACGAGCCCACCGCTAGCAGGCACTTGCCGGAGCAGAGCACACCACTTGACCAGACTCCTTTCTCCCCTATCTAATGAATTACAATTTTGATCATGATTCGAGCAAGGATTGCCGTGCGTTGCCCCGTTCTGCTCTAGCTACATGCTTTGCCTTGATACTGGCTGTAAACTTGTTCGGTCACGCATTGGCCGCAACGGGATTGCCTCTTCCAAGATATGTGAGTCTGCGCGCTTCGGAGGTGAACATGCGCACAGGGCCCGGAGAACGTTATCCCATTGATTGGGTATTTCATCGCCATGGCCTGCCAGTCGAAATTGTCGCTGAATTTGATACCTGGCGAAAGATTCGTGATGCCGAGGGAGCGGAAGGCTGGATCCATAAAAGCTTACTATCAGGCAAGCGAACCATCCTTATTATCGGTAACATACGCACCCTTTACCGAAAGCCATCGATAACCGCGAAAGCTGTGGCGAGAGCAGAGGCAAATGTCATCGGTAAGCTTCTCGATTGCCCCGAGAAATCTGAATGGTGCCGTGTAGATGTCGGTGCCTATGAAGGATGGATCAAGCGAAGTAATTTCTGGGGCGTCTACCCGAACGAAATCATCAAGTAGGAATCTACGACTTCAACCGAAGTCCCGCGTGAGAGCAGCATGAATGTTGTCCGGCAGTTTTGCCGTATGCGTATAGCGTTCGTGCTGAATTCCAAGTATGACTTCCGTTTCCTGATTTCGAAAAGCCGCGATCGTAGATTCCATAAAAGGGAAGTGAAGAAAATGAACGGAAGACGCCTTGCCATTCTCTGTCGATCTTTCGACGTCTACTTCGGGAACGGCTTCCATCTTTTCCTTGCCGACCTGAAGGATGATCATTTTCTCGACGCCACCTATCTTAGAAAGAAACTTATTCCGCCTTCCTGGATTTTCGATCTCAAACATCAATGTTGCTACGAGCTCTTTTCCTTTTGGAATCAAAGGATTATATGCGGCTAGCTCGTCAATAATCTGCTCTTCGCCTCCTTTTTCGATGTAGAGCATTTCATGGATCTGCCACCACATCGTGTCGAAACTCTCGAAATAAAACGTCGCGTAGGGACCGACAGCAACGCGCCTGTTTTTTTTGATCGCTGATATGTCCCGGCGGCGATCTGCCCGTATCTTTTCGTATGCTTCAAACGAGAGCACGTCCTCGCGCGTAATTTCGTGTTTTTTAGTCATGAAGCTGATACCCCATAGGCGCGTGCGAAAAGTTCGATCGGATGGAAGGCTGAATTTAGAGGCTCCTCTCCATCGAGACGCTCGATTCCTTGTAGAATTTGTTGTCCTGCTAACGGACATTCGGAGGCGATATATGTCTTCTTCGCACCTACTACGGCTTGAGCGACCGGCTTTCCGACTTTCAGCGCCGTTTCGAAATTTTCTTTCATTACTCCCCACGAACCACCATGACCGGAACAGCGTGCGATTACTTGAAGGTCGGTCTTTGGAATCAGACTAAGCATTTCCGTTGCCTTCTGCCCCATGTTCTGGGCTCGGGCATGGCAAGCAAGATGAACGGCAACTCCACCGTCCAAGGGAACAAGCCCTTCTGCAAGACCTTCTTGTAATGCAATGTCGACAACATATTCCGTGACATCGAAGCATGCTTCTGAAAGCCGCTTCACGTCTGCGTCGTCTGGTAATATGAGAGGCCATTCGAACTTCAGCATAAGCGCACAGGAAGGCATTAAGCTGATTACCGCATAGCCCTTATCGATCCAAGGTCGCATTTTTTCCGCAACCTTGTGCGCGCGTTCCGCGACTGCTGCGAGATCACCATGCTCAAGTTTTGGCATGCCGCAGCATGTAGGATAGACGATTTCTGTTTCAACGCCGTTCCTCGCTAGAACGGCGCGCGTAGCAACACCGATCTTGGGATTGTGGTAGTTCCCATAACAGGTCGCATAAAGTACTGCCTTGCGGCCGAAGGCCGGCGCGTTTTCGTTCACTTCGATGGGCTTAGCATTTGCAGAGGCGACAAAAGTTTTACCGTGGAATCGAGGTAGCGCTGCCTCACAATGAATCCCAGTCGCGCCCTCTATCAGGGTTCGCATCGGCTTGTTCTTTGTATCGCTAGCCCAGTTCACGAGCGGCGCCAGCGGAGCAGCGAGGGAAGCGTTGCGGTCGACGTCCGTAAGTAGACGAGTAGAAAGGGAAATCTTCTTTTCCTTCAGCTCCATAGCTCGGTAACGCAACATGAGATGAGGAAAATCAAGATCAAATTCGTGCGGCGGTACGTAGGGACATTTTGTAGTAAAGCACATGTCGCAAAGTGTGCAGGCATCTGTAACGTGTTTTAAATCCTCATCCCGCACATCCTCCAGTTCGCCGGATGGTGCCGAGTCTATTAGAGTGAAAAGTCGAGGGAAGCTGTCACATAGATTAAAACAGCGCCGGCATCCATGACAAATGTCGAAGACCCGTCTACATTCTTCCTCTACTTTCGCTCGGTCCGTAAAGTCCGAATCCTGCCATGGAATAGGGTGTCTTATCGGCGCGCCGAGAGATCCCTCACCAGTCATCTTCTATCGCTCCAACGCTCGCAAGAAAACGAAGGGGACACCCTTTTGTATCCCCTTTAAAAATTCGTTTCGAATATTTTTCTTAAACTTACTGTCCAAGCGTATCGAGGGCCTTCTGGAAACGGCCTGCATGGGACTTTTCGGCCTTTGCTAGAGTCTCAAACCAGTCAGCAATCTCATCAAACCCTTCCTCGCGGGCAGATTTCGCCATGCCTGGATACATATCCGTATATTCATAGGTTTCGCCGTCAATCGCAGCTTTTAGGTTGTCATCTGTCGCTCCGATTGGGTGCCCGGTAGCCGGATCACCAACTTCTTCAAGAAACTCGAGGTGGCCATGTGCATGCCCTGTCTCCCCCTCCGCAGTCGAGCGAAAGACGGCGGCAACATCGTTATAGCCTTCAACGTCCGCCTTCTGCGCAAAATAGAGATAACGACGGTTCGCTTGAGACTCGCCAGCAAACGCTGCCTTTAGATTTTTTTCGGTATTTGTTCCCTTTAAGGATGCCATTTTTTTACTCCGTCTAGGTTTTGCGCCTGGGTTTGGTTCACTCGGAATTATGCCCTCGACAATAGACCAAAGGATGAATTTCAGCGGGCAAAGCAGACCCGAGAAGACCTAAAATACATAGATTAGAAGTGTTCTAATATAAGACCAAAAAAATGGGCGGTAAAGTGTTTTCCAGAGAGCGGAACGCCTGGAAATTCTAGTCCTTGTTATCGGTGAGGTGGAGAATCACATTGACACGTTTCAGTGTCTTACCGGCCGGAGGATCCGGTAGCCTTTCTATAGAAAGCTGATCGGCAGGCACATCTCTGAGTTCGCCACTCTCCTCGTAGTAAAAGTGATGATGGTCGCTGATATTTGTATCGAAATAAGCGCGCCCTGATTCGACAACAGCCTCACGTAAGAGCCCAACCTTGGTGAATTGATGCAGCGTGTTGTACACAGTCGCAAGTGATACCCTAAAATCGGCAGCAAGTGCCTCACCATGTAATTGTTCAGCGCGCACATGACGATCCGTTCCATCAAAGAGAAGTTTTGCCAAAAACAAGCGCTGCCGCGTTGGACGGAGGCCTGACTCTCTTAAGAGGTCATATGCATTCGTATATGGACGAATCGTCGACATACAATTTCCTCGGTGAAATCCTAAAAATACTCGGCGGTATCATGTAAATATAATAAAACCATCGCCTTCCTGTAATTTTTCGAACTCCCCTAAATTAGTCCCCCGTCAACAACCGCTGGAACAGTTCTTTTACCGTAGGAATATATCCATTCGCATAGAAGGGGTCCGAAGCAAAACGAAAGGCATTGTGACCCGCAAACATGAGTTCATTATTGAGATCTCCTCCATGAGCAATTTCCTGCAGGGTTTTTTGGATGCAATAGGACCTGGGGTCGGGTTTCTTGCCAGTCGTGCCGGCCTCGTTGTGTGACCAATTGCTGAAATGACAGGCCGAAAGGCAGCCCATACAGTTCACCTGGTCTGTTCGAATCTGTTTAGCGTTTTCTGGGCTAACAAAAATAAGTGTCGAATCGGGCGTTCGCATCGCTTCCGTAAAGCCAGCGATCACCCAAGCTTCCGCCCTATGCTTGTCAGTAGCCGTAAGAAAGACCGGCCGCTTTCTAGCCCCGACTCCGAAGGAAAGTTGATGCTCACCGACTGGTTCGACCGTGTATGCGACCTGGCGGTTAGAGCGTTCTCTGAGATCTCCAAGAAAATCATTATTCACACAGGAAGAATAAAAACCGGTCGGGCTAAATCGGTTTAGCTCGACATCACCCTTTTTGAGTTCTATAAGGCGCCGCTTCCATTTTTCTGGGATCGGGCTTTCCTTCGTCAGCAGGGCACGAGTGCCGAACTGAAAACAGATCGGACCCAATTCCGGATTGTCAATCCAATCCTCCCACTCCCGCAGATACCAAACGCCGCCAGCCATGATGATCGGCGTATCGTCAAGACCGAACTCGCGCATTTGTTCGCGCATGGCGTGAACACGGGGGTAAGGATCTTGTGGGACCTCAGGATCCTCGCTGTTGCTGAGGCCATTGTGGCCACCAGCTCTCCACGGGTCCTCGTAGACGACAGCGCCAAGGAAATCAGAAAACTTGTGGTAGGCGCGTTTCCATAACGCACTGAAGGCACGCGCTGAAGAGACGATAGGGTAACAGTAAACACTATAACGCGAACAGACTTCCGCGAGACGATAAGGCATGCCTGCACCGCAGGTTACACCATGAACGAGGTCCTTTGCGCCTTCGAGAATGCCTTTGAGCACAATTTCCGCTGCGCCCATCTCCCAAAGTACGTTGACGTTGAGCCGCCCCTGGCCGTTAGACATTTCATGTGCGATCTGTGCCTGCGTAATACCGCCTTGAATAGATTGCTCAATCAATTCGAGGTGACGCTCGCGACGATTGCGACCTTTGTACACGTAAGGAACGGCCAAACCATCCGCATCAAAACTGTCCGCATTAACTCCGGAGAAGGTACCAATGCCACCCATCGCAGCCCAAGCACCCGAGCTTTCGCCGTTCGTTATGGAAACCCCCTTTCCCCCTTCAACAAGGGGAATTATCTCTCTCCCGGAGAGAAGAAGAGGATTCAGAGCCTTCACGTTGCGGCCCCCCGGCCGTTTAATTTACATAAGGGATAGCCAATCAACACTGTCTTGCATATAGGCAAGAAAACACAGAAAACTACACTACGGATAATAGAAAACATCAAAGAATTTCCGATGGTTATGTTTTCCTCTGGCGATCGGGCGTCTAGCTTGCCTCGACTTTTTCTTGTGACTTCTGCAAATCCTCACCGGTTTTCTGATCGACTGCCCTGAGGCTCAGCTTCACCTTGCCGCGGTCGTCGATGCCAAGGACCTTAACCTTCACCACGTCCCCTTCCTTCACGACGTCTGTTACCTGAGCCACGCGTCCAGGTGCCAGCTCACTGATATGGACAAGACCGTCGCGCGCACCCAAGAAATTCACAAACGCGCCGAAATCAAGGACCTTCACTACCTTTCCAGAATAGATCGTGCCGACTTCAGGCTCGGCAACAATTTCCTTGATCCATTCGATGGCAGAGGCGGCTGATTCACTGTCTACCGAGGAAACCTTGATCGTGCCATCGTCTTCGATGTCAACCTTTGCACCCGTCGTCTCACATATCTCGCGAATAACCTTGCCGCCGGTTCCGATCACTTCGCGAATCTTATCCTTCGGAATCGTCATCATAGTGATGCGGGGCGCATGGCTACTCACGCCATCGCGGGCCTGCGCAATGGCCTTCGTCATCTCATCAAGAATATGCATTCGACCTTCGTTTGCCTGGGTGAGTGCCGTCTGCATAATTTCCTCTGTAATGCCCGTGATCTTGATGTCCATTTGCAGCGCTGTTACACCTTTTTCCGTGCCGGCTACCTTGAAATCCATGTCGCCGAGGTGGTCTTCATCTCCCAAAATGTCGGAGAGCACCGCAATACCTGAATCTTCTTTGATCAGGCCCATCGCAATACCGGCGATCGGACGCTGTAATGGAACGCCTGCGTCCATAAGTGCCAGCGACGAGCCGCACACGGTTGCCATCGAGGAGGATCCATTTGACTCTGTAATTTCGGAGACAACCCGAATCGTATAGGGAAAGTCCTCTTTTTTCGGCATCAACGCACGCAGGGCGCGCCAGGCAAGTTTACCGTGGCCTACTTCCCGGCGGCTCGTAAAACCGACGCGTCCAGCTTCGCCGACGGAGAAGGGGGGGAAATTGTAATGGAGCAGGAAGTGTTCGCGGTATTCTCCTTCAAGCGCATCGACAAACTGCTCGTCCTGACCGGTGCCGAGCGTGGCGACCACAAGTGCCTGGGTCTCGCCGCGAGTGAACAGCGCACTTCCATGAGCGCGCGGCAAGACGCCGACCTCCGCTACGATAGGGCGCACCGTCTTCGTATCCCGTCCGTCGATCCGCGCCCCCGTTTTGAGAATCGCGTTCCGAACAATTACCTTTTCTACCTTCTTCGTGGCGTTCGAGACGACGTTCTCTCCAACCTCTTCGGTCACTAGCGTCTCCACCAGGCCTTTGCGAATCTCGGACAAGCGCTCGGAACGTGCTTGTTTTTCAGTAGTTTTGTAGGC
>Ga0315336_1007512_pt1 | contig 10383 bp, 8 predicted proteins | sample ASW5metaG_FD_204512 | JGI IMG/M metagenome (GOLD analysis project Ga0315336, IMG submission 204512) | Ammonia-oxidizing marine archaeal communities from Monterey Bay, California, United States - ASW #5 | ecosystem: Environmental > Aquatic > Marine > Intertidal zone | place: USA: California... | reverse complement strand
GAAAATAATGAAAAAAGAAAAAAATTTTTTTAAAAAAATATTTCGACGAGTAATTTGGGAAAATTTATCGACTGCCATAATACTTATTGGTGTCTTTATGTTGCTTCAACCTTTTCAAATGTTTCTCTATACTTATTCCTTTATTGTAATTTTAATAGGTACAGTTGGTTTCGTCATAACAAGTCATTTCCCGGATTAATTAAAATGTCAGAAATAAAAATAGAAAAAGTCAAAAAAACATTTGACGATTTTGTTGCAGTAGAAGAGTCAAATCTTACCATTAATAATGGTGAATTTTTTGTACTTCTTGGCCCTTCCGGTTGTGGAAAAACAACAACTTTAAGAATGATTGCTGGATTAGAATTACCAACTTCAGGAAAAATTCTTTTAGATAACAAAGATGTAACTTTTCTTCGAGCTTCTCAAAGAGATATTGCTTTTGTCTTTCAACTCTTCGCACTTTACCCTCATATGAATGTCAGAAACAATCTTGCATTCCCACTAAAAATGCAAAAATTTTCAAAAGATGAAATCAATACAAGAATAAATGAAGTTGCAAATTTATTACGTATAAATCACTTATTAAGTTCAAAAGTATCAGGATTAGCTGGTGGAGATAGGCAACGTGTTGCTTTGGGGAGAGCTATCGTTCGAAGACCAAAAGCATTTTTAATGGACGAGCCACTTGGAACTTTGGATGCTGAATTTCGTGAATTAATGTGTCTTGAATTACGTAAGTTACATAATAATATTGATGCAACGACAGTTTATGTAACACATGATCAACTTGAAGCAATGTCTATGGGTGACCGCATTGCTGTGATGCATGAAGGAAGGATTCTCCAACACGGCAAACCTAAAGATATATATACGAAACCAAAAACTAAGTTTGTTGGATCTTTTATTGGATCGCCATCAATGAATTTTATACCTGTGAATCATGCTATACAAAAAAATCAAAATTCAATAAAAATTGACAATGAAGAGTATGCTGTACCTAAGTCTTTTCAAAATACCTCTTCTCAAAATAATGTTCTTGGTGTGCGTCCGGAAAAAATGTTTTTATCTGATGATAAAGGAATACCAGGAGAGGTGTATGGTTCGGAATATTTAGGAACGAGAAAAATTTTAACTATTCAATCGATATTTGGAACATATAAAATTAGAGTATCTAATGATGTTAATATAAAGATAGGAGCCAATGTTAAAATAAGCTTTGATAGTGACTCAGCAATTATATTTGATGGTCAAACAGACGAAGCACTTCACAGTGAATTTATAAATTAAAATGGCATCAGTTCATCTAGAAAATATAAATAAAAGTTTTGGAAGCATTAGTGCGCTTTCAAATCTTAATTTAGAAATTAAAGATGGAGAATTTTTTGTTTTGCTTGGACCAACTGGAGCTGGAAAAACTACTACTTTAAGGATAGTTTCAGGTTTGGAGATGCCAGATTCTGGAAATATATTTTTTAATGAAGAACTAGTTAATAACGTACAACCAGCATTTCGAAATACTTCATATGTTTTTCAACAATATTCTTTATACCCCCACTATTCAGTATACGATAATCTAGCTTTTCCACTGCGCTCTCCTCTTCGAAAATCAGATAAAAAAACTATTGATGACAGAGTGCATGAGATAGCAAAATTATTAAAAATTGAAAACAAACTAAATAATAAAGCAACGCAGCTATCTGGAGGAGAAATGCAGCGCGTATCATTAGGAAGAGCTTTAGTGAGAGAACCAAACATTTATCTAATGGATGAACCCCTTTCTTCTTTGGATGCTAAGTTAAGGGAAGAATTAAGAGTAGAACTAAAAAAAATTCAAACGGATTTAAATGCCACAATCTTATATGTGACACATGATCAAATTGAAGCAACTACTATGGCAGATAGAATAGGAGTATTGAAAGAAGGGCTATTAACTCAAGTAGGCACCCCTCAAGAAATATATGATGAACCAAATTCAATATACGTTGCCAACAGATTGGGATCGCCAAAAATAAACATATTGGAAAACAAACAAATCCATAATTCACAAAATAGTTCTGCAAGTTATGTTGGAATAAGACCAGAGGATATTAAAATAGATCAGAACGGTTCGTATGATGTAAAAATAGAAACAACGGAATTGTTAGGTGCAGAAACTTCAATCTCTTTTAAGTCAGATACCATTAACGGGATTCTCCTTACTCAAGAAAATATTAATGTAGGTGAGGGTGATAAAATTAAAATAGATATTAATAGGTCCAAAATTTTATATTTTGATAATAAGGAACAAAGAATAGTGTAATGGATTCAATAAAAATATTTAATGCTTTAAATCAAATAAAAATATCAATTGATCAACATAAAGATGAAATTGAAAAATTGGATCAAGAAATTGGTGACGGGGATCATATATTTAATATTCAAAGAGGAATTAAAGGATCTTTAGATTTAAAAGATGAATTAAGCGAACAATCTCCAAGTGAAGTACTAAAAAAAATTGGGATGAAAATTATGACAACCGTAGGTGGATCATCAGGGGCGTTATTTGCTACTTTATTAATTGGAATGGCAAAAAGATATAATGATGAGCTTTCAGACCAGAAAAATATTGCGGAAATGCTTACTGAGGGAGTTGAAGCAATGAAAAAAAGAGGGAAGGCTAATTTAGGAGAAAAAACAATGTTAGATGTTCTAATACCTGTATCTCAAGAACTTCAAAAATTATCTAATGAAGAAAACATTAAAAATATTGCTGAAAAAATAAAACAAGCGGCTGAAAAAGGGATGCTAGCCACTAAAGATTTAATAGCAACAAAAGGACGTGCATCTTTTTTGGGTGAACGTGCAAAAGGTCATATTGATCCTGGTGCAAGATCATCACAATTAGCTATTGAAGCTATTTGTGATACAATTATAAATGCATAAAAAATAATGAAGAAATTTATTAATAATGTAAATGAAATATTAACTGAAAGTTTAACAGGCTTTGGTGATGCTCATAATGATATATTAGAGGTAAAATTAAAACCTGATTTTGTTACAAGAAAACAAAAATCTGAAAATCTGAAAGTAGCTTTAATTTCTGGTGGGGGATCGGGGCATGAGCCTCTTCACGGAGGTTTTGTAGGTTATGGAATGCTGGATGCTGCATGTCCTGGACAAGTATTTAGCGCTCCAACTCCTGATCAAATGGAAGCAGCTGCAAATTATGTACACTCTGGAAAAGGAATATTGTTTATTGTTAAGAATTATTCTGGTGATATCATGAATTTTGAAATGGCCGCAGAGATGCTTGATCTCGAACACCAAACTATAATTGTAAATGATGATGTTGCTGTCGAAGATTCTACTTATACTACAGGTCGTAGAGGCGTTGCAGGGACAATGATTGTTGAAAAAACAGTTGGAAGTTTAGCAGAAACAGGTGCTTCACTAGATGAATGCAAAAATTTTGGTGATCATGTAAATAAAATGACTGCATCAATGGGTGTTGCCTTCACAAGTTGTACTGTCCCAGCTGCGGGTAAACCAACTTTTGATATTGGATCGGATGAAATGGAATTTGGTGTTGGCATACATGGTGAACCCGGAAGAAAAAGAGAGAAAATTAAAACCGCTAATGAGATAACTTCAGAACTGATGGGAGCGATTTTGGAAGATTTAAAACCTTCTAATAATCAAGAAGTTTTGCTTCATGCCAACGGATTTGGTGGAACTCCATTAATGGAACTATATTTATTATTTAATTCAGCAAAAAAAATTCTTGATCAAAAAAATATAAAAGTTACACGTTCTCTTATCGGCAATTTTACAACTTCTCTTGATATGGCAGGAGGATCTTTAACGGTAGCAAAACTTGATGATAAAATTGTTCAACATTGGGATAGCCCAGTTCATACTCCTGCGATACGTTGGAAGATATAATTACAAAAGAAAAAGTGGCCCCAGATTAGGAATGTTGGGTATAAATCTTTAAAACTAATACAACTGCTCTATAGTAAGAATAGTTGGCACAGATGAAAAATAAATTAAGAAAGGTCAAACAAGGTCGAAGCGATCAGAATTCATAACCTTGTTCCAGGCGTTTACAAAATCACTCACAAATTTTTGTTGTGAGTCATCACAAGCATAAAATTCTGCTAAGGCTCTGAGTTGAGAATTAGAACCAAATAAAAGATCAACTCGTGAAGCAGCTCTTATTTTTTCACCTGAAGAACGATCAGTTGCTTCATAGGAATTGCTGCCATTTGCCTTCCATTCTACTCTCATATCAAGCAGGTTGACAAAAAAGTCATTGGTTAATTTGCCTGGTGTATCAGTGAATGCACTGTGACCATCTGCAGTAATTCCTAATGATCGCATACCACCTACAAGCACTGTCATTTCTGGCGCTGTTAGTCCAAGCAGTTGCGCTTTATTAATCATCATTTCTTCTGGACTAACTGTAAACTCTGTTTTTTGATAGTTACGGAAACCATCAGCCTCGGGTTCAAGAACATTAAATGATTCTACATCAGTTTGTTCTAGTGAAGAATCTCCACGACCTGGAAAAAATGAAACATTTGCACCTGATGCTTGTTCAATGCCTACATTGCCCGCAAGCACAATAACATCCGCTACTGAAGCCCCGGTGTCTGCAGCAATATCTTCAAGAACACCTAGTACACGAGCAAGTTGTTCTGGTTTGTTTACTTCCCAATCCTTTTGTGGAGAAAGACGGATGCGAGCACCATTGGCACCGCCACGCATATCTGAACCACGGAATGTTGAAGCACTTGCCCAAGCAGTTTCTACCATCTCAGGAACAGTCAAACCACTATCTTTTATTCGTGCTTTAACAGCACCTACATCATAATCAGTGTTGCCTGCTGGAATGGGATCTTGCCAAATAAGATCTTCTTCTGGAACTTCTGGGCCCAAATAACGCGTGCGAGGACCCATATCACGATGTAGCAGCTTAAACCATGCACGAGCAAATGCATCTGCAAACTTGTTCGGGTTTTCATGGAAGTGCTTTGATATCTTTTTGTAGATTGGATCTTCACGCATCGCCATATCTGATGTTAGCATCACAGTTGGTACACGGATTGAAGAATCTTCTGCATCTGGTGCAAGATCTTCTTCTTTTGGATTTACAGCATGCCATTGGTTTGCACCAGCTGGACTCTTAACAAGTTTCCATTTGTATCCAAACAGCATATCAAAATAACCATTGTCCCATTGAATAGGATTAGGGGTCCAAGCCCCCTCAAGACCACTTGTAATAGTGTCGCTACCTTTTCCTGAGCCATGTTTGTTTTTCCAACCCAATCCCATTTCTTCAATCGGAGCACCTTCTGGTGCTGCGCCAACAAGACCGGCATCACCTGCGCCATGTACCTTACCAAAAGTGTGCCCACCAGCAATAAGAGCAACAGTTTCTTCATCGTTCATAGCCATACGGCCAAAAGTTTCACGAATATCTTTTGCGCTTGCAATAGGGTCCGGATTTCCATCTGGACCTTCTGGATTAACATAAATCAAACCCATCTGCACTGCAGCAAGTGGATTTTCAAGATCACGTTCACCAGTATAACGTTTGTCAGCAAGCCATTCTTTTTCTTTGCCCCAATAAATATCTTCTTCTGGGGCCCAAATATCAGGGCGCCCACCACTATAGCCAAAAGTCTTACCGCCCATTGATTCAATAGCAACGTTGCCTGCCAGAATCACCAAGTCAGCCCAGCTAATCTTCTTTCCATACTTTTGTTTAATGGGCCATAGAAGTCGACGCGCTTTATCTAAGTTGCCATTGTCTGGCCAACTGTTGAGTGGTGCAAAACGCTGTGCACCAGTGCCGCCGCCGCCGCGTCCATCGCCAGTTCTATAAGTGCCTGCTGCGTGCCAACTCATACGAATAAAAAAAGGACCGTAATGTCCATAGTCAGCAGGCCACCAATCTTGTGAGTCTGTCATAAGATCGTGCAAATCTTTCTTTAGAGCATCGTAGTCAATTTTTTTAAACTCTTCTCGATAGTCAAAGTCTTCACCCATAGGGTTTGGCTTTTGATCATGTTGATGGAGAATATTTAAATTCAGCTGGTTTGGCCACCAATCTCGATTGGACGTACCACTACCTTTGTTACTAGTAACAGCACCATGCATTACTGGGCACTTGCTAACATCATTCATTTTACTTCCTCATTTATTATTCATTAAATGTTTAATTCTATAAAAAAAATTGTCAATTTTTTTACAATTTTATGTTTTATCTCTCTTTAATATAGGGTTGACCAATAGCGCTCGGTGCAATAGCCTTGCCAACAAAGCCCGCCAACAAAACAACGGTCAGGACATATGGAATCGCCTGGATAAACTGTACGGGAACAATGCCAATGCCCGGCAAAGGAACGCCTTGTAGTCGAATTTGTAAAGCATCAGTAAAACCGAACAATAAACAAGCAATAAGTGCAGTTTTAGGTTTCCATTTTCCAAATATTAACGCAGCCAATGCAAGGTATCCGCGTCCTGCTGACATCTCCCTGAAAAAATTAGCGTTTATAGCTGTTGACAAATATGCCCCAGCAAAAGCAATCAATACACCGTTTACTGCCAAAGCCTTATAGCGCATTAATTCAACACCAATGCCAGCAGTATCAACAGCGCTTGGGTTTTCTCCCACCGCTCGAAGTCTTAAACCAAAACTAGTTTTAAAAACAACCCAATAAACACAAGGAACCAAGATGTAGGCAAGATACACAAATATATAATGACCGCTAATGATCTCTGAATAGATAGGTCCTAGAAGAGGAACTCCTGAAACTGCGTCAGCAAAGGGAAGTGTAATTTCAAAAAAACGTCGATCATCGGTGAGAGTTGGTGTTAATCCTTGTTGTCCAAACCAAGCCGCAGCGAGCGCTGTTGTAAGCCCAATCATTAAAATATTAATGGCAACACAAGAAACTACTTGGTCACCTTTGTGGGTAACGGAAGCAAAACCATGAAGCATTGATAAAGCAACACAACACACAATAGCCAATCCTAAACCATACCACTCCGATCCAAATACATGGGCTCCACTTGCAGCAACAAAGGCTGCGGCTAACATTTTCCCTTCCAAACCAAAATCAATCACCCCGGATCGTTCTGCAAACAGACCAGCCATAGCGGCAAAAACAAGCGGTGTAGAAATACGCAAGGTGGCACTAGCAAGTGAAATTATATCTGCGCTTATTTCCACTAGGTAGTTACCTTTCGCTTCATGATATTGACAAAGAAATGTTCAATCTGTGGCCGAAATAAATTTTCTAAGGCCCCACTAAATAATATAATAACTCCCTGAACTGCAACAAACATGTAACGAGTAATATTTGGCATATCAAATGTAACCTCTGAACCTCCTTGGTAGAGCATGCCAAACAACAAGGAGGCCAAAAATATACCGATGGGATGATTGCGTCCCATTAAAGCAACCGCGATGCCTGTAAAACCGTATCCAGCAGGGAAATTTACTAGAATTTTATGATGCACACCTAATACTTCATTTACACCTAACATGCCCGCAAGAGCTCCAGAAATAACCATCGCTAAAATTATGTTTTTTTTAGGGGAAATACCTGCATAAATAGCTGCCTGTGTATTATGTCCAACAGCACGCATTTCATAACCCCACTTAGTTCGCCAAATCAAAAACCAAACTCCGAAGGAAACAATTATGGCTAGAAGAAAAGAAATGTTAAGGGGCGAATAGCCAACCTTAAAGCCAAAGAAAGCTGCAATGTTTTTAAACATTGGAAGCCACTGTTCCTTGACAAGAGCTTCTGTGGTTGGACCCATTTGCCTTCTATCACGAATTACATCAACTAATAAAAATACCATCAATGCAGATGCAATAAAATTAAACATGATCGTTGTAATAACAACATGGCTTCCTCTGTATGCCTGCAAATATCCTGGAATAATTGCCCATGCAGCCCCGAACAACATAGATGCTAAAATTGCTAGTAACCATACGATTGGCACAGGTAGGGCACTAAAATAAAATGCCAATAAAAAAACGCCAAGTCCGCCAATATATGCCTGACCCTCTCCTCCAATATTAAATAAGCGACAATGAAAAGCTATAGCAAAAGCTAAACCGGTAAAAATAAAGTTTGTTGCATAATATAATGTGTAACCAAAGCCTTCTAAATAGCCAAAAGATCCATAAATAATAAGCTTTAAGGCCTGATATGGATTTTCTCCAGCTACAAAAATAAAAAATCCTGAAACTATAAAAGCTAAGGTTAGATTAACAAGAGGAACTATTGCATTTGAAACCCACCAAGGTACTTTTGTTTTATCAACGGCTTTGACCATAAATTAGTTGGTTATCCCAGCCATAAGCAAACCGATTTCTCTATCTGTTACATTCTCATTTACCCTTTCGCCCACAAGTTCTCCGTCAAACATCACCACAATACGATCAGCCAAGGATAGTATTTCATCTAGCTCAACTGAAACAAGAAGAACTGCGGCGCCCTTGTCTCGCATATCAATAATACGTTGATGAATGAATTCGATTGCCCCTATATCAACACCGCGTGTTGGTTGCCCTACCAGCAAAACTTTGGGATCTTTGTTCAATTCACGGCTTAAAATTATCTTTTGTTGGTTACCTCCAGAAAAATTAGATGTTAGCAAAAACGGTGATTGTGGTCGCACATCATAATCTCTCATAACTTTTTTTGAATGATTGAAAATATTTTTTCCCATCATGACTGATGATTTAGAAAAAGGTTGTTGGTGGTGATAGCCAAATATAAGATTTTCACTCGCATTAAATTCAGTTACCAGTCCCATACGTTGCCGGTCTTCTGGAACATGAGCAACGTCTTGTTCGCGCAACTGTCTCGGACCTGCAAAAACTTTTTTGCTTGAGATAGTGTTACCATATAATTTTATTTCACCACTATCAACCTGGCAAATACCAGTTAGCGCTTCCAATAATTCTGTCTGCCCATTGCCTGTTACTCCTGCTATTCCTAAAATTTCACCCTTTCTTAAATTAAAACTCACATTTTTAACGCGCATCACGTCTAGGTTATCCTTTACATTAATATTTTTTACCTCAAAAACTGTCTCTCCAATATTAGGCTTTTTTTTATCAATACGAAGCAAAACACTTCTGCCTACCATCATTTCAGCTAACTGATCTTTTGTTGTATCTTTTGTATTCTTATCTCCCACTATTTCTCCTTGGCGCATTACCGTAACCTTATCTGTTAAAATCATAATTTCATTTAATTTATGAGTAATTAGAATAATAGTTTTTCCTTGCTCCTTTAGAGAGCGCAAAATTTTAAATAATTCATCTACCTCTTGAGGTGTTAAAACACCCGTTGGTTCATCTAATATTAAAATCTCAGCCCCTCTATAAAGGGCTTTTAATATTTCTACACGTTGACGAAAACCGACAGACAAATCAGAAATTGTTGCGTTTAAATCTATTTTTAAATTATAATCTTCACATAGTTTCATTAAATTTTCTTTTGCTCGGCTCAACTTTTCACCGAAAACGAGCTCACCCTCAAAGCCCAAAATAATATTTTCAATAACCGTAAAATTTTCCACCAACATGAAATGCTGGTGAACCATGCCAATGCCACTTAAAATGGATTCATGGGGTGACTTAATTTTAATTATTTTATCATTTATTTTTATATTGCCTGAATCTGCTTGATAAAAACCGTAAACAATGCTCATTAAGGTTGATTTACCGGCTCCATTTTCCCCAATGATTCCGTGAATATCGCCCTTAATAACTTTTAGTGAAATATCTTTATTAGCCTGAACATGGCCAAAAGATTTATTTATGTTTTGAAGTTCTAAGATAGGTTGTGAGACCATAAGGTTTAATATGCTTTAAACCATGATCTCACAACCAGTTTTTTCTAACTGATATTATTGTGCAGACGCGTCTGCGACTGTTATTTTCCCACTAATAATATCTGCTTTTGCTTGCTCTACCGCTGCCTTCATTTCATCAGTAATCAAGCTTGCGTTGTGTTCATCCAATGCCCAACCCACTCCATCTTCTGCAAGACCAAGAGTAAAGACACCTGTTTCATAAGTGCCATCCATTGTTGATTGAAAAGCATTATAAACAGCAACATCAACTCTTTTTAGCATTGAAGTTAGTACGCTTCCTGGATGCATGTAGTTTTGATTGGCATCCACACCAATACCAAATATTCCTGCATCAGCAGCTGCTTGCAAAACTCCTATTCCTGTTCCGCCCGCAGCTTGATAAACGACATCGGCACCTTTATCAATTTGAGCTTTTGTTAATTCAGCGCCTTTGGTTGGATTGTTCCATGCTTCAGGGGTAGTGCCTGTCATATTCATCAAGACGTTAATGTCAGGATT
>Ga0315336_1007511_pt1 | contig 10383 bp, 4 predicted proteins | sample ASW5metaG_FD_204512 | JGI IMG/M metagenome (GOLD analysis project Ga0315336, IMG submission 204512) | Ammonia-oxidizing marine archaeal communities from Monterey Bay, California, United States - ASW #5 | ecosystem: Environmental > Aquatic > Marine > Intertidal zone | place: USA: California... | reverse complement strand
GCAACGAATTCCTCAGGGACCGGAGAGTGGTCTGAAGTTCGGGTATTTACCACTGCGTCCGAAGCTCTGTCTGTTCCCACCTTGAGCTCGCCATCCGACACGGAATCAGGTATTTCGCTTTCACCGATCCTAGTCTGGCAACTTTCAGGGGTAAGTACAGAGTTCGACGTTCAGGTCGCTCCAACTGCTTCCTTTGTTGCACCTGTTGTTGATCTACAGGCGCACTCATCCTTGAGTCTTCAAGTGAGTGGTCTGGATGCCAGCACGGACTATTTCTGGAGAGTGCGAGCGCGTGAAGGACAAGATGTTGGTGACTGGTCCGAGGTATTCAGTTTCCACACTTCTGACGCTGTTCCCGAGACGCCAGTCTTAGTCTATCCCGAAGACGCTCAGATCGATCTGCCAATTACCAATATTCTTCTCTGGAGTGCATCAGAAAGGGCGGAGTCTTATGAACTCCACGTCTCGACGAGTAATTCGTTTCTGGACGCCATCGCAGCCGCTTCTGATCTTCCCGGAACGCTATTCAGCCTGTCAGGACTTGATAACGGAACGCAGTATTTCTGGCGGGTTAGGGCGAAAAACGGAGCAGGATTGAGCAATTGGTCTGTCGTCCGATCGTTTTCAACTATTCAAGCGATACCAGGCCTTCCCGCACTTGTTGACCCATCAAATGGAGCTGCAGGCATTTCGACAGCACCCACACTTTCCTGGAGTGGAGCGGTCTTCGCGGCTACATACGACGTACAGGTCGCCCGAGATAACTCGTTTTTGGACCTCGTATACGAGACCTTCGACATTAGCGGCACGCAGGTTCAGGTGACCGGGCTCACCAACGAGACGGCATACTTCTGGAGAGTGCGAGGAAGAAATAGTCGAGGCTCAGGCTCGTTTACTTCGGCGTTTCAATTCGTGACGCAAGACGGGAATCTCCCGGCCGTTATCACGTTGAGTGAGCCCGTAGATCTGGAAACTGAGGTCTCGCTTCCGGTCGAGTTCATCTGGCTGGAAGAGTCCACGGCCGATCAGTATCAAATTCAGGTTGCGCTTGAGGATGGGTTTGCGACACCCGGGATAGACATTATCGAACATTCGGGTACAAGCTACACCTCTCATGACTTGGCTAGTGAAGCTACATACTTCTGGCGCGTTCGTGGGACGAATACGCAGGGAGCTGGTCCGTGGTCCACTGTCAGAAGCTTCACTACCGCCTCACTTTCTGTTCCGGGGGCCGTCGGACTTATTTCCCCTGTAGACTTGTCTTCAGGGATTGAAGACTCGGTTACGCTGACATGGGCTACTCAGCCAGACGCTGATTCGTATCAGGTTGTTGTGATCGAGAACTCGGCCACCGTCCTCGACTTGAGCGGTCTAGAGGGGACGCAGGTGACCCTGAATACGCTGGAAACGGGTAGGACTTATCTGTGGCGGGTCCGTGGAGAGAATGCGGCGGGAGTCGGGCCTTGGTCGCTGACCTTTACGTTCCTTACGGCTTCGGGAGTTGCGACAGAAGACGAAACACTTCCAACGGTCTTATCTATCGCTGGTGTTTATCCGAACCCGGCATCAAAATCAGTGACAGTGGAAATAGAGCTTCCCTCACCGGAAATGGTGACACTGAATGTGTTCGACCTTCAGGGTAGGCTGAAGGGTCGGTTGTGGGATGCAGAGCTTCCCGCAGGGAGCCATCGGCGCTCGTTCAATCTGAGCTCCATAAATTTGGCGGCGGGTATGTATCTGATCGATCTGAGCACTCGGACCGAGAGAACAATTCATCAGCTGGTGATACATTGAACAGGTGAATATTCTGAAACGACATATATCTGCGATTTTCGTCTTGACGATAGCCCTGAGCCTGTTTTCAACCGACTCAAGTGCCCAAGATCGACCTTCTTGGAGCGTAGATGCCACCCTGTTTGAGTCCTCCATGTCGTACGTGGGTGCGCTCTTTGTAGATGGAGACCGCACGTCTCATGACGGTGATATGATTGCTGCCTTTGTGGGCGACGAGGTGCGCGGTGTCGCGACACCGACCAGCCTCGGAAGTGAGACGATCTTCTTTATGCTCGTCTATTCTAACAACTCGAATGAGACGTTGTCCTTCAAGGCGTACGATGCCTCCAACGATGAGGTCGTCGACCTTGCTGAAAGCGGAACGTTCGAGGCGAATGGAGTGGTCGGAAGCGTGAGCTCTCCGTTCACGTTTTCTGGAGCTGGAACAGTCATCGAGTCTTCAGCCTGGATCGTAAATCCGGCAGATTATCAGTTCACGATGAACGTGGTGTCGGCTGTATTTCTCGAGGGCGTACGCTCATCAGGAGCAGACGACAGGCTGGCTGCTTTTGTGGGAAGTCAGGTGCGTGGCGTCGCATCACCGACGCTCTTGAGTGGAGAGTATGTCTTTTTCATGACCGTCTATGCGAACACGGCCGGAGAAACCATCTCGTTCCGTTTTCTTGAGGACAGTTCTGGTGATGAAGCAGATCTCGGCAGAAGAATTGTCTTTGATGCGGACGCCGTCGAAGGCGGGCCCTCGCAGCCCGTTCGACTCGCGCCCGAATCAGAAGGACCATTGCCGGGCATGCCAACCTGGACAGTTAATCCGGCTGAATTTCAGAACTCCATGAATGTGGTTGCTGAACTCCAGTTTGAAGGCGATGTGTCGGCAGATGAAGAAGATTTATTGGGTGCCTTCGTGGGAGACGAGCTTCGGGGCGTGGCCTCACCAACCGAACTAGGCGGCAGCAACGTGTTTTTCGTCACCATCTATTCTAACAGCACCGACGAAGATATTCGTTTCGAGGCGTATCATGCCTCGGCCGACGAAGTGGTGGATCTCGATCAAGAACTGCCGTTCGAGTCAGATGGAGTGGAAGGATCGATTGGAAGTCCGTATCTCCTGACCAGCGGAAGTTCAGGAGTTCCGGACGACGGTCCTGATTCGTGGGATCTGGATCCCTCAGATTTCGAGCTCACAATGAATCTGGTCGCGGCTGTCTATTTGGACGGTGTTCGGTCTTCAAGCCCGCACGACAAACTGGCTGCCTTCGTGGGCGACGAACCGCGAGGTATCGCGACGGGCGTCGAGAGCGGTGAAGATCTGTTTTTCTTCATGACGCTTTACGCGAATCGATCTGGCGAAACCGTTCAATTTCGAGCGTACGATGCGAGCGAAGACGATGTTCGACGAGTCAACTCTACGCTGACTTTCGTTCCAAATTCTGTTTTTGGAGCCGTTGGAAGCCCCTTATCTCTTCAAGCGTCGGTCTCCAATACGTGTGAACCGATCTTGACCAGGGTCGGAGATGAGGTGATAAACATTGCAACTGACCAGCCCACGCTTCTAGCATCTGAGATCGTTCTTCCTGATTGTATTCCAGATGGATCGGTAATCAAATATGCCTGGCGGCAGGATGCGGGACCCTCCTTTGAATTCGGGGCAGCGCGAACGTCTTCGGCGTTGAATATTCCTTCCGGAACGCTCGAACCGGGTGCCTACGTTTTCGAACTGAAGGCCAAAGTGGATGGAATGCCTGACCTTCAGGCGACCCTTTCTTATTCCGTAGTCGTCGAATACCAACCAATCGTAGCCTTAATCAACGGGGGGACGGGGTTTTCCCAGTCTCGAGATGACGTTCTGGAGCTTGACGCATCCGCGTCTTATGATCCGAACAATACAGGTGACGCATTGTCGTGGACGTGGGATTGTGTTGTTTCAGGAGGAGGCACCTGTGTAGACTCGAACACATCCTTAGCCCTGGTAATTCCTCCAACCTCTGTTATTTCGATTCCTGCAGGCTCGCTCGATATCGGCATATATGATTTCGAGGCAACCGTTTCATCTGCCAACCCGAATGTGGCATCATCAATGGCTAGTACGGTGGTGACGATTCTGGCAGGTGCTCCTCCATCGGTCACGCTACAAGCGGCAACCATTTCGCACAATCTGACAGAGGAATTGACCATCGATGGATCGGCCGAAAATGGCGCCGGAGGAGTTCTTGTATACGCCTGGAGTTCCGATCCCCCTCTCGGCCTGGATGATCCCGGGATTTCATCCAGCGGCTCTGACAAGGAAGATCTGGTGATTCTTCCAAACGTACTATCGTCTGAGGTCGATTATCTATTTACTCTGACCACGACGAATGAAGATGATGAAGCTGGATTTGCATCCGTGGAAGTCACTGTTTACGGTGTTCCGACCGGCGGGATTCTGACGGTTGATCCCGTAGAAGGAGATGAGTTGATCACCAGTTTTGAGTTCTCGACTTCCGGTTGGGCAACAGAATCGGGTTCAACACTTTTCTATACATTTTTTGCTCAGCCCAATCCTCCGTCTTCCCTGACACTTGGTTCATCCGCGCTTGGAGAAATCGTCACTCAACTATCAAGAGGCGATCCGTCAGACGGCGATAGATTAACGGTCGGAGTACGGGCAACCAACGAGGAGGGTGGGTTTTCCGAGATCACAACCGAAATTGTAGTTCACCCAATCGATGCTACCGTTCCTCAACTGGTTCTGGCGACTGATCAAGCTCGTTCTACAGACGACGGACCGTTCGATCGATCATTGTCTCTTCTTAGTGATGTGACGGTAGACGAAACAGTGCGCCTTGAAGGTTATTCGTTGGATCTGCAGGGCAACACGCTGATACTCGGAGTGAACGCAGAGCTTCAGGAAGCCGATGGTCAGGTATTCGGGGACGGCTCAATCGTGACCGTCCGAAATCTGAACCAACCCAATGACGGGAATATCGGAGGGCTTGGTGTGGGAATCGTTACGACAGACGATTTGGGTGATACTGAAATCACTCGCGAGCATACTGCCGTGCTTCTACCCGGGGGAGAAACGAGCATTGCGAGGACCTTTGGTTTGGAACCGGACACGGCTCCATCTGGGCCAGTAACTCTCAGATTCACATACACTGATGCGGACATAGAAGGCCTCGATCCATCTGGGTTCAGCTGTTATTTCTATGATGTAGGAGAAGGAGAGTGGAGCACCGATGGGGTTCAAGTTGTTGCCCGTACTGATGAGTCTATAACCTGTCAGGTTGATCATCTGTCCGAATGGACAGTGGGTCCTTCGGACAGCAGTAGTCCCGTTTACGTGAACGTGAAAGCCTTGCTCGAGGGGCCGTATGATCCAGATTTGGACGAAATGGCGACTGATCTCAAAGATGGAGGGCACATTCCGGTATCGCAGCCTTTCGGAAATGCAGACTATGATGACACTCCCATCAGTTATGATGGATCGGAATCGGTTGCGGCTATTCCTGCCGGAGTTGTGGACTGGGTGCTTGTCGAGTTGAGAACCAATTCAGTATCATCGTCTATTCTTGCCAGTCGCGCAGCGTTTTTACGCGAGGATGGCCGCATCGTTGATCTCGATGGCACGAGCAAGGTGCAGTTTTCAGAAGAGCAGACGGGGCACTATTTCGTCGTAGTCCGGCACCGAAATCACCTGCCGATCATGAGCGCAACCGCCATTCCGTTTGGATCCATCGGCGGGGATGCCGGTGAAGACTGGGATTACGATTTCAGCACGTCTGCCGCACAGGCATTCGGTACGGGAGGCCTGGCGTTTCAAGAGACAGACGTTTATGCGATGGTTGCCGGAGACGCGAACTCGGATGGCGAAATTCAAAATGGAGATAAAAACGATTATCTCATCCCATTCCTGGGTTCGAGTGGCTATTTGGCGGCTGATTTTGATCTGAATGGGACTATAGAAACGCTCGATAGAACGACCAAGTGGGCGATTCGAGTTGGAATCGGGTCCTCGGTTCCAGAGTAGTCCGTCGCCGATGCTGTCACGTCTATATCGTTCGCGATTAATCATTTTTTGACGGGCGCGGAGGAGCAGGAGCAGGTGCCCAATTCGTATATTTGCGATCCTTCACCGATTGTGGGCAGTCGCCCCTTGAGAGTAAAAGCCAATGTAGCTCAGCTGGTAGAGCAGCTCACTCGTAATGAGCAGGTCAGCGGTTCGAGTCCGCTCATTGGCTCCATAAACAACGCCTCGTAGTAGCTATTGATTGCTGTTGCGGGGCGTTTTGTGGTTTCTGTGATTTTGATAGATTGTGCAGTCTGACATAAGACATAACATCTCGCGAAACGGAGTTGCCCGCGTCTCGCGATGACATTAATCGCAAACGCCTAGCCGACTGAGTCAATGATCAAATATGTGAGTAATACTGGAGGAGGGACTGCCGTTGATTTTGAAACGGCCATTCTCGATGGATTCGCTGTGGACGGCGGACTCTACGTTCCAGAGCGATTGCCAGAAGTCGACAAGACTACGCTAGAGCGTTGGTCGAAGCTTACTTATACCCAGTTGGCGTTTGAGTTTTTGTCCCTGTTTATTGATCGGTCCATAATTTCTGCGAAGGATCTTGAAGAATTAATCCGAGAGGCTTACAAAGACTTCGAGTGTAAGGACGTAGTTGAATTACACCAGTTGAAATCCAGAAAAAGCACATTCGTTATGGAGCTTTTTCACGGGCCTACTCTGTCTTTCAAAGATATTGGACAGGCATTTTTGGTTAATCTGGTTCACTTCTTCCTGGATCGAAGAGGTGAATACAAAACGCTGCTAATTGCGACTACTGGAGACACGGGTCCGGCTGCTGCACATTTCGCGGCAGGTAAATCCACGCTGGATACCTGGGTTCTTTATCCAAAAAACCTGATAACGCGTGAGCAAGAGCGTCAGATGACCACGCTACCTCATGACAATATCCATGCTGTAGGAGTCCATGACTGCCCCGACGGTGGAGACGACCTGGATGATCTGATCGGCGTGCTCTACGCAGATGAGGCATTCAAAGAGCGGCTCCGCTTGTCCAGTGTGAATTCCATCAACTGGGGGCGCGTAATGATGCAGGCCGTTCACTATTTCTATGGGTATTTCAGAGTAGTCGACTTCGTTGGGGAAGAGATCAACACGTCTGTGCCTTCCGGCGGGTTTGGAAATTTGTGTGGGGGATCACTCGCGCGAATAATGGGATTGCCCGTCCAAACCTACGTAGTCGCAAGCAATCGAAACGACAGTCTAAATCGCATTTTCTCTCAGGGTGTGTGTTCCAAAGCAGAACTTCACCCCACGCTGTCTTCTGCGATCGATATTCTATTTCCGTACAACTTTTGGAGATATCTGTATTTCGTCATACCTGACTCAGCCAAAATAAAAGAGTTGAGAGCAGAATATGACCGTACGGGATCCGTGAAATTCGACGCTGACCTCTTTGAGCGGTTTAGCAACGGGTACCTCTCTATGAGCGCAAGTGATGAGCAGACGCTCGGTATGATTGACGAGGTTTACAAATCCGACGGCTATTTGCTGGATCCACATGGGGCCGTTGCTGTGGTAGCGGCGGACAATCATCGTGAAAGGCTCGGTGATCGAAAGCTGATTTGCGTGGCGACTGCTCACCCAGCTAAATTTCCAGAAGTCACCAAAAAGGCGCTGAATGGTGGAAGTTCTCTGCCCGCCGCAGGACTACACGCGAGCCTGGAAAGCGCAAAAAATGAGCCTGAGAGCGGGCATGAATTCAGTTTTTCACATCTTGAAGCTGAAGTCCGCGATGCGATGGAACACAATTGGACATTAAAGCGGCGATGATGAACCGGGAACGATGAACCGGGAACGATGAACCGGGAACGATGAACCGGCACTGACCGGGTGTTCCACCGCATGGCGTAGAGCGATGTCAGCTTCGTTTCCGCAAGACCCAGGGCACGCGATCCGATGACGCCGGTTCGGCTGGTCGGTCCCGCAGCGCTTTTTCGGACATGCGCGTCAGCCACGAACCACGTGGAGCGCGGCTTTCGGCTGGCATTGAACTGGATCCATATCCAGAAATCAGAACGACGGCTGCCAGCAGCACAACCACGGCAACTCCCACACGAAATCCGATCTGCTCGCCACCGAGCCACGCGCCCAGAATGACCGCCACAACAGGATTGACATAGGCGTAAGTCGCTATGCGTCCAGGCGAAGCCCGTCCGATCAAGTACACGTAAGCGGAAAACGCTATGATCGATCCAAAAACAACCAGATAAGCCCAGGCTGTCCACGACCCGAGGGAGAAGGCAGAGAAATTGACTTCAGATGCTTCGCCAGACACGAGACCCATGATCAGGAGTGTCACCGCTCCCATGATCATCTGAACAGCCGTTGACATGAAGACGTTTTCGGGAAGCTTAAGGTCACGTCCCAGGATTGATGCATATGACCAACTGAACGAAGACACCAAAATGACTACAGCAGCGAATCCTCCCGCGGACATGGACGCTATCAGCTCAACCGGGTTGATCAAAATCATCATCCCGACAAGCCCCAATACGAGTCCCGTAATCACGCGACTGTCAGGCCGTGGTCCTTTTTTCCAGAGCCACTCAAGCAAGATCATGTACAGAGGAACGGACGTCACGAGCAAAGCTGCTAGACCGGAGTCAATCCACTGCTCAGCCCAGGCGACTACACCGACGCCTCCAGCGAGCGTCAACGTGCCCATGATGGCCGAGTTTTTCCACTGAAGTAGGGTAGGGATCTTGTATCCCTTCAAAAGCAAAAACAACAAGAGCAAAACGCCGGCCACTGCGAATCTGGCACTGATCATCAAAAATGGCGGCATTGATTCAAGCGCAATTTTGATAGCCAGATACGTGGACCCCCATATGAGATAGATTGCTGCGAATGCAGCGATCAAGGCCAGATTGGACGAGTTGACGCGACGGTGTTTCATAGTTCGTAATAGTAAAAAGGTGCGAAAAACGAAGGCCTTCACGGATTGAAGGCTTCTTTTCAGATCTTATGGATCTGGGAACAATAAGATTCATTAATAATATTCATGTATATTATCAGTAAAACTTATAAACGATCTCAAACGGCCCTTAATGGCGCCCCCAAGGACGTTCTCATGATGGATACCCTCTCAATGGATCAGCTCCGAACGCTGGTCACCATCGCTGAAACAGGTAGTTTCACGCGGGCGTCTGAGAAACTCTTCCGTTCCCAGCCCGCCCTCAGCCTGCAAATTAAGCGGCTTGAAGAACAAGTCGGCGCCCAGCTTTTTGATCGAGATGGTCGCGATTCAGTGCTAACGGAGGCCGGCCAGATGTTGCATGGCTACGCTCAACGCATTCTGAACCTGAACACGGAGGCTATCGGGAAACTGACGGTTGTGAATGCTCAGGGAATGGTGCGCATTGGTGTACTCGAAGAAGTGGTACACGGGGATTTGTTCAAGCTGCTCACTCGCTTCGGAATGCTGGCCACCGGCATCAACATCACGTTAGAAGTATCAACGAGCTGGGAGCTGGTCAAAAAGATTGCAAAAAACGAATTATGTCTAGCCGTTGCCAACGATGCATACTCGGACCTTTCCAGCACCCCTCTTTGGACTGAAGAATACTACTGGGCTGTGAATCGAGATTTCGATTTGAGCGACCACCCCGTGCTGCCACTCATCGTCGATCCTTTGGACTCACCCTGCGACGGCTTGCACGACGCTTTGCAAGGGATGGATTCGGCTGGAATCAAGTGGGATGTTGTTTTCGCCAGCCACAGCCTTCAGGCAACACAGGCGGCTGTCCGTGCTGGAATTGGGATCGGAATGATTTCGGAATCGTCCATTACGGACGACATGGTCATCCTCGATGAATCTGCCGGTATTCCGCCAATCCCGAACGCAAACATAGCACTCTACAGGGGAAGCCGGGCCACCGGCCCGGCTTCAAGCAGCCTTTCAAGCTTCCTGATTTCCAACTTGTCTGATGTAGGCCGGTAGTTTGCGGTGTGGGAGCGACCCTAGAGTCCTTCCTTCTGTTTGCGGAGAATGAATAGCCCTTCTTGAACGCTCGTCACCAGGACGGTACCGCTTTCGAAGAACGGGAATGTGCTCCAGGCACCACTAAATCCGGGTCCCTCCAGATAGGGCGCCGTATCGAAATATCCTGCTTCTACAGGGTTCTCCGGGTCGGCGATATCAAGGACGTGCAAGCCGTAACGATAGTTGGCTTGATAGGCGAAGCCGTCCTTGAGATAGAGATTGTGCGCACTGGCGGGCAATGAACCCATGAACTCGTTGATCAGAATCGGGTCTTCCAGATCTGCGAGGTCCCACACCAATGTTCGTGTGGTTTCCACGTTTCCTCTTATCACATCAGATTCGTCATCCTGATAAAAGTAGCGGTGATCGTCGGTCAACCAACCCTGATGGATATAAGCTGCGTTTGGAGAGGATCCCGTAGACAATACTTTCGGTGCTGCTTTATCTGTCACGTCAACAATTTCAAACAGGCTTCCATTGGAATTCAAGCACAGCTCCTGACCTGTGTATCGCTGATCCGGTCCCGAGTACGTGACGCATTGGGAAT